>Ga0265327_10001101_pt1 | contig 37461 bp, 31 predicted proteins | sample 41621metaG_FD_202089 | JGI IMG/M metagenome (GOLD analysis project Ga0265327, IMG submission 202089) | Rhizosphere microbial communities from Carex aquatilis grown in University of Washington, Seatle, WA, United States - 4-16-21 metaG | ecosystem: Host-associated > Plants > Roots > Rhizosphere...
ACTGCCCGATGGTGTAATGGTAGCACAAACGACTCTGACTCGTTTTGTCTAGGTTCGAGTCCTAGTCGGGCAGCCATTCGACCTGGTATCGGTGGCTGCAAGCCCTGAGCCGGTCGACGGGTTCATGGCGGAGCATTCGAGGCGTCGTCCGTTCCTCGCCGCCGCGGGCCTGCCTCCGAGAAGTCAAGCACTACCGACGACCCCGCACCGACTTTGAAATCCGCCGCTGAAAAGAAAGCGCATTGACAGTCCAAACCAGTTCCCAGCAACATCCCCTTCCCCAGTTCTCACCTCTTGCCCCCAAGCGTTGTAAGCCCAATACCCCTCTGGTCCGGCCGCAGTCATGGCACGGAAATGGCTTCGGCGTGACGGCAAACAAAATGGTCTCCTGACATTTTCACGCCTCAACCCCCCGATACCCTCACCGAAATTTAAACCTCAATCGCACTATGATCACTGCATATCACCATCTGGCGCTTCTCTTGACCAATCCCGACGGCAGCTCAATGACCGTCATGGAACTTTTCCACGCGGGAAAGTTCGTCATGTGGCCCATCCTGCTCGTGTCGTTCCTGATGATCACCGTGGCCATGGAGCGCGTGATGTTCATCATTCGCGAGAATTCGCGGCGCCAGCCCGAGGTCGTCGAGAAGATGCTCGAGAAGGTCGAGGTCAATGACATCGAGGGCGCGGTTGAGCTGGGCAAGAAGTCCAACGACTTTGTGGCGCGCATCCTGGTCTATGCCCTCACCCACAAGGAGCACTCGCTCGGAAACGCCTTCACCCGCGCGGCCAACCAGGAGCTTCAGCGCTACTCCCAGGGCCTGCCGACCCTCGACACCTGCATCACCGCCGCCCCGCTGCTCGGCCTCCTCGGCACGGTCACGGGCATGATGGGCACGTTCGGCGCGCTGGGCGGTGGCGACATCGGCGCCGCGGCCAGCAAGATCACCGGCGGCGTCGCCGAGGCGCTGATCGCGACCGCCTGCGGCCTCCTCATCGCCGTCACCGGCCTGCTCCCCTTCAACTATATGAACGCCCGCGTGGAGGAAGCCCGCCACGAGGTTGAGGATGCCTCCAACTCGCTGGAAATCATCATCAGCAAGAGCGCGGACAAGTCGGCCAGCCACTGAACGCGGCCGACCGGCGACTGATTGTCCCGCGGCAACAAACTTTAACCCACTCCTTTTATGCATGGTGGCGGCGGCGGAACCGGCCCAGGCGGCATCAAGAGGGCGCGCATTGAGATCATCCCTCTCATTGACGTCATCTTCTTTCTCCTCGCGACCTTCGTCCTATTCACCCTTTCGCTGAACAAGTCGAACGGGATCAGCGTCCAGCTGCCCCAGGCGGCCACCGGCGAATCCCGCGACCCCGCGGGTACCGTGACCGTCAGCGTGACCGCCGAGGGCTCGGTGGCGTGGGACAAGGACCCGATCACCCTCGATGAATTCATCACCCGGCTGCAGCAGTTCAAGCTCCAGAATCCGGACGGGCGCATCCTGATCAACGGCGACGAGCGCGCCTTTTTTGCCCAGGCCATCTATGTCTTCGACCAGGCCCGCCGCGCCGGCTTCGCCAAGGTCTACATTGAGACCCATGTGCGGCCGCAAAACTAAGAAACGGCGCGCTCGAACGTCAGAGTAACTGCATCACCCCCTTTTCAAATGGAAGGCGTCAAAATCAAAGTCCCGCATCGCAAGAAGGCGCGTATTGAGATCATCCCCCTCATCGACGTCATCTTCTTCCTGCTGGCGACCTTCGTCCTTTTCACCCTGTCGCTGAACCGCATCCTCGACATCGACGTCACCCTGCCCCAGGCGGCGCCGCCGAGTTCGCACCAGGAAATCAACAAGGACGCCGTCACGATCCAGGTTTCGGGTGAAGGTTCGCTTTTCTGGAATCGCGAGGCGATCGACATGTCCGAGCTCCCCGGACGGATCACCGCCTATATCAGCCAGACCGCACCGGAGAACCGCGCCATCCTCGTCGCGGGCGACGAAAAGGCCCGCTTCGGTCCGACCGTCCTGGTGCTGGACGAGATTCGCAAGCAGCATATCGAGAAGTTTTCGGTGGAAACCCAAACCCGCGGAACGGGCAAATAATTCGAGCCGTACCATGCGCAAAGATCTCATCATCGGTCTCCTTTTTTCGGTCCTCCTGCACGGGGGATTCCTCTATGGCGACAAGCTGTTCCACCTCAAGGTGGGTGCGCCCAAGAAGGAGAAGATCGAGGAGGAAAAGCTGATCCAGATGGAAATGCCCCCGCCCGAGGAGCCGGAAAAGGAAGAGGTGCATGAGCTGAACGACGAACCGGTCCAGAACCAACTGGCCCCGCCGAGCCTCGTCGACCTTCCGTCGAGCGTCGACGTGCGCGCCCTGCAACAGCCCATGCAGCCGCCGCCCCCGCCCGGCCTGACCGCTTCGAAGGGCTCGATCACGATCCCCGTCGTCAAGCCCGGCAGCAATTTTGGCAAGGGCATGAAGGACCTCTTCAACATCGGTGACCTCGACCAGATCCCGGTGGCCACCGCCCGCATCCCCCCCGACTATCCCTACGAAATGAAGCGCTCCGGCGTCAACGGCTCGGTTACCGCCCGCTTCATCGTCGATTCCAACGGAGCCGTCGTCGACGTCGAGGTGACGCACTCCAGCCAGCGTGAATTCGAGGAGCCCGCCATCCGCGCGCTCTACAAGTGGCGGTTCCGGCCCGGCAAAAAGGCCGGCAAGGCCGTGAACACCAAGATGGAGCAGACCCTGTCATTTGTTCTCAAGGACGAGTAAGACACACCATGTCGAACTACAGCACACCTTTCCGGATCTTGTTGCGCGGCCTCGGTGCCGCGGCACTGCTCTCCGCCGCCATGCTTCGGGCCGACGAGAAGACGCCGGAGCGCAATTATTCGTTTTCGGACGAGACCAGCGACGAGCTGGCCAAGTACAAGACGGCCGAGGATGCCAAGAACTACGACCTCGCCATCTCGATCATCGACGGCCGCCTGGCGAAGATCGCCGACCATTCCAGTTACGACTATGGCATGCTCCAGGAGTACAAGGCGCAGGCCCTGCTCCAGAAGGGCGAGTTCTCCAAGGCGATCGAACCCCTCGAGCAGGGTTTGATCATCTCGGATGCGCACACGCCGACCTATTCGGATGAGCGCGTCACCCAGGAACTCTGCTACTACCTCGCCCAGCTTTACTTCCAGGAGGCGATCAACGCCAAGGCCACCACCGTCAGCGGCCCCTATTACGACAAGGCGGAGAAATACATCACGCGCTGGATCAAGATGGCGAAGAAGCCGACGACTGATGCGCTGAGCTTCTACGCTTCGCTCCTCTACAACCGCGCCATCGTCGATCCGGAGCATCCCAACGCTGAGAAGATCACCCAGGCCATGGCGGTCTGCGACCAGGCCCTCCACCTGGCAACCCACCCGAAGGACAATCTCTACGTCCTCAAGCTCGTCTGCCAGCAGCAGCTCAACCACCTGGACGAGGCGATCGAACTGCTCGAGCTCCTCGTCAAGATGAAGCCCGAGAGCAAGACCTACTGGCAGCAGCTCGCCGCCCTCTACATCGCCGTCAACCAGCAGATCCGCGCCGTCGCCACCTTCGAGCGAGCCCAGGCGCTGGGCATCATGAATGCGCCGAAGGACAACTACAATCTGGTCGGCATCTATTTCAACCTGGGCCAGTTTGAAACCGCCGCCGCGCTCCTGGAAAAGGGCTTGCGCGACGGCAGCATCGAGGGCGAACAGAAGAACTGGGAACTGCTTTCCTTCTGCTACCAGCAGATGAGCCGCGACCTGAAGGCCATCGAGGCCCTCAAGGAGGCCGCCCGGCTCTTCCCCGCCTCCAGCCAGCTCGAGCTCATGATCGCGCAGAACTACTACTCCCTCGGCAAGAACGAGGAGGCCCTGACCCACGCCCAAACGTGCGTCGCCAAGGGCGGCGGCACGAAACCGTCCCAGACCCAGATGTTCCTCGCGTACGTGGCGTTTGAATTGAAGAAATACGATCTGGCCCTCGCGGCCGCCGACAAGGCGCTCACCTACCCCGACGTGCATGACAAGGCCGCCACGATGAAGAAGGCCATCGAGGGCTCCATCCAGGCCCGCGAGGACAAGCTGAAGAAGATGTAACCCCATTTAAAAGATACTGCATCATGAACAAAATATACGTTCTCGTACCGCTCATTTGCGTACTGATCTTTGGCGGCTTTTATTGGAACTTCGAGAAGGGCTATGAAGCCCGGATCGAAGCCAAGCGCCATGACGACGAAGTCAAACTGAAGGCCAAGCAGGCGGCCGACACCGCCGCGCGCGAAAAGGCGTTCAAGGACGCCATTGATGCCGCCGCCCGCCGCAAGAAGGAGCGCGAGGACAAGGACCGGATCGAGGAAGAGAAGAAGAAGGCCCGTCTCGACGCCGAGGACCACCGCCAGCACGTTTTCGACGACCGCAACCGGCTGCGTGACCAGGTCAAGCGCCTCCACAGCGAGGTCGATGCCGTCAAGGCCGAGATCGCCAAGCTCGAGGACGAAAAGACGAACTATAACAAAGAGCTGGCGTTCCTCCGCGAGTACGTGAAGAAGGCCGAGGCCAACCAGAAGTATTACTACGATCTCCTTGATCGCATTGCCGCGGCCGACGATGCCGCCGCCAAGGCCAAGGCCGCCGCCGAGGCTGCCGCCAAGGCCGCGAAGGGCTAACCGCACCGATCCTGACGCACCATGAACAAATATTACGCCATCATTCCCATCGCCCTGCTGCTCGGCTTTGTCTTCGTGTACCGGAGCGCCGTCCAGGAAATGGACGCCAAGGACGCGCGTCTCCGCGCGCAGGTCGCCGCGGCCAAGGCGGCCGACGATGCCCATCGCGCCGAGCTTGAACGCAAGGCCCAGGAGGACGCCCTCAAGCACCAGCAGGAGCGCGATGCCGAGGAAAAGGCCAAGCAAGACAAGAAGGAGCATGAGTACCAGGCCGCGATGACCCAACTGAAGACGGAGGCGGACAACTATTCCGCCGAGGCCGACAAGCTGGGCAAGGAAGCCAACGACTTGGAAAATGCGCTGACCCAGGCCCGCCTGCTCAAGGACCACACCAACAGCGAGGCGTTCGAGCTCTCCAAGCAGGTTGAGCTCGCCAAGATCAACCGACGGACTGCCGAAATCGAGATCCAGCGGATGGTCGAGATGGTCGGCAGCAAGGCCGCCAGCAGCTCGATGACGGCCATGCCGCCGCCTCCGCCGCCGCTGAAATAGTCCCGACCGAACGTTCCCTCAAGCCGCGTCCCCGACGCGGCTTTTTTGTGCTCGGTCTGGAGCCGACGGAGGCAGAACCCGTCCCCCGGACGCACCTCCCGGCAGTGACCTGCCGACCAATGGAGGCGCTCCCGCCCTGGCGGGATCACCCCGCATTTCGTTGTCGCCCCAGTGTGTTGCGATGGAGGCGGGGTGCCCTCAACCTGCGGGTTGGGGGCATCGAAGTGCAGGCCTCGCGGGGTGAGGGCACCCCGCCTCCACGCGCTTTCTTTCGGCTGTCCCAGACGGCGGACCGCTCAAACGCTTTGTCCACATGAGGTCGCCCCGCTTCGCGACAAGCAACAGCGCTCGTCAAAGCTGGAGCGCGGCCTCCCGACGCGTTTCTCGATTCTGTCCCTCGTACCGCTGCGTTCAAAACGCATCCCGATACCCAATTCGGAACCCCGTTTGCCCCGATTCCCACCCCGTTGCCAATCCCCGAAGATTTTGTTTGCCCTGCGTTCCGGGCTGCCCTTTGTTGACCCTTCATTCCGGCGCAGAGCCGGCCCAAGGATCGGGGCGTAGCTTAGCCTGGTAGAGCGCTACGTTCGGGACGTAGAGGTCGTGAGTTCGAATCTCACCGCCCCGACCACTTCGGAAACTCGCGGGGCCCGGCGCCGGCCACCGCAGCTCCGCCAGATCGATGATCTCCCGCTGGCCGCGATCGACCAGTTTTCTCGGCAATTCGAAAACGACGTCCGCACCGCGCTTCCTGAGTTCGCCGCCGGCTTCACCCGCCCCCGCTTCCGCCTCGTCCGGCAACGCAATCAGGTATTTCCGGCCCGCCAGCGCGGCCGGCGCCGTGACCACCACCTGGGCGAGCGGGCCCCGCGAAACGGCCCCCGGATCGAATTGCCGCGTGCTGACCATCAGGTCGAAGAGCAACCCGTCGGGGTCATAGGCGTCGACCTTCCCGCTGATGGAAACGTAGGCCCCCGCCTGGGGTCCGCCCGACCCCGGCGACGCGCACCCGGCAAGCAGCGCCAGAGCCGCCAACGCCATCACGAGGGCAACGGCCTTCAGCTCCTTCAACTCCCTGCTCCCCCCTTTCAACCGCGTCGCTCCGCCTAAGGCGCGGGAGTGATCTTGAAGACCGTGGCCGCCCTCGCGGCCGCCGTGGGCTGGAAACCGCTCGGGAGGGCGATGTGGAGGCCCGCCTTGTCGCGGGTGAAGGTGAGTTTCTCCGCGCTGCCCAGCAACTGCACGGCCGCGACGCCGCCGGGATGAAGCGCCCCACCCTCGGCGAGCGAAACGACGTCCAGGTGGCCCGACGCCGGCCAACCCAGCGCGATCGCGTAGATGACCCCGCCCTTGGTCGTGAAGCGGATGTCCTCGGGCGCGAACTGCCCAATGTCCTTGATTCCGTCGAAGTCGCCCTTCGCGGCGGCGACCTTGGTGGACGGGCCCTCACCATAAACCTTCCACGGACGCGTGCCAAAGATCGCCTCGGCATTCACGTCCATCCAGTCGCCCATTTCGCCCAGGACCACGAGCTCATCGTCATCGGGGGTGCCGTCGCCGCGCAGCGGAATGTTGAGCATCAGGTTGCCGTTCTTGCTCACGACGTCGGCGAGCATCCGGATCACGTCGGCGCCCTTCTTGTAGCCGTGCTGCTCATAAACCGTGCGGTCGTAATGCCAGTTGCCGATGCAGGTGTCCGTCTGCCACGGGAGAGGCAGGATGTCGGGACTCTTCCCGCGCTCGATGTCGTACACGAGGCTCTTCTTCTGCTGCTCGTTCAGGTGCTTGCCGTTGATCACGACATCAACCCGGCCGGCGTTGCGGGCCGCACTGGTGTTGTAGTAGTGCGCGGCGATCCTTCGGCCCACGTCGCTGATTTGTTCAAACGGCAGCACGGAGTCGTCGAAGTAAATGAGGTCCGGGTGGTACTTGTTGATCAGGTCGACCGTGCGGTTGTAGTATTTCGTCATGTACGGCCCGCTGGGCAGCCGCGGGTCGTCCGGCCCGGTGGCCTTGGGGGTCAGCTCCCACTCCCAGCCGGCGTCGCTCAACGGGTGGTTCTGCGCATAGAGATCCTGCGGATCCAGGCCGTCCCACCACTGTCCCCGCCCCTCGGCGCGCGTCAGCTTTCCATCGTACGGCACGCCCGCCAGCGCCCCGAGCTTGTCCGCGCCCTGCGAGGGCTCGTACCAACTCCACGCGTGCGAGGCGTGGACGCTCACCCCGAAGCGCAGCCCCTCCTTCCGCGCCGCGGCCGCCCAGCCGCCCACGAGGTCCTTCTTCGGGCCGATCTTGGTCGAGTTCCACGGCTGGTACTTGCTGTCGAAGTTGTCGAAGTTGTCGTGGTGGCTGGCCAGCGCCATGAAGTAGTGCGCCCCGGCGCGCTTGTAGAGGGCCATGAGCTTCTGCGGGTCCCATTTCTCGGCCCACCAGATGTTGATCACGTCCTTGAAGCCGAACTTCGACGGGTGGCCATAGCGCAGCAGGTGGAACGGCTCGAGGGCGCGCGACCAGGGCGTGGTCTTCTCATCCAGGTACATCCACTTCCCGTACCAGTCGCCCATCTCGGGCTGGCATTGCGGACCCCAGTGGGCCCAGATCCCGAGCTTCGCGTCGCGGAACCAGTCGGGCGTCTGGTAGTGCTCGAGTGAGGACCAAGTCGGTTCAAACGGGCCCGCCGCCATCGGCTCGGGCGCGGGAAACGCCGCCTCGGCCGCCGTCGGCTGATAACCTTCGGCCGAAAGAAGCGGGGCGGTCGCCGCCCCAAGCACCATCGCCGTCACCAGGGGAAGAATCAGTTTCATAAAAGAAATAGTCTAGAACCGGGCCGGCGCCCAAGGCAACGGCAACGTCGCGCGCCGCGCTTCGGCGAAACCGGCGGAAAATCCGGGCGGCGCGGTAACCCCCGCGCCCTCCCGCGCGTCGTGAAGGGACCGGTGTGAATAATAAACCGAATATTCAGCATTCAACGGCGGACGACTTCTCCGCCCGCATCCTTTCCGCCGCCCGGAAGCGGTTCCAGCGCTTCGGCTACGCCAAGACGTCCATGCAGGAGATCGCCGCCGCCTGCCAGATGTCCGCCGCCAATCTCTATCGCTTCTACAACGGCAAGCTGGCCATCGCCTCCGCCGTCGTCACCGCCGACCAGCAGGCGCTGCTCGCGTCCTGCGACGAGGCTGTCCGGTCCGCGCGGGCCGGGGTCGCCGACCGGCTGATCGCCCTGTTCCTCGCCAACATCGACGGCTCGCGCCGCCGGCTCAGGCAGGCCCCCCTGCTCTTCGACCTCGGCCTGAAGGTGGCGCGCGAGAACGCGGCGATCCGCCAACAGTTCCTCGAGGAGGTCGAAATCCGCATTACGGCGATCCTGTTGTCGGGCCGCGCGGGCGATGCCGCCGAATTCTCGGAGGCCAACGCCCAAAGCCGCCTCGTCCTCATGGCGAGCGCGCCCTTCGTCCTGCCGTGGATGATGATGAATGAACCTTTCGGCGACCCGCGCGCGCAGGTCGGGCCCCTCGTGCGCGCAATCGTGGGTGGCCTCCTCGCCCGGCCGCCGGCGCCCGCCGCCGCCTTGCACCGCGATTCGGCTAGATAGAAGCCGTTTTTCCGGCCAAATTGATTCCCGCTCTCCCGCGAAAGCCCCGAGTCCCGCAGCACCTTTGTCCCGATTTTCAATGCCCATGAATCCACCGACCCCTCCTGTCGCGCCCGCCCGCCCGGATCCGCGCGCCCCGGCCCCCTCCGCACCCCGACGCTCATGGTGGTTGTGGATCGTTGTCATCGTGGCCGGCGGCCTGCTGGCTTACGCCTTGTTCGTCCGACCCTACCTGCGTCCGGCCGCCAACGCCCGCGCCGCCTACGACTCCCGCCCCATGCCGGTGTCCGCGGAACCCGCGCGCACCGCCGACCTCAACGTCCGCATCGTTTCGCTCGGAACCGTCACGCCGGTCAACACGGTCACGGTCCGCAGCCTCGTCGACGGGCAGTTGCAGAAGGTCTTCTTCACCGAGGGGCAACTCGTCGAAGCCGGCGCGCCCCTGGCGGAGGTCGACCCGCGCCCATTCGAGGTCCAGAAACAGCAGGCCGAGGCCCTGCTCGCCCGGGACCGGGCGCTGCTCGACAACGCGCACCTCGACCTCGAGCGTTTCCGCACCCTGCTCGACCAGGACTCGGTCGCCAAGCAGCAGGTCGACACCCAGGAGGCCCTGGTCAGGCAGTACGAGGCGACCGTGAAGCTCGACCAGGCCCAGATCGACACCGCCGCGCTCCAACTCGCCTACGCCCACATCACCGCGCCGATCTCCGGCCGGATCGGGCTGCGCCTGGTTGACAGCGGCAACATGGTCCACACGTCCGATGCCAGCGGACTGGCCGTGATCACCCAGCTTCGGCCGATCACCGTGTTGTTTTCGATCCCCCAGGATGCGCTCCCCAAGGTCATGGCCCACTTCAAGGCCGGCGAGCCGATGGCGGTCGAGGCGTTTGACCGGGACGGCCGCACCCTGCTGGCGACGGGTAAACTCGTGACAGTTGACAACCAGATCGATCCCACCACCGGCACGGTCAAGCTGCGGGCGGAGTTCCCCAACACCGACGAGGCGCTCTTCCCCAACCAGTTCGTCAACGTCCAGCTGATTGCGGACAAGATCCAGGGCGCCACGGTGGTGCCCACCGCCGCCGTCCAGCGCGGCACGGTCGGGACGTTCGTGTATGTCGTGGCGGACCAGAAGACGGCTTCCGTCCGCGTCGTGGAAACCGGTCCTTCGGAGCGGGGCCAGATTGTCATCTCCAAGGGGCTCGCGCCCGGTGAAGTCGTCGTGGTCGACGGCGTCGACAAGCTGCGCGAAGGCTCGGCGGTCGAACTGGTGGCCCGCCCGGGAGCGGCCCCGACCGCCGCCGACGCCGCGCCCGCGGCGAAAAAGGGTAAGTGGACCCGCGACGGCAGCCAGCCCAAGCCGAACTGAGTCGCCCGCCCTGCGTTCCCGTGAATCCCTCAAAACCGTTCATCCTGCGGCCGGTGGCGACGTCGCTGCTGATGGTGGCCATTCTCCTGGGCGGGGCGTTTGCCTACCGCCTGCTGTCCATCTCCGCGCTGCCGCAGGTTGACTACCCGACAATCCAGGTTGTCACGCTTTACCCCGGGGCGAGCCCCGACGTGATCACCTCGTCGATCACCGCGCCGCTGGAGCGCCAGTTCGGCCAGATGCCCGGCCTGAGCCGCATGGCCTCGACCAGTTCCGGCGGGGCGTCGATGATCACCCTGACGTTCAGCCTCGACCTGACGCTCGACGTGGCCGAACAGGAGGTTCAGGCCGCCATCAATGCCGCCAGCAATCTCCTGCCCGTCGACCTGCCGACTCCGCCGATCTACAACAAGGTCAACCCGGCCGACGCCCCGATCATCACGCTGGGAATCACGTCCACCTCGATCCCGCTCCCGAAGGTCGAGGACCTGGTCGACACCCGCCTCGCCCAGAAACTTTCCCAGATCCCCGGCGTCGGCCTCGTCAGCATCAGCGGCGGCCAGCGCCCCGCCGTGCGCGTCCAGGCGGACCCCCGCGCCCTCGCCGCCGCCGGCCTGACCCTCGACGACGTCCGCACCGCCATCGGCAATGCCAACGTCAACCAGGCCAAGGGCAGCTTCGACGGGCCCACCCGCGCCTCGACCATCGACGCCAACGACCAGTTGAAATCGGTCGAGGACTACGAGCAGCTCATCATCGCCTACCGGAACGGCGCCCCGATCCGGCTGGTGGACATCGCAAAGATCATCAACAGCGCGGAAAACACCCAGCTCGCCGCGTGGGCGAACGACCGCGCCGCCATCATCCTCAACATCCAGCGCCAGCCGGGCGCCAACGTCATCGAGGTCGTCGACCTCATCAAGCAGCTCCTGCCGAAACTGCAGGCCGGCCTGCCGGCGTCCATCGAGGTCATCCCCCTGACCGACCGCACCATCACGATCCGCGCCTCCGTCGACGACGTTCAGCTCGAGCTCATGATCTCCATCGCCCTGGTGGTGATGGTCGTCTTCCTTTTCCTGCGCAACATCCCGGCCACCATCATCCCCGGCGTGGCGGTGCCGCTCTCGCTGGTCGGCACCTTCGGCGTGATGTACCTCGCCGGCTTCAGCATCAACAACCTCACGCTGATGGCCCTCACCATCGCGACGGGCTTCGTGGTCGACGACGCCATCGTGATGATCGAGAACATCGCGCGCTTCATCGAGGAGGGCGAGGCGCCGCTCGCGGCGGCCCTGAAGGGCGCCGAACAGATCGGCTTCACGATCATCTCGCTGACCGTCTCGCTGATCGCCGTGCTGATTCCCCTCCTGTTCATGGGCGACGTGGTCGGCCGGCTCTTTCGGGAATTCGCGATCACCCTCGCCGTCTCGATCCTCATTTCCGCCGTCGTCTCCCTGACCCTCACGCCGATGATGTGCGCCAAGCTGCTGCACCACACGCCGGAGGAAAAACAGGGCCGGTTCTACCGGGCGAGCGGCCGCTTCTTTGAGAATGTCATCGCCCGCTACGGCACCCTGCTGAAATGGGTCTTCCAGCACCAGGGACTCACCCTCGGCGTCGCGGTGGGGACGATGCTGCTGACCGTGGTTCTGTACGTGATCATCCCCAAGGGCTTTTTTCCCGTGCAGGACACCGGGGCCATCCAGGGCATCTCCGAGGCGGAACAATCCGTGTCGTTCACCGCCATGGCGGCCCGCCAGCAGGCCCTCGCCCGCGTGGTCCTGGCCGACCCGGCGGTGGAGAGCCTGTCGTCCTACATCGGGGTCGACGGGACCAATCCCACTTTGAACAGCGGGCGTTTTCTCATCAACCTGAAGCCCCTCCACGAACGCAGCGATCGGGCCGTCGCGATCATCCGCCGGCTGCAGCCCAAGCTGGCGGCCGTCCCGGGCATCATCCTCTACCTCCAGCCGGTGCAGGATCTCTCGATCGAAAGCTCGGTCAGCCGGACCCAGTTCCAGTTCGGCGTCGAATGCGCCAATCCCGACGACCTGAACCGCTGGGTGGGGGCCCTGGTCGACAAGTTGCGCGGGCTGCCCGCCCTGGCCGACGTCGCGAGCGACCTCCAGAACGAGGGCCTGCAGGCCTACCTCGAGATCGACCGCGATTCTGCCGCCCGCCTCGGCATCACCGTCGCCGCAATCGACAACGCGCTCTACAACGCCTTCGGCCAGCGGCTCGTCTCGACGATCTTCACCCAGGCGAACCAGTATCGCGTCGTCCTCGAGGCGCCGCCCGCGCTGCAGCGCAGCCTGGCGGCGCTCGACAACCTCTATGTCACCTCCGCCACCGGCGCGCAGGTGCGGCTCACCTCGGTGGCGACCGTCAGCGAGCGCCACGCGCCGCTGGCGATCAACCACGCCGCCCAGTTTCCCGCCGCGACGATCTCCTTCAACCTGGCGCCGGGCTACTCCCTCGGCGACGCCGTGCGGGCGATCGAACAGGCCAAGCAGGATCTCGGCGTGCCCGCCAGCGTCCTCACGAGCTTCCAGGGCGCGGCGCAGGCGTTCAGCGCGTCCCTGAGCAACACGCTTTTCCTCATCATCGCGGCCGTGGTGACCATGTACATCGTCCTCGGCGTCCTCTACGAGAGCTACATCCATCCCATCACGATCCTGTCGACGCTGCCGTCGGCCGGCGTCGGCGCACTGCTCGCGCTGCAACTGGCGGACACCGACCTCGGCATGATCGCCATCATCGGGATCATCCTGCTGATCGGCATCGTGAAGAAAAACGCGATCATGATGATCGACTTCGCCCTCGACGCCGAGCGCCAGGAGGGCAAGCCGCCCGAGGAGGCCATCTACCAGGCGTGTCTGCTGCGCTTCCGCCCCATCCTCATGACGACGATGGCCGCGCTGCTGGGCGCATTGCCGCTCATGCTGGGCACGGGCGTGGGGTCGGAACTGCGGCACCCCCTCGGCATCACCATGGTGGGTGGGCTCATCTTCAGCCAGGTCCTGACCCTGTTCACCACCCCCGTCATCTACCTGATGTTTGACCGGCTGGCCCGGCGGATGAAGAATTCCGCGCCGGTGGCCGCCCCCGCGGTTCCATGAGCCCGTCCGGCCCATTCATCCGGCGGCCCGTTGCCACCACGCTGCTGACCCTCGGCATCGCGCTGGCGGGCATCCTCGCCTTCCGTCTCCTGCCGGTGTCGCCGCTGCCGCAGGTCGACTACCCGACCATCTCGGTCAACGCCAACCTCCCGGGCGCGAGTCCCGAGACGATGGCGGCCACCGTAGCCACCCCGCTCGAGCGCGCGCTGGGCCGCATCGCCGGCGTCACCGAGATGACCTCGGGCAGCTCGCTCGGCTCGACCAACATCACCCTGCAATTCGACCTGAGCCGCAACATCGACGGGGCGGCACGCGACGTCCAGGCCGCCATCAACGCCGCCCGCAGCCTGCTCCCGTCCGGCCTGCCGAGCAACCCGACCTATCGGAAGGTCAATCCCGCCGACGCGCCGATCATGATCCTGGCGATGACCTCCGACACGCTGGACCAGGGTCAGATGTACGACTGGGCCGCGACCGTCCTCGCGCAGACGCTTTCGCAGGTCGACGGCGTGGGCCAGGTGTCGGTCGGCGGAAGCTCGCTGCCGGCGGTGCGGGTCGAGCTCAATCCGACGGCCCTCAACCGCTACGGCATCGCCACCTCGGCGGTCCGCGCCGCGATCGCCACCACCAATGCCAACCGCCCCAAGGGCTCGATCGACGGCCCGGAGCGGCACTGGCAGATCGCCGCCAACGACCAGGCCAAGAAGGCGGCTGACTACCGGCCCATCATCGTGGCGTATCGCAAGGGGGCGCCGGTGCGCCTCGCCGATATCGCGACCGTGGACGATTCCGTGCAGGACCTGCGCAACGCGGGCCTGACCGACGGCAAGCCGGCCATCATCCTGCGGATCCAGCGCCAGCCGGGGGCCAACGTGATCGAGACGGTGGATCGCGTGAAGGCCCTGCTGCCCATGCTGCAGGCCTCCATCCCGCCCTCCATCAAGCTCGAGGTGCCATCCGACAGCACCACCACCATCCGCGCCTCGCTCCGGGAGGTGGAACGCACCCTCCTGATTTCAATCTCGCTGGTGATCATGGTCGTCTTTCTCTTCCTCCGCCGCTGGCGGGCGGCGGCCATCCCGGCGGTCGCCGTGCCGGTGTCGCTCATCGGCACCTTTGCCGTGATGTACATGGCGGGCTACAGCCTCGACAACCTCTCGCTCATGGCGCTCACGATCGCGACGGGCTTCGTCGTCGACGACGCCGTCGTCGTCCTCGAAAACGTCAGCCGCCACATCGAGGGCGGCCGGACACCCTTCGAGGCCGCCCTGCAGGGGGCGCGGGAGGTCGGGTTCACGGTCGTCTCGATGAGCATCTCCCTCGTGGCCGTCTTCGTGCCGATCCTCATGATGGGCGGGTTTGTCGGCCGGCTGTTCCGCGAGTTTGCCGTCACGCTTTCGGCCGCCATCGCCGTCTCGCTCGTCGTCTCGCTCACGACCACGCCGATGATGTGCGCCCGGGTCCTGCGGCCGGAGAGCGAGTCGCCACCCGGCCGCTTCTCCTTGTTCATCGAGCAACTTTTCGCCCGCCTGCTCCGGAGTTACGACCGGACGCTCCAATGGGCCCTGGCCCACCGCCGCCTGATGCTCGTCACGCTGCTCGGCACCGTGGTGATGAACGTATATCTCTACGTCGTCGTGCCCAAGGGCTTCATGCCCCAGCAGGATACCGGCCGCCTCGTGGGCTTCCTCGTGGCCGACCAGAGCATTTCCTTCCAGGCGATGCAGAAGAAGCTTGTCAGCTTCGTCGGCCTCGTCCGCGCGGACCCGGCCGTCGACCACGTGGTCGCCTTCACCGGCGGCGGACAGCGCAACGGCGCGTTCTTTTTCGTCATCCTGAAGCCCATCGCCGTGCGGAAGATCTCCGCCGACCTGATCATCGGCCGGCTGCGCCGGACGCTGGCGCACGTCCCGGGAGCCACCCTCTTCCTGCAGGCCGCCCAGGACGTCCGCGGCCCGGGCGGGCGGTCCTCGAACGCCCAATACCAATACACGCTCAGCGCGGACGACCTCGCGGAGCTCCGCGTCTGGGAGCCGCGCATCCGGCAGGCCCTCACCCAGGTCCCCGAGATCGTCGACGTGAGCTCCGACCAGCAGGATCTCGGCCTGCAGACCTCGCTGTTCGTCGACCGCAACGCCGCGACCCGCCTCGGCGTCAACCTCAACCAGCTCGACTCCACGCTCAACGACCTGTTCGGCCAGCGTCAGGTCTCGACCATCTACAACCCGCTCAACCAGTACCATGTGGTCATGGAGGTGGCGCCCGCGTACTGGCAGAGCCCGACCGAACTGGACAACACATATGTCGTCTCCAGCTCCGGCGCGGAGGTGCCCCTCTCGGCCTTTTCGCACTGGGAACCCACCAATACCTCGCTCGGGGTGAATCACCAGGGGCAGTTCGTGGCGACCACCATGTCGTTCAACCTGCCGCCGGGCGCCTCTTTGTCCGTGGCCTCGCGCGCGATCGAAAACACCCTCCAGCGCATCGGCGTGCCGATTTCAATCCACGGCAGTTTTCAGGGTACCGCCTCGGCCTTCCAGGCCTTGATCGCCAATGAGCTGCTCCTCGTCCTGGCCGCCCTGGCGACCGTTTACCTCGTCCTCGGCATCCTGTACGAAAGCCTCGTCCACCCGCTGACGATCATCTCCACCGTGTTCTCGGCGGGCAGCGGCGCCCTGCTCGCGCTGCTCATCACCGGCACCGACTTCACCATCATGGCCTTCATCGGGGTCATCCTGCTCGTGGGAATCGTGAAGAAGAACGCCATCCTCATGATCGACTTCGCCATCGAGAATCGCCGCCACACCGGGGCCACGCCGGAGGAGGCGATCTACCGGGCCTGCCTGCTCCGCTTCCGTCCGATCATGATGACGACGATGGCGGCCCTCCTCGGGGCCGTGCCGCTGGCGCTCGGCACCGGCGACGGCGCGGAGATGCGCCAGCCGCTCGGCATCGCCATCGTCGGCGGCCTGCTCGTGAGCCAGGTGCTGACTCTTTACACAACCCCGGTGGTTTATCTCTACCTGGAGCGCCTCGGCGCCTGGGGAACCCAGCGGGTGCGGCTCATCCGCGCGCGGTTCCGTCCCGCCACCGCCGTGCCCGCCAACATTCCGCTCTCATGAACGCCTCCCGCCATATTCGCCTCAGCGCCGGCTTGGCCGCACTCGCCCTCGCCGGTTGCGCCGTCGGGCCCGACTACGAGCGCCCGAAGGTCGCCGCCCCGGCCTTCAAGGAGGCGGGCAGCTGGAAGCCCGCCGCACCGGCCGAGGATCTGCCGCGGGGAAAGTGGTGGCTGGCGTTCGGCGACCCCACGCTCAACGGGCTGCAGGACCGCATCGAGGTTTCCAGCAACACGCTCCGGATTGCCGAAGCCCAGTTCCGGCAGGCCCAGGCCGCGGCCACCATCGCGGACTCCGCCCTTTTCCCGTCGATCAGCGCGGATGCCTCCGCCGGCCGGAGCAAGACGCCCACCCGCGGGTCCGTGCCCGCTTTGGTCGCGAACAGTTTCGGGGCCGGCCTGTCGGCCGCCTGGGAGCTCGACCTGTGGGGCCGCGTTCGGCGCTCCGTCGAAGCCGGCCAGGCCGCCGCCGCCGCCAGCGCGGCCGATCTCGAGTCGGTTCGCCTGAGCCTCCACGCCACCCTCGCCCAGACCTATTTTTCTCTCCGGGTGGCGGACACCGAAATGCAGCTGTACGCCCGGATCCTCGCCGATTTCGAGCGTTCCCTCCAAATCACCCGGAATCGCTATGCGCAGGGCGTCGACACGCGCGCCGACGTCGCCGCGGCGGAAACCCAGCTCAAGACCGCGCAGGCTCAATCCATCGACCTCAACCTGCAGCGCGCGCAACTGGAGCACGCCATCGCGGTCCTGGTCGGCGAGCCGCCTGCGACCTTTTCGCTCCCGCCAGCCGGGCTGACCATCCAGCCCCCGGCTTCGCCGGAGCTGATCCCCTCCCAACAACTGGAGCATCGCCCGGACATCGCGGCCGCCGAGCGCCGGCTCGCCACGGCCAGCGCCGAGATCGGCGTGGCCAAGGCCGGTTACTTTCCGCTGATCTCGCTGTCGGCCTCGGCCGGATATCAGAGTTCGCAGTTGTCGCGCCTGCTCAGCGCGCCGAATGAAGCCTGGTCCCTGGGCGCCTCTGCCGTCATGCCCCTGTTCGAGGCCGGCAAGGTGCGCGCCGAGGTCGCGCAGGCCCGCGCCGCGTATGACCAGAGTCTGGCCGCGTATCGCCAGGCGGTCCTGACCGCGTTCCAGGAGGTGGAGGACAATCTGTCGACCGCGACCCTTCTGGCGAACGAGGCGAAGGTCCAGGATGAGGCGGTGGCGGCCTCGCGCCAGTCCGCAACCATCACCCTGAACCAATACAAGGCCGGCATCGTGAGCTATCTCAACGTCGTGACCGCCCAGTCCGCGCAGTTGAACGCCGAGCGCACCGCCGTCGAGTTGCTCGGTCGACGCCTCAATGCGAGCGTCGTTCTGCTCAAGGCCGCCGGCGGCGATTGGCGCCCGGACGCGAACGCGAAGTAACGCGGCCGGCTTTGAGGTGGGGCGAGTCCACAACAACCCTCACCCCAGAAACGGATTGAAACGCCGCTCCACCCCGGCCGACGTCAACGGACCATGCCCGGGCGCGATGACCGCGTCGTCCGACAGCAGCGCCAGCATTCGCCGGGCATGGGTCAACTGGCGCTGGCAGCAAAAATAGCCGCCGCCGAGCGAACCCGCGAAAATCAGGTCGCCCGAAATCAGCAGGTCACCCGGACCGGGCCGGCCGGCCAGCGTCACGGTGTAGCAGTTGTGCTCCGGTGCGTGGCCCGGCGTGTTGAAAGCCGTCACCCGCAAGCCGCCAACCTCCACCGTCTGGCCCTCCGCCAGTCCCTGGCACACCGACCAGCGCCCGCTGGGCGGGCCGTAGAAGCCCGGCAGTCCCGTTTCCTGCAGGACGACCTGGAGGCCACCGATGTGCTCCGGTTCGTAATGGGTCACAAAAACCGCGTCGATTCTCTGGATCTGCCGGGGCCAGGCGCGGTGCAACTCGGCGTGGCTGGCGCCGGTGTCGAAGAGAATCGCCCCGTCGCCGCCCGTACTGACGAGATAGGCGTTGGCCACGCCCACGCCATAGGGCATCGGCACCGGAAACAGCGAAAAGGGCAGCCCGCGCGCGGGTGGACGCGGATAGGCGCCCTGGGCCAGCGCGCCCAGCCCCACCTCGTTCAGTCGCAGCAAACGCGCCAATCGCGCCAGCTCGGCGGGAGTCAGCTCGGACCGGTAGTCGATGGCGTCCTGGATCCGGGCGAGCTCAACCTGCGCGCCCTCCGCAATCTGCTCGTAGTTCAGACGGGCGTGGCGGGCGGCTTTTTCCAGGACGTCTCCCAGTTCATCTTCAAGCGGCAGGGCGATTGGATTCATGGCAGCCACTCATCCTGTGTCATAGTCGGCCGCGATGAGCCACAAAAATGGATTCCTCGCTCCGCTCGGGGCAAAAGTGCCTCCGGGATCGGCCCGCGCCGTCCGGCCGTCGCGGGTCGCATTCACTTCGCCAACGGTAGGGCGAGTCCTCCGGACGAGCCGCGCGTGCAAACCGAGGGAAAGTGAGATTGAAAATGAATAGCCGGCCCCCATTTGCTCCGCCTCACCTTCACTGCCCCTCTCACGGTCACTTGGGTTCGGCTCGTCCGAAGGACTCGCCCTGCCCCCCGTATGCGCCGGCCGTGAAAATGAATTCCATTTTTCCCCCGGTTCCCCCACGTTTTTCCGCATGAATGCCGTCCAACAGGAAGTCATCGACATTTTCACCCGCACCAAGGCCCTCCTGCAGGGCCATTTCGTCCTGCGCTCGGGTCTCCACAGCGGCCATTTTTTCCAATGCGCGCAGGTGTGCCAGTACATGCCCGAGGTCGAGCGCCTGGGCACCCTCCTGCTCGAACGGGTCGCCGGCCTCAACTTTGCCACCGTGCTCGCGCCGGCCATGGGCGGACTCGTCATCGGCCAGGAGGTCGCACGCCAAGCGAAGTGCCGGTTCATCTTTGCCGAGAAGGACAACAACGTGCTCGTGATGCGCCGCGGCTTCACCCTGGCGCCGGGCGAACGCGTGCTCGTGGTCGAGGACGTCATCACGCGGGGAGGTCGCGTGCAGGAGTGCCTCGACATCATCCAGCGCGCGGGCGGCACGGCCGTCGGCGTCGCCGTCCTGGTCGACCGCAGCCAGAAACAGGCCCGGTTCAGCGTGCCGACGCAGTCGCTGCTCGAGATGAGCTATCCCACGTATCCGGCCGACCAGTTGCCGCCCGAACTGGCGAAGATCCCGGCGACCAAGCCGGGCAGCTGACGTCTTTGTAGCGGGGTCTCCGAACCCCGCCTGCGATTGCCGGCTTGGGCGCGGCCAAAGCGCCGTGCGGCCCCCGAGGCGGGGGTTCGGAGACCCCGCCCTACACCATGTTTACCGGACGTGGAAAACCACGTACCGGTAGGCCCCGCGGTAGTTGATGAGCGCCATGTTGCGGCCGTCGTGCAGGGCGCGCTTGGCCGAGCCGAGGTCGGCGACCGGCGTCCGGTTGATCTGCTCAATGATGGCCCCCACCGGGAAAATGTCGGCATAAACCGAGTGCGCCGAGATGTCGGTGATGACAATCCCGTCAACCCGTTCGTCGACGCGCATCTCCCTCCGCAAGTCGTCGGTCAGCGGGGAGATCTTCACGCCGGGCAGCAATTCCCCGTCGGGGCCGCTGTCATCCTGCAGGCGGTCCAGCATGACCTCGACGGTCATCGGCTTGCCCTCGCGCAGGTACTTGACGCTGATCTTGGTGCCCGGGGCCGTCTCCGCGATCATCAGCCGCAGGTCGTCGCGCGACGTCACGGTCTTGTTGTTGACGGCGGTGATGATGTCCTCGCGCTTCAAGCCGGCCTTCGCGGCGGGACCGGTCGCGGGCGTGATATCGCTGATCACGACGCCCTTCGTCTCCCTGGGCAGTCCGAAGGATTCCGCGAGATCGGGCGTCAGCGGCTCGGTGGCCACCCCGAGGTAGCCGCGGGCGACGGTGCCGGTGGCGATGAGGCTGCTCATGATGCTGCGCGCGAGATTGACCGGGATGGCGAAGCCGATGCCGATGCTGCCCTGGTTGTTCGAGATGATCGCCGAATTGATGCCGATGAGTCGGCCCTTCGCGTCGATCAGCGCGCCTCCGGAATTGCCGAGATTGATGGCGGCGTCCGTCTGGATGAAGTCCTCATAGCCGCCGTCGTCGAGGATGCCCACGCGGCGCCCGGTGGCGGAGATGATGCCCATCGTGACGGTCTGGCCGACACCGAGCGGGTTGCCGATGGCGAAGACAATGTCGCCAATGCGCATCTTGTCGCTGTCGGCGAGGGTTGCGGCCGGCAGCTTGTCCGCGTCGATCTTGATGACCGCGATGTCGGTCTTCGGGTCGGTGCCGACCACTCGGGCGATGAGCTCGCGCTCGTCGTTGAGCCTCACCTTCAACTCGTCGGCATCGGCCACGACGTGGTTGTTGGTGAGGATGTACCCGTCGGAGGAGATGATCACCCCCGAGCCGAGGCCGTCGAGGCGCTCCTCCTGGCCCTGCAGGTTGGGGCCGTAGAGCCGGCGGAGCAGCGGCGGAATTTCCTGGCGCACGGTCTTTGTCGAGTAGACCGAGACGACGGCCGGCCGGATGGCGTCCAGCACGTCGGCGTAGCTCGTCAGCGCGGGCGCCCGGCCCTCGCTCAGCGCCGAGCTGTCGATCGTGAGGGTGGGATTCTTAAAGGACGGTCGCTCGGCCTTTTTCGCCTCGGCTCCCGCCAGCAGGGCCAGCCCGAGGAACATCAGTCCGGTCAAAAATTTCGATTTCATGAAAGGAAGCACCCCTGACCATAGCCCGCCCGGGCGGTTCCGCAACCGCGTCAGAATCCCTTGATGCGGAAAAGGCTGGTGACGCTCTCGTTGCTGTTGATGCGCAGGATGGCCTCGCCCAGCAGCGGGGCGATGCTCAGGACCGTGATGGGCAGCCCGCGGGTTTCGATCGGCACGGAATTGGTCGTGATCAGCTCGTCCAGCACGCCCGTCTTGAGCCGCTCGTAGGCGACGTCGTTGAGGACGCAGTGGCTGATGGCGGCGCGCACGCTGACGGCGCCGTGCTCGCGGAGAATCCGGGCCGCGGCGGTGACCGTGCCGGCCGTCTCGGTGATGTCGTCCACCAGGAGGACATCGCAGCCGGCCACATCGCCGACGACGTTGGTGGCCTCGACGGTCGTGGCGTTGACCCGCTTCTTGGCGACGAGGCCGAGCGAGGCGCCGAGCACGTCGGCGTAGGCCGCGGCCATCTTCATGCCGCCGACGTCGGGCGAGAACACGACCAGCTTGTTGCTGCGCTTGGTCGCCAGGTACTGGAAGAACACGGGCGAGGCGAAAAGGTGGTCGACCGGGATGTCGAAAAATCCCTGGATCTGCTGGCTGTGGAGATCCATCGCGAGGACGCGGTTGGCGCCCGCGGCCACCAGGAGGTTGGCGACGAGCTTGGCGGTGATGGGCACGCGCGGCTGGTCCTTGCGGTCCTGGCGGGCGTAGCCGTAGAAGGGGATGACGGCGGAGATGCGCGAGGCCGACGCGCGCTTCGCGGCGTCGATCATGATCAGCAGCTCCATCAGGTGATGGTTCGTCGGCGGGCAGGTCGACTGGATGATGTAGACGTCCGCGCCGCGGACGTTTTCGTTGATCTTCACGAACGACTCGCCGTCCGGAAAGCAGGTCACGGTCGCCTCGCCGAGCGGCACACCCATGGACTGGCAGATTTCTTCCGCGAGTGCGCGATTGGAGGAGCCGGTGAAGATCTTGAGTCGGGTATCCCTCATAGGGAGCCGAGCTAAAAGGAATTAGGACGGGGCGGAAGCCTTTTCCAATTTTTGCTCAAGAAATTCCACCCGCTTGAAAAGGTCCGGCAGGCGCTGGTGGAGCACCTGCAGGCGCCTTTCGAGCATGTACGAGAGCGCCGGCGTGCCATTCAGGTAGCTCTTGGCGGGCACGTCGTAGGCGATGCCGGTCTGCCCGCCGGCCTTGGTCTCGCGCCCGATGGTGATGTGTCCCCCGACGCCCACCTGGCCGCCGAGAACCACGTAATCCTCGAGCGTGGTGCTGCCCGAGATGCCCACCTGGGCGCACAGGATGCAATGCCGGCCGACGATGACGTTGTGGCCGACCTGGACGAGGTTGTCGATTTTCGTGCCCTCGCCAATCACAGTCCGGCTGAAACGGGCGCGGTCGAGCGCCGAATTGGCGCCGATCTCGACATCGTCCTCGATGACGACGACGCCGACCTGGGGCACCTTTTGGTGCCGGCCTTTGACCAATTCGTAGCCAAAGCCGTCCGAGCCGACGACCACCCCCGGCTGCAGGCGGACCCGATTGGCCAGCCGGCACTCGGCCCCGATGACGCAGCCGGGCATCACCCAGCAGTTCTCCCCCACCCGCGCATTCCGCCCGACGAAAACCGAGGCCTGCAGGACGCTGCCGGCGCCAATCCGGGCGCCTTCCTCGACCACACAAAGCGGCCCGACAGTGGCGGCGGGGTCGATCTCGGATCCCTTGGCGACATAGGCCGTGGGATGGATTCCCGGCGCCGGCTTCGGCCAGAGGGCCTGCTCGATGCGGGCGCAGACCCGGGCGAGGGCCACGGACGGGTTTTCAACGTAGAGGAAGAGCTGGTTCGGTCCGGGATCGCCGGCGTAATCCGGCGGGAGCAGGACAACCGACGCCCGGCTGGCCGGCACCGCCGCCCGGTACTTCGGGTTGCCGAGAAAGGAGAGGTCCCCGGCTTGGGCTGTCTCCAGCGACGCGATGTCGCGAACCTTTTCCGTGGTTGCTCCCGCAGTGCGTTGCGGGGTGACGATTTCAGCAATCTCGTCAGGGCTGTAGGCGACCTGCATGGCGATAATGTGCCCGGTTTAGGCATCGTCCGCCGGGCTCGATTCGCCGGCGGAGGGTGACTGGGCCATGGGCACAAAAAAGCCCTGTTCGCTGGAACAGGGCTTGGCAAGATTTCTTACTTCTTGTCGGCGGGCTTGGCCGGTGCCGTTACGTTCGGCACACTGAAGGTCGCGGGGGTGCTCGCGGCCGGCGCCGGGGTCGCGGCGGGCGCGGCCGTCGTGGTGACCGGGCGATCCTTGTTCAGCTCCTTGAGGACGTCGTCGGTGATGTCGTAGCTGGCGTCCGCATAAACCACCGAGGGAACGCCGAGCAGCGAGGGGCCGCCCTTATCGAGAACAATGGTGGCACCCCGGGCCCGGGCGAGGCTGGCGGAAGCGTTCTTGATGTCCTCGAGGAGGAGATCGGTCGCGATCTTCATGCGCTGCTGGAGGGAGGCGCGGGTGTTCTCGGCAAACTGCTGCAGGGCCTGCTGGCGCTGCTGGAATTCGCCGACCATCTTCTGGGCGTCGGCCGCCGCCTGGTCGCGAACCTCCTGCTTCAGCACCGAGTTCTTCGACTGCTCCATCTTCTCGCCATACTGGTCCTGGATGGCCTTCATCTCCTTCTTGTACTCGTCGACCTGATCCTGGGCCTTCTGGGTGGCCTCGTTCAGCTTGTTCTTGCTGTCCTGGTATTTGTAGTAGCTGTCGAGAGCCTTCGCCATGTCGATGACGAGGATCTTCGGGGCCGGCTGCGCCTGGAGGGAGGCCGCTAGCCCGCCAACAGCGGTCAAGGTGATCAGAATACGGAGTAGTTTATTCATGGGTAAAAGGGAGGGTGTCTGAAATCAGAAGCGGGTGCCAAACGAGAAATTGAACTGGTTGCCCTTGTGGTTCCAGTGGTCGCTGGTCAGGGGAATGCCGTAGTCGAGGCTGAGCGGCGCACCCGCCACCATCAAGCGAATACCCACGCCGAAATCGTCGTTGTAGCCCTTGGGGTTGAAGTCATAGGCGTCGGCGTTGACGAAGCCGATGTCGTAGAAGATGGCGAACCGGATCGGCTTCACAATGTCCATCGAATACTCTGCGTTGAAGAAGCCGTAGCTCTTGCCGCCCAGGGGCTGGCCGTTGCTGTCCTTCGGGCCGACGTCGCGGAACTCGAAGCCGCGCAGGTCGTCCGGCCCGCCGAGGAAATAGCGGTCGAAGAACGGCACGCCGGGGACCTCGGTGAACGTCTGCAGCGTGCCGGTGGAGTCGTAGTACGACTTGGTGACCGACTCGTTGCTCTTGCCGAAGCTCTCGATGATGCCGGCGCGGCCGATGAGCGAAAGCACCTGGTTCTGGGCCTTGAAGAGGGGGTAGAAAACCGAGCCGCGGTATTCCAGCTTGTAGTAGTTGACGTCGCCCTGCAGCGGGCCGCCGGCGACCTCGATGTCCAGCGCCCCGCGGGCGCCGCGCGAGGTGTTGATGATCTTGTTGCGGGTTTCGCGCACGAGCTGCAGGCCCAGCTTGGAGACCTTCGTCTTGCCGGCCAGCGCGATGATCGTCGGGTCGGCGGAGGGGCTGACGTTGTTGATGTCGACGAGCTCGTACGTGTACGAAAGCGTCCCCTCGATCAAGCCGAACAGGCGCTTGCGGGCGTACACCGTGCCGCCCAGGCGCACTTCCTGGTAGTCGGCGCTGTTGTAGTCGGACAGCGTGCGGAAAAGCTGGAAGCCCAGCGCGAGTTCGCGCTCGAGGAACCACGGCTCCTCGAAGGCGAGCACAACCTCGTTCGACAGGCTGCCGATCTGGAGGCGGAGCTTGAATTTCTCGCCCGCGCCCTGAAAGAACGAATGGCGGTTGAAAAGGTCGAAGTTGGACTGCGTCAGCTCGGCAAACACGGTCGCGCGCTCCAGCGAGCTGTAGCCGGCGCCGAAGGTCAGGTTGCCGGTGCGGGCCTCCTTCACGGCCACCTTCATGTTGCGGCGCCCCGGGATGTTCGTCGACTCGTCGGTGACGTTCACGTCGTCGAAGAACCGGGTGTTTTCCAGGCGGGCCTTGGAAATCTTCATGCGCACCGAGTCGAAGGCGTCGCCGGGGCCGAGGATGAGCTCGCGCAGGATGACGGTGCTCTTGGTCTTGGTGTTGCCCTCGATCTTGACCGTCTCGACCTGGAACTTGTCGCCCTCCTCGATCTTGTACTCGAGGTCGATGTTGCCGGTCTGGAGGTTGGGCTTGCGGATCAGGTGGACGCGGGTCTCGAGGTGGCCGTCGCGGCCGTACAGGTCGGACAATCCCTCGACGTCCTTGTCGAGCTTGGACGGGCGGAAAACCATGCCGGTCTTCTGGCGCAGGATGAAGCGGAGGGCGTTTTCCTGGAAGAGCTTGTTGCCGGAGAACGCGATCTCCCCGATGTGGTAGAGGCGGCCCTCATTGACGCGGATGACAATGTTGAGCTTGCCGGCGCTCGGATAATCGAAAGTGACCTTGTCCTCGGCGATCTCGACGTCGAGGTAGCCCTGGTCCTTGTAGTAGTCGCGCAGCTTGGTCAGGTCGTCGTCGAACTCGTCGTTCTTAAGCCGCCCGCCGCCGGTCAGCCAGGAGAACATCCACCACGTCGACGTCTCCATCTCCTTCCGCAGCCGCTTCGCCTTGATGTGGTCGTTGCCGATGAACTTGATGTTGGCGATGCGCACCTTGGCGCCCTCGCGGATCTTGAAGGTGACCGTGCCGAAGCCGGTGCCGCGATTGCGGGTGATGTCGTAGGTCACCTGCACCTGGTTGAAGCCGTTCTTCTGGTAAAACTCGGTGATCTTCTGCGCGTCGTCCTTGACCTGCCGCTCGTCCAGCGAGCCATTCTGCACGGTCTTGATCTCCTTCTGCAACCGGTGCGGCTTGAAGGCCTTGATGCCGTCGTAACGGATCGACAGGATCCGGTATTTCGGGGTCGCCTCCACCACGAGGTTGACCGTGTTGCCCGGGCCGCTCTCGCGCTTGACCTCGATGAACTCGAACAGGCCCGTCTTGTAGAGCGAGCGGATGTCGCGATCGACGATCGCGTCGTCGAAGTCGCCGCCGTCGCGCAAGGCCATGTTGGCCCGGACCACCTGCTCGCTCACGTTGGCCACGCCCACGAACTTGATCGTGATCGTGCCAATCTTTTGCGCGGGACCTGATTGGCTCTGGTCCGCCTCCTGGGCCCAGAGCCCGGAAACGGCAGCGAACATGACAATAGCGAGCGCAAAAGCCCGCAGAAGCGGGCTACAGGGTGAAGTTTTCAAAGCGTGTAATCTCTTGGAGGAAAGTTAGTTTCAAATCTCCTACCGGTCCATTGCGTTGCTTGGCAATGATTAAATCCGCGGCGCCGGCCGCGGTCTGAAAGCGTTCATCGGCGTCTTTTGGGCGGGAAAGCATGAGAACCACGTCGGCGTCCTGCTCGATGGAGCCGGATTCGCGCAAATCCGACAGGCGCGGTGTGCGATTCTCCTTTTCCGACGAGCGATTTAGCTGGCTTAGGACTATCACGGGCAGGTCAAGTTCCTTGGCCATCGCTTTTAATCCGCGCGAGACCTCCGCCACCTGCTGTTCGCGCGGCGCCCGCGGGTCGGAACCGCTGACCAGCTGCAAGTAGTCGACAATGATCAGGCCGAGTTTCTTTCGCGCGTAGATCCGCCGGGCCTTGGCGCGCATTTCCATGATCGTCAGGTTGCTCGAGTCGTCGACGAGGATGGGCGCCTTCTTGAATTCCTCGGCCGCCTGGCCGAGCGCGTTGACCTCCTGGCCGTCGCGGCTGACGAGACCGTCCCGCAGCAACTTGATGTTCACCCGCGCCCGCGAGCACAGCATGCGCAGCGCGAGCTGCGAGGAGCTCATTTCGAGCGAGAAAATCAGGGTCGGCGCCGGCTCGCCCTTCCCGGGCTTCGGCATGGCCGCCGCCTCGGCGATGTTCAGCGCAAAGCTGGTCTTGCCCATCGAGGGGCGCGCGGCGACGACGATCATTTCCTGGCGCTGGAAGCCGAAGGTGTACTGGTCGAGGTCCTTGAACCCCGACGTCACGCCGGTCAGCTCGCCTTTTTTCATCAGCAGCTTGGCGATGACGGTGTTGGCCTCCTTGACCGATTCCTTGATCTCCTGCGCGCTGTCGCTGACGCGGTCCTGCGTGACCTTGAAAACCTCCTGCTCGACCTTGTCCACGAACTCCTCGAGCCCGCCGGAAAACTCGTAGCACTGCTCGATGGCGCCCGTGGCCGTCCTGATCAGCTCGCGCAACAGGTGCTTCTCGCGCACCTTTTCGATGAAATAACCCGCGTGCGCCGTCGTCGGGATCTTGCCCGTGACCTGCATGAGGTAGGCGAACCCCCCGACGGCATCGAGCTGGCGGCGGGTCTTGAGCTCTTCGGCGAGGACCTCGATCGTGACGGGTGGATTCTTCTGGTAGGTCTCCACCATCACCTCGAACAGCAGCCGGTTGGCCGGGAAATAGAAGGACTCCGGGGTCAGGCGCGCCTCGAGGCAGCGCGCAATCGTGTCGCTGCCGTCGAGCAGGCAGCAGGCGATGACGTGTTCCTCCGCCTCGGCCGAGTGCGGGGGCGAGCGGTCGGCCGCGGCCGCCGGCAGGGATTGCTCGTCCGACGGCTTGCCGCGCCGGGGAATCGCGGAAGTCTGGGCCATTTACAGTCGGGGTCGCAACGTCGCGGCGGCGTTACGGCCTGACGGGCTCGATCGGATTCTCGGACACCACTTCGAACGAGAAGTCGACGGTCACGTCGGGGTGCAGCTTGATCTTCACCTCATGCTTGCCGAGGGTCTTGACCGGCTGGCCGAGTTGGATCCGGCGCTTCTCAATCTGCAGGCCGGCGGCCACCAGCTTGTCGTGCAGGTCGTTGGCCGTGACGGCACCGAAGAGCTTGCCGCCCTCGCCTGTCTTGACGGCGATGGCGACCGCGGTCTTCTCGAGCTGCTTGGCGATCGCCTGGGCGCCGTCGAGTTCCTTGGCCTCGCGCAGGCCGCGGGCTTTCTTCAGGGCCTCGATCTGCTTGCGGTTGGAAAGGGTCAGCGGGACCGCCATGCCTTGCGGCAGGAGGAAATTGCGAGCGTAGCCGGCGCGGACTTTGACTTGGTCGCCTTCGGCGCCAAGGCCGTCGACCGGTTTGAGGAGGAGCACTTCGTTGTGAGCCATGGGAGGGATGAGTTAAAGTGAGAGTGAGAGGGGGTGCTTCGCTTGGGGACGCCGGGCCGGGTCACCGGTTTCTTGATTCCTGGAACTTGTTACTTGGACCTTTGGATTCTTGCGGCCGGCGGCCATCCTAGAACGGCACGTCCTCGTCGAGGTTTTCCTGCTGCGCGGGGGCCGGCGCCGGAGCGGCGGGCCGGGGGGCGCTGGCTGGGCGCGACTGCGGTCCGGAGAAGCGGCCTTCGCCACCCTCGCCGGCGCCGGGGGCGCCGCCGTCGCCGCGGCCGCTGCCGAGGAACTGGAAGTTTTCGCAGACCACCTTCATGCGGCTGCGCTTTTCCTTCGTGTTCTTGTCCTCCCACTGGTCGAGGCGCAGGCGGCCCTCGACAAAGAGCGGGCGGCCCTTGGTGCAGTACTTCGAGATGTTCTCGCCCGACTTGCCCCAGGCCTCGATGTCCACGTAGGTCACCTCTTCGCGGTCGGCGCCCGACTCGTCGCGGAACTTGCGGTTCACAGCGAGGCTGAAGGTGCAGATGGCGGTGCCCTTCGGCGTGACCCGGAGTTCCGGGTCGCGGGTGAGGTTGCCGATGAGCATTACTTTGTTGAGGTTGGCCATGGTGGGCGGGCGTTCGGGAAACGCGTCAGGCGTTCTGGACGATCGTGCGGTAAACGCTGTCGTTGAGCCGCAGCCGCTCGTGCAGCTGGGCGGACGCGCCGGCCGGGGCCGAGAACGCGATGTTGACGTAGACGCCGGACGGGAACTTGGCGTCGGTCTTGCGCGCAAAGTCCCGGCGGCCGATGTTCTCGACGGCGGTGACCTCGCCCTGAACGGCGGCGATTTCCTTCTTCACGCCCTCGATGATCTGGTCGATGGAGTCTTCCTTGCCCCGGTTGTCCAGGATGAAGGAAGCGCGATAATTACGCTTGGTCGGTGTCATTTTTGTCTCGGCGGTTGAGGCTGTTCATGGCGCGGTCATATCCACTCTCAATTAGGAGGCGGAGGCCAGCCACAAAGTGGGTGAGTTGTTGGTTGATGATGGTTTTTTCTTCGTCGTTAAATTTTCCGAGCACGTAGTCCTTGATGTCCATCGCCGCGGGCCGGCCGGTGCCGATCCCGAGCCGGTAGCGGACGAAGCCGCTGCCGACGTGCTCGAGCAGGCTGGCGACGCCGTTGTGGCCGCCGGCGCTGCCGCGCACGGAGACCTTCACCAGGCCCGTGTCGATCGTGAGATCGTCGTAGGCCACGGTGAGCGCGTCGACCGGCAGCTTGTGGAAATCGAGCAGGCTGCGCAGGGCGCGGCCGCTGTCATTCATGAAGGTCTGCGGCTTGACGAGCCACCGGGTGACGCCGGGGCGGACATTCCAGCGGGCGACGTCCGCCTCGAAGCGCGGCTCGTGTTTCCACGACAGCTTCTCGGCGGCGGCCAGCGCGTCGACCACGGTGAAGCCGAGGTTGTGACGCGTGGCGGCGTATTCGCGCCCGGGATTGCCCAGTCCAGCGATGAGCGTGACGGACATGACTCAAAGAACGTGCTGCAAAACGCGGCCCGGACGCGAAACGAACGGGCCGCGGGAAAACGACTACTTCTTGGCTGGGGCGGCCGCGGGCTTGGCGCCGCCCGCGGCGGGGGCGGCGGCCTTCGCATCGCCCGGCTTGGCACCGGGGGCGGGGGCGGCGGCCTTCGCGTCGCCAGCCGCGGGGGCGGCGGGCAGGGGCTTGCCATCGGCTCCCACCGCCGGGGCGGCGGCGGCACCTTCGGCCGGCACGGCACCCTCGACGGGCGCGGCGGCGACGGCGACGACTTCCTCGGCCGGCGGCTCGACGCAGAGGACGACCGCCTGGCTCTTGTCGTCGAGATACTCGACGCCGGCGATCGCCTTCAGTTCGCCCACGTGGATGGCGTCACCGACCGCGAGGTTGGTGACATCCACTTCGATGAAAGCGGGCAGATCCTTCGGCAGGCAGCGGATCCGGAGGCGGTGTGAGGCCACGTCGAGGATGCCGCCCTCGTTCTTCACGCCGGTCGATTCGCCGGTGGTGTGAACGGTGACATTGATGATCATCTTCTCGTTCTCCTTCACCTCCTGGAGGTCGACGTGCAGGTAGCGGTCCGTGATCGGGTCGCGCTGGATTTCCTGCAGGAACGAGAGCGCGGTGCCTGCCGCCTGGTCGCGCTTGAGCTCGATGAGGGCCGCGCCGCCGGCGATTTCCTTCAGCAGCTTGGTGAATTCGGGAGCCGCGACCGCCAGGGTCTCGGGCTTCGTGTGCTTTCCGTAGAGGATGGCCGGGATCTTCTGGGCCTTGCGCAGACGCCGGGAGGCGCTGCGGCCTGTTCCCTCGCGGGAAATAACGGTGAGTTGGTATTTTTTCATGATTTTCTTTCCCCCTGTGACTCCGGAATTGGAGGCAGGCGTAGTTGAAAAAGGGCCAAAAGTTGAAGGGCCGCGCCGAGGCTATGCAACCAAAACTTTGCCCGGACTTGCAGAATTTGGCGCCCCCGGAACGGCTGCGTTTCACAATCTCCCGAATATATTCCCTTCCAACTATTTCCGAATTCCCCCTCGAACGACACACCGGGATTCGTCCGCTTAATTTGGTGCGCGATCGCGCCCGAATCGCTCCATCCTACCGCGGTTCGGGCGTTTCTGCCAAAAACCTGTCCCTACTACTGCGATCACCAAGCGCTCGAGGTAGGGCGCGACCGCCGGGCGCGCCGGGGATTCCAACACGACCTGTCCCTACTACGATTCCAACACGACCTGTCCCTACTACTGTGGCGACCCAACGCCCGACGGCCTCACCTTGCCTGGCCCGGGTTGCACCGGGCTCTTCGTATTATCCAATACTATGCGGTCAATTCACCATCGCCCCTTATCTCGTTGACGGCCGAAATGGCGGTTCGTCTGCTGCTGGCATGAGCCCCACGCGCCTTGGTCTCGCATCCGTTCGCGGCGTTCCTATTGCCTGCCTCGCGTTTGCAATCGCCGCGGTTCTCGCCCAGCCAGCCTCAGGCCGCGACGTCGTGATCCACGCGGGTACCTTGATCGACGGCGTCTCCGCCGCGCCTCGCTCCAATGTCTCAATCGTTGTCCACGACGACAAGATCGTGTCCGTCGACGCAGGTTTCACCACCCCGGCGGGGGCCGAGGTCGTCGACCTCAGCCAACAGACCGTCATGCCGGGTTTCATCGACTGCCACGTCCACATCTCCGCGAAGCTGCCCAACCGGACCAACGCGATTGAGGATTGGCTCACCCACACGGACATCGATCGGGCTTTCGACGCGGCCGTCTATGTCCGGGCCATGCTCCAGCAGGGTTTCACGAGCGCGCGGGATGTCGGCGGCGGCGACGAGACGCTGGGCGTGCGCGACGCAATCGCCGATGGCAAAATCGCCGGTCCGCGCCTCTGGGTGTCGCTCGAACCGCTCGGCCCGACGGCCGGCCACGGTGACCCGCGCAGCGGACTCGACCCCGCCCTCAGCCATCCCGGCTGGGCCAACGGTATAGTCGACACGCCCGAACAGGCCCGCCTGCGGGTGCGCGAGCACAAGCGCCGCGGTGCCAATCTCATCAAGGTGATGCCGTCCGGCGGCATCGCCTCAACCGGCGACGACCCGCGCCAGCAACTGATGACGGACGAGGAGATGCGGGTGGCCGTTGAGACTGCGCATTCGCTCGGACTCAAGGTCGCCGCCCATATCTACCCGGCGCCGGCCATCGAGGCAGCCGTCCGCGCCGGCGTCGATTCCGTCGAGCACGGTTCGTTCGCAACGGCGCAATCCTACGCCCTCATGAAGGAGCACGGCACCTACCTCGTGCCGACGCTCACGGTCTACGAAATCTTTTACGTCGCCGCCCGCGAGCACCCCGAGCTGCTGCCACCCGGGACCGCGGCCAAGGAGATCGCCAACGACCTGCTGCCGAAGCAGAACTTCCCCAATGCGGTCAAATCGGGCGTCAAGATTGCCTACGGCACCGACCTCGGCGAGGGCGACCACACGATGGAGTTCGGCCTGATGATCGCCGGCGGTCTCAAGCCTCTCGACGCCCTTTTCGCCGCCACGCGCAACGCCGCCGACCTTCTCGGGGCATCGGACAAGGTCGGCGCCGTCCAGGCCGGCCGCTACGCCGACATCGTCGCGGTTTCGGGCGATCCCCTCGCCGAACCGTCCCGGCTCCAGCATGTGAGCTTTGTCATGAAGGGCGGAATCATCTACCGTCAGGGTGATCATCCCACGGTTGCGGGCGGGCAGTAGCCCGGCGACCCGCCGCCGTTTGCGCGCGAATTCCGCGACCACCGTGCTGCGGTAGGCGGCCTCGGTGAAGCCGGTTTTTTCGCCACCAGGGATCGCGCGCCTCCGCAATTTCCGCCCTTCAATTTCCTGAACGATTGCAGTAGCGTGACGGGCAAACCTGTCGCCGAATGCCGGCGCCTTGTCAGCCCCTCGATGTCCCACCCGCCATTTCGCCCCTTCCCCGCCCTCGCGGCGCTCAGCTTGCTGACCGCCCTCGTCCGTCTCAATGGCGCGGAGATCCCGCCGATTGGTCCCGGCGAGTTCGCCGTCGGGAGCACGAACCTGGAGGTCACCGTGCCGACGGCGGCACCGATGATCGACTACCTGAATGGCAAGGCCGCCGGCCGGCAGGTCACCTACCTCTCCGACATCCTGGCGCACCGCGAGACGGCGCTGCTCCTGAATATCGACGTCCCCGCGGAGCCGAAGGTTTTCAACTCGCAGGCGGGCATCCGTATTCCGCTCGTTCTCTACGTCCTTTACCCGACCGCGAAGGACAACCCGCGCGCCGACTACAAATTCCCCTACGCCGAAACTGGCGACAACGTCTTCCCGCACATGCAGGGCGTCGGGGAGAAGCCGCTCTTCGCCGATCCCCACGCGAAGTATCCGCTGATCGTCTATTCCGGCGGCTTCAACACGCATGGCCTGTGGCATCTCTGGCATCTCAAGGTGCTCGCGGCGCACGGATATATCGTCGTTGACCTCTTTCACGGCGACAACCGCGAGCCGAGCTTCGGGACCGCCATGGCGGTCCGTCCGATCGAGCTGCGCGCCGCGCTGGACTACGTCCTGAACCATCCCGAATTCGCCGACGCCATCGACCGCGACCGGATCGGCGCTTCCGGCGCGAGCGCCGGCGGCCACACCATCCTGGCCGCGATGGGCGGGATTGATCCGTCCGGCAACCAGCCGCCCGCCGCCGACCCGCGCATCAAGGCCGGCGTCGGTCTCGTGCCCTTCATGGGCGGGGTTTTTGGGGTCTGGCCGTTCACCGTCGACAACTGGCTTTTTGGAAAGGACTTCTCCGGCCTGAAATCGGTTCGCCTGCCCTTTCTGGCCCTTTACGGGCAGAAGGACAAAAACGTGCCGCCGGAGGGGGTTGAGGCCGGCGTGCGGGCGATGTCGGGTCCGACCATCGCGGTGATGCTGGACGGCGAGACCCACCTGCTGTCGAACGCCGCCGAAGTCGAAACCTTCACCTGGGAGGTGCTTTTCTTCGACGCTTGGCTGCGCGGTGACGCGCGGGCCCGCCAAAAGCTCGAACTCGGCACGACCGTCCGCGGCGGCACCAGCAATCACAAGACGATCCAGCGCGCCGCCCCATAGCGTTGGAGCCGGGGTGCCCTCACCTCGCGGCCGCCGGGCGCACCTCGAAGCCTTATGACCCGTCCCGCGGGGCAAACTTTGTCCCACCCTGGTATTGACATCCCCTTAAGCCGGCCTCTTTTTGGCCGTTCTTTGGGAACTTACGTTGCCCGGTAGCTCAGTGGCAGAGCAGGTGACTGTTAATCACTTGGTCGCTGGTTCGATCCCAGCCCGGGCAGCCATTCTTAGATAATGGCTTACGCGTTTAATTTTATTTGTGGAAAAAGAGTGTGTCCCCCGAGTGTCCACCTTTTTCACCCCGCCTCGATTGCCTATTGCGTACCTTTTCAGGAGGAAAGGAACTTGCTCGGGGCGGCACCGAATCACAAACCGGGCGCGAGAATTCAAGGCCGCATGCGACCACCGGCAAGAAGGCGAGAGCGGCTATCCTTACCGGAAGAACTCGTCGTGGGTCTCGCCGTGACCGTTGGCGCTGACGGCAAGGGCGGGCTTCTGGAGGCCAGGTTTCGGGCCCGGACCCGACTTCGTTCGGATGACCGGCGTCATGACCTGGTTGCTGGCGTGAGTCGCCTTCGCCGAATAACTCTCCTGCACGGCCGTATGGTCCTTCGAGGAGGCACCGACCAGGGCCTCCAAGTGACGGACCTGCTCGTGCTGGACCTGGGCCTGTGCGGCCAGCTCCTCGGAGGCGGCCGCGGCTTCCTCGGCGGCCGAGGCGTTGCTTTGGGTCACCTTGTCCATCTGCGAGACTGCCGTCGTGACTTGGCCGATGCCCTGGTGTTGCTCGTTTGAGGCAGTGGCGATTTCACCGACCAGCGAGTCGACCTCGCGCGCCTTGGTGAGGATTTCGCTGAAGCTTGCGACCACGCGCTCGCTGATGGCGACGCCGTTGGTGCTGCGGCTGACCGACTCCTCAATCATGGTGGCGGTTTCCTTGGCTGCCGAGGCCGAGCGCTGCGCAAGGCTCCGAACCTCTTCGGCCACGACGGCGAACCCGGCGCCGACCTCGCCGGCACGGGCCGCCTCAACCGCGGCGTTGAGGGCGAGGATGTTGGTCTGGAAGGCGATTTCGTCGATCGTCTTGACGATTTTGGCGACGCTGGCGGACGACTCCTTGATGGCGTCCATCGCGCGCTTCATCTCGTTCATGGCGGACGCGCCGGTCTCGGCAGCCGAACGGGTCTCGGTGGAAATGCCCTTCGCGCGGGTGGCCGACTCGGCATTGCGCTTGGTCATGCTGGAGATTTCCTCCAGCGAGGCGCTCGTCTCCTCCAGAGAGGCGGCCTGCTCGCTCGCGCCTTCGGCCAGAGACTGGCTGGTGCTGGAGACCTCCGCGGAAGCGGCGGTCGTCTGCTCGGCGCCGGCGGCTAGCTGGCTCGCGACTGACTTCAGGGCTTTGTTCGTGCTGCGGATGATGACAAAGGACACGATGAAACCGATGAGAAGCGCGGCCCCCGTGACAATCAACACGAGGAGGGTCGTGGTCTCGGCGGAGCGGGAAATCGTGTCCGCGTCGTCCGTGCAGCCCTTGGCGTTGTACTCGAAGAGCTTGGTGGTGGCTCCGACATAGGCATCGAGCAGCGGCGGCAGCGTGTTGTTGAGCATCTGGTTCGCCTCGGGGATCTTGCCGGCCTCGACGAGTTCGTAGAACTTGGCGCGGGCGTCGGCGTAGGTGGTCCGGGCCGTGGCGACCGCCGCGAAGTTCTTGCGGTCCTCGGCCTCGAAAATGGTGGCCTCGTAAGCTTTGAGTGTTTCGATCGACTTCTGGGAGAGTGCAACGAGCTGCGCCTTGAGGGCGGGCCGGTCGGCCGCCTCCACGCGGGCGTAAGCCTGAACCAGGTTGAAATTCCTGAGGTTCAGCGTGACGAGTTGCGCGCTCAGGATGGTGCCCGGGACAGAATCCGACTTGATGGATCGCGCCTCCTGGTTAATGCCACCAAGTGAATGCCAAACGAGACCGCCCGTGGTGACGAGCAGGAGGCAGAGAACTCCGACGACGAAGATGATGCGTTTCCCAATGGTCCAGTTTTTCATACCTAAAGCTTCGACTGGAAATTTGCCGGGTTGAGTCGCCTCAGGAATTTCCTGAGTCCCGACCGGCAAAAGTGAAGGGCGCCGGCCGAAGCCGACGCCCTTGAGCCCCTATGAAAACCTAACAGCCGCCTAATTCGGCAACCGGGACGCCCGGTTTAGCGGACGCCCGTCAGGAAAAACCTGAGGCTCGGCCGCACCGGTCGGGCGCCGTGGCGCGGCTGGCCTCCATTGGGGCGCTGCGCCGGCGCTCCAGCCGAGAAAGGGCCCTCGCCCGCCGGGCCGAGGGCCCGGAAACTCGGGTCCGCCGGCCTCAGGAATTTCCTGACAAGCGCAGGCTTCCCTCTCGACAGAGAAACAGTGAATCTCCGGCCAGCTGCCAAATCCCATGACAAGAATTCTGATCATCGATGATGAACCGTACGTGCGGGCCTTCATGCGCCAGGCGCTGGAGCGGGCAGGCTACGTGGTGAGCGAAGCGGCCAACGGCTGCGAGGGCCTTCGACTCTACACCTCCCTTCGGCCCGACTGCGTGATAACCGATCTTTATATGCCGGAAAAAGAGGGCCTCGAGTCGATCATCGAGATGCGCCAACACGCGCATCGAGCTCGCATCATCGCGATTTCGGGCGGGGTTGACGCGTATCTGTTTAGTTTTCTCAAGGCGGCCAAGCAGCTCGGCGCTGACGCAGTTCTCTCCAAGCCGTTTTCGGCCGAGGCTCTGCTCCGGCAGCTCGGACAGTTTTTCGCCGATGTTGATCCGATCTTGGTTCAGTAGTTTGTTGCTGACGAGGACGACGCCCGCACTGCATCCTCCCGGCATGTCCCACAACAGGGAGGCGATATCCTTGTTTCTTGCCGACGATCACAAGATTGTTCGGGACGGCCTGTGCCTCCTGATCAACCGCCAACCTGGTTTCAAGGTGGTCGGCGAAGCCGCGGACGGCCGGGCGCTGCTGAACGGGGCCTTGGCGCTGCGACCCGACGTGGTGCTCACCGATATTGCCATGCCCGAGCTCAACGGGCTGCAGGCCGCCGCCCAGCTGCGCGTCGCCGGTTACTCCGGCGTGATCGTGGTGCTTTCCATGCGCAGCGAGCGCCGCTCAGTGGCCCAAGCACTCAATGCCGGGGTCAACGCCTATGTGCTCAAAGATTACGCCTTTGAACAGGTCTTGGAGGCAATTGCCGCGGCCCGGTCCGGCCAAATCTGGCTCAGTCCCCAGCTCCGCGGCCTGATGGAAGATGGCGGTGTCCCCCTGCTCGCCGAGTTGCTCAGTGCGCGGGAACGTGAAGTTCTGCAGTTGCTGGCCGAAGGCCACGCCACCAAGGAAGTGGCCTTTCGACTCCAGTTGAGCCCCAAGACCGTCGAGACCCACCGGCTCAGCCTGTTCGCCAAACTTAAGG
>Ga0265327_10001102_pt1 | contig 37426 bp, 57 predicted proteins | sample 41621metaG_FD_202089 | JGI IMG/M metagenome (GOLD analysis project Ga0265327, IMG submission 202089) | Rhizosphere microbial communities from Carex aquatilis grown in University of Washington, Seatle, WA, United States - 4-16-21 metaG | ecosystem: Host-associated > Plants > Roots > Rhizosphere...
TTGGCTCCTTCGAGGTTGGCTCCTTCGAGGTTGGCTCCTTCGAGGTTGGCTCCTTCGAGGTTGGCTCCTTCGAGGTTGGCTCCTTCGAGGTTGGCTCCTTCGAGGTTGGCTCCTTCGAGGTTGGCTCCTTTGAGGCTGGCTCCATAGAGGTTGGCTCCATAGAGGTAGGCTCCACAGAGGTTGGCTCCATAGAGGTAGGCTCCTTCGAGGTTGGCTCCTGCTTTAACGGCAATTTCCAAACCTATTTTTAATGAATCGGCTTCGCATTTAAATAATAACGCCGAAGTATATCTATTTTTAATTTCTAGTTTCACTTGCTCTCCTTTGCTGCGGGGTTATCTAGCTTCACAAGTACCTCTTTTAAAATCTCCTGGCATCCATCCATCAGCTAATTCATCTGGCTTCATTTTTCTCATGCCATTTTTATAGCACTCCATATGTTGTCTAGCGTCGTTAAAATCTCCTTCATATTTATAAACCCTATGTAGTTGTGCTTCTCCTTTTGGAATTATTTCATCACACCATTCGCAGAGATATTCTTTTCTGCCCTGTACAAATTTAAAACGTATTTCTTCGTAGCTCATCTCACTCCCCCTTTCCTTGCTCTCTCGCTGCCTTGAGGATTGTCATTTGATTTCCTCCAAAAGATAATACTCGTTTGAATTTACATGATACAAAAATGTACATTTATTCGTCATAAAAATTCTAATTGAGTCTGTATTAGTTTTTGAGTCCAACCACTCTCTTAAAGTCATTGATTTAATAGCAGGATACAAAGGCTTTTCCTTCCGCTTGGGTACTAGCCGAACGCAGTCGGATTTGTGCCATATTCTTTTACCATGAATAACTTCATCTAATTTAATAACATAGTGACCCGTTAGTTCTTCTAACTCTACTGTTCCTTTTTGTCTTGTAATACGATGTATAACTCTCATTTACACTCCTTTAGCAAATCTCTTATAATAAGCTCTTTATGCTCTATATCGTCGTAGCATAAGCTATAAGTTACTCCAGCAATCAGCATCGCAAATAATAGCACGCACAGCCAATCGGTTAGGGGTTTCATTTTATTTCCCATCCAAAAACTTGATTTATTTTAGCAATTTTAGAGTAGTTAGAATCCTTGCTTCCCTTCAGGACTTTGCTTATCGTGGTGTAATGAAGTCCACACTTCCTTGCTAGATCACCCTGAAACCAATCTCTAGAATTTAGCTCTCTTCTAACCTTGATTGCGTATTGTCTGTTTAAGGAAATTCTTTCTTCTTTTGTCATTTTACATATCCATTCTGGGCCGGTGTTTTAAATGGATTTATTGTTGCTTGACCAGCTTGTTGCATTTGTGTTGTTGGCTTTGCTTGTTGTGTTGAGTTTCCATCGTCGTCAATTTGCGATACTCCAGCCATGGCACTCAATAATCCTCTTCTAGCGTAAGTTGTGGCAGCAAGAACAGCTTGCATATCTTCTTTTGCTGGCTTAATTGGATGGGTGGCGCTTATCCATTGACCGGAAGAGTGCATAATCATTGTTTCAAGCTCAAGTCCTTTTTCTGTTGAAATAGTATATTGCATATAGCTCAATCCATTTTCTGAGAAAGGAAGTCTAATATCATCTATCACGTTTGCCAAGTCTGCATATTTGCTTTTAAAGAAAGGATTGCTGCTGTCCTTAATTGCTCCCTTCATTTTACCTTGTGCCTTTGCTAGTGCTGTTGCTAATTCATTAATTTGTTCTGATTTGTTCATTTTGTTTTTTTCCTTCTTTATATTTTTTTGATAATCTCCAAACAGTTCCTTTTCCGATTCGTAAAATGTCGGCTATTGCCTGATTTGTTAATCCGTCTTCTAATAATCTTACTATTTCTTCTGTTTTATGAAGATGTTTGCATTCCCTACCAATTTTTACTCCCAATGATCTAGCTTTTTCTATTCCTTCTTTTGTTTTCAATGAATGAATTTCTGCTGCTTCTGCTTTTAAACAAAGAAGAGCAAACATGGAAGACGAAATTGGACATTCTTTATCCATAACATCTAATAATTTAACTACACATTTTCCGCAAATTGGATTATTTATAGAAAATTCATTTTTTAAATGTTTTTGTCTTATAGATCTTGCACAAACAATACATCTATTTGCAGACCATGTTTGCTTTTCCATATTTATGCCAACTTTATAGAATCTACTGTATTTTTACCATTGCCCAATTCATTCATGAATTTTGCATATTGAACTTCTAGTTTTGCGCTATCTAGAATTACTGCAGATGCTTTGGTTATAGCGTTTGCTCTCTGTGGATTTGATTTCCCGTTTCTTATATTATCTAATTCATCAAAGAGCATTTCTCTAAGCCCTTGAGAACTTCTTTTTGTTGTTATTACTAGTTTGTTTGTTTGTTCGTTTGTTTCTGTTTGCATTTATGTTTCTCCTTGTTTTTTGTTTATTTACCAAAGTAAGCAACTGAAAGCGTTTGTGTGTCGTTTCCATAGCCATACCAATTATTATTTTCAACGCAATACTGATAGATTTCTAAACCACGTCTAACATCTTCCATCGCTCTAGCCATGCTTTCTTGATCTAAATTATAGAAAGCCATTTCATATGGAGAATCTTTCTCAATAGCTAGGAATGTAAAGTCTATGTCATTAACACTGCATCCCAAATGCAAAGACATGACAATTTTATAAAAACACATAGCCAATTCCATACCATATCGGCTTATAGAGCCTTGGAATGCCCTAGGATCGGCGCTTTCAGTAGTCTTAACATCCACCATGCTACCATTAGACAAAAGTATGTCTGGGCGACATTTAAGCGTTATCTCTGTGTTTGGTATTTTAACGAAGATGCTTTGCTCAAACTTAGATCCAGTCATTAATTCCATAGCACGCGAGTTATTATTTACTGCATTATGAATCCCGTGGCATGTATGATAATCATCGTAAGAAAGAATTTCTAATCCTTCGTGTTGTTCCTTCCAAAGCTTTCCTTCTTTGGTAGCAAAGTTCATTCCCTCTGGCTTACAAGTATAAATTTTATCAAATTTGTGTGGTTCTAAAATTATAGAATGAATAGCAGATCCAAGTCTCATTGCAGGAGTGCTTTCACGTTTACCGGAAATGTATGCCTTATAGTGCGCTGGTGTTTGCTTAACAAGTTTAATCAATCCAGTGGAAGAAAGACCTTCTGCTGCATGATATTCTTGATTGCTTAGATTGTTATATTCGCCTAGATACTTTGACATTTGTGTTTCTCCTTGTGCGATGGAGTATAACGAAAACGTATTACACTGTCAATAGGTTATTTATAATTTTTTGGAATTATTGTGCTAGTAACTTTTGGGTTTTTGTAACTTCCCGAATAGACTAGTAGTTTTTTGTCGCAGCATAAAATCCAATATTTTACTTTTCTCTTCCAATCCTGCGTGTTTGTATCGCCCTTAGCCTCAACGTAGTATTGTTCTTTGGTGTTTGTGTCTTCAACAAAGAAATCAGGAATATAACCGAGAAGTTTTTCGCTGCCTTTTACTTTAGAAAATGGAGATGTGAATAAAATATTATTGCTGTCTGCAAAGAAGTTGAATTTTATTTGCCTGTCAAGAATAATATTCTCTTTATTATTATAAAACTTATTAGCTACAGCGGCCTCTAGCTTGCTTGCGTAATTATATCCGTCTAATCCCTTAGACCTACAAGAGTTAAACTTATTCCTTCTCTGCCACATCTTCACTCTTTCCTAGAATCTTAAATATTTCCTTCAATGATTCTTTTCCAGTTTCGCTTGTTAAATTCTTATTAGACTTTTTGTATTGATCTTCCCACTTCTCTTTTTCTTCTTGCATTTTAGCTTCTATCTTTATTTCCATAAGAGTAGAGCTAGTAATTAATTTTATGTTGTAGCATTTTTCTAGGAAATCTTTAGTAACATTTTCTTTCATTTCAAGAAGAATCTTCATCTCTCTATTACTAAATACAGGAAGTCCTTCTACTGAGCTTCCTTCTCTATCCGATAACCAGTATTCTTTATCAATGAGCTTAAATCTAAGTTTCTTCATCAGAGGCTGAAAGTTTAATTTAGTGTTTTCCATGTTTCACCGCGTCAATGTTTTAATAAAGCTAGCACCTTACCCTGTACTGTATTCAAGTGCCTTCGTGTTGTTAAAGCGTCCAGTAGAGATAGAATGTTTTGCGCTATCAGAGTACAGGTTCGAGCCTGTTGTCCAAGCCTCTCTGTAAGGCTCTAAGGTTTTGGCTATTCCCCTTCGTCTATTCCGAAGTGTCAATTCTATCCCTAGTGCATGCTTTAACCTAATCTTGGCGGTGCATTTCCAAAAAGCATCCATCCAAAGGCAAAAGTCTGAGCCAACGCAGCTCTTGAATCCTATTTCTAGTCTCATTGGAATATTTCGAGTGGGACAACTACTGATGCTATACCCTGAAAGAGCGCAGCCATTCATCCGTGCTGATCTTCCTAGTTTTGGGAGCGCCCGAATCCTTAACGGAATGCCCCATCCCTTACCTTTTATCCAATTCCACATATTTAGTGGTACTTCTTAGTTAAAGAGTGAAGAAATATAGATTCTCTGCGCTTGACAAACTTGGATCTAATGGTTTAGATTAGACACAAGTTGTTGTTCGCACTTCCAACTTAAGCCCCAAGCACTAAAAATGCAAGGGGCTTTGTCTTTTTATTTTAAATATATGATTTTATTATTGAACTCCTAGCTCTTCACACCTCCTTGTGTTCCGAGCTAGTTGTAGGTGTCTAGGTAATTAAATTAAACCACATTATTTTAAATTAGCTATTTACTTGTATAACAAATGTGCTATACTACGCTACAAGGAGAAATTAACATGAAAAAATTAGTAAAAGTAGAAGAAGTAATCGGCGAAGGTCTAATAGGATTAATCGGTGAAACAGTAACTCTGTTTTGCTTAAATTATATCTATACTGGAAAACTCGTGGGAGTAAATGATAGCTTTGTAAAACTAGAAAAGGCAAAGATAGTTTATGAAACGGGTGCATTTTCAGATAAAGAATTTAAAGATGCTCAACCACTTCCAAACGATTGGTATGTACAAACTGGTGCAATTGAATCATTTGGTATTTTGAAAGTTTAAAATGAAAAGATCTATTAAAAATAAACATAGGTCAGGGTCAGGGTCAAGGTCAAGGTCATGGTCAAGGTCATGGTCAGGGTCAGGGTCATTGTCAAGGTCATGGTCAGGGTCATGGTCATGGTCATGGTCAGTATAATTTTTAAGGAGAATCACTTATGTACTTTGGAAGAATAGAACGAAGAATAGGTTCAAGATGGGTTTCACAAGATGATGACTCTAAGAAGTGTGCAGATATAGAAGATGCTCAAAAAGAACTTACTTCTCACTTTGCTACCATATGCAACGAAGAGTACCTTACTGAAGGTCAATCAGTCCTTTTCAGGTTGCAACTTTGTCAGAAAACAATACTATACCCAGATGATTCTTTCGATTACTCTGTTATAGAATCAAACAACAAAGAACTTTCGCTAACTAAGAGAATCACTTCCCTATGAAATGTAAACACCCAAACTGCAACAACACAGTAATTAAAAAAGGAGCCACCTACTGCTCCCCAATGTGCGCTCCTTTAGGCATGTTCTCTCGTGATCCTGCTAACAACAAAGGCCCATCAATAACTAAAGAAGCCTTTGAAAAAGAAGAGCATACTAAATTCTTCTCGGTACGCATTAGCCCTAAGATTATAGCAGCAGCTAATAAAAAACGATTGACTCTTGGTCTTGGTTGGAGATCAATTACAGAAGCCATGCTAGTTAGGTTTACTAATGAAGAGGAAATTAAGTGAAACATCTTATCGGATCATTAAAAGAGTTTAGTGATTCCTGCGAGAAAGAACATAAGGAATACAAAGAACATGCGGAATTAACTGGATATATTCATTTGTGCGAAAAGTGCCAAGGAAGCGGTGTATGGAGTTCAAAATAGGACAAAAAGTAAAGTATAAAAAACGAATAGGTAAAATCACCAGAATACTACCTGAATCAGGACATGCATGCGTTATGTTCGACAACAAAATCATTAAAATTTGCGCAATAACTTTGTTAGAACCATATGAACCTGAAACTGTTTGAACTTTATTTGCTAATGGCACTCTGCGTATACGTAACTTATCTCTTTACATCGTAAATTACTTGTGTACACTCTTCTTAAACAAGGAGACACAGTAATGTCAGAACCATTAAAAGAAGCAACTAAACAAGAAAAATTCGACTCTCAAAACGAAGAGTTCAACAAACTAGCTTTCAATGCTGGTGTTACTCAACTAAATATCCAAAAATCAGAATACGCTCTTTCAGACTTAAATCTAAAGATGTCCAATCTTCTAATCGATATGAAGAAATCTAAAGACGCACTAGACGCAGAAATTGCAGATGCTAAACTTAAAGAAGTTGCTGCTCAACAATCGGAGGCGGCTCGTGAATCTACTACGTAAACTACTAACAGGTAAAGAATCCATTAAAGAACAACTAATGGAAAAACGCCCACTGCCCATAGGACTTACAGAGTTCCATGAATGGTCTGAACGCATTATTTCAGGAGCTATGCTACCAGCAGACGTTGACTCCCAAAAGTTCGCTCTGGCTAACGAAATCATGCATTGCGGTCCTAATGTAGCCTTTGAACAAGACGCTTACTTCATCCATAGATTACGCAAATACGCAGCCAACCAAGTAGCCGACGAAGTTCGCAAATCTCTATACGAAACCAAAAAACAACAGGCTGAAGTGACGCCACCCACAGCCGAGTGTGCAAAAACTTAAATCTTTACAAAAAGAATGGTACAAGAAACTCAAAAACTCTGGATTCCAAGACATTGAAAAGGAAATAAAAGGAGAATGCGTTCTAAAAAGCCAATCTACTTGTGAAGGTAAATACGCTGGGATTTATAGATTTATGTCTCAAGTAGAAAGAGAAGCAAAAGAAGATTACTTTAGAATCCTATTTCAAAAAGCTTCTCAAGAACAAAACTTCTTAGACGACTCAGATAAATTAATAATGGAGAGAACCGCAGAAGGTAAAAACATTAGAGAAATATCAGAGGAACTTATTGAAAGAAAACTTCATAAATATGATAGACATACAATATTATATGTAAGAAGACGCTATGAGAATAAATGGGGAATAAAAAAGTGGACCAAACAACAAATGGTATCGAGACGCAAAAAAATACCTACTCTATAATATCCTATAAGAGTTCCAGCTTTCCCGAACAATATAGGAATCTTATATTCTCTAAATGGATGCGCTCTTTCCGCTATGGCAATGATTACATTAAACTAATTAACTCCGATGACTACTTTGCGGCTTACGAAATCTACATAACATCACTGCTCAACAAACCAAACAGCACACTAAGACTTGCAGTACTATCAGAAGACAAAGACGTTGTGCTAGGCTGGAGCTTAATAGACGGAGAAACACTCCATTATGTCTATGTTCAGAACGAACAACGCAACAAGGGAATAGCCAAATTCCTTGTCCCAGTATCAATTAAAACAATCACTCACGTAACAAAATCAGGTTTAGCGATATGGAATAAGAAAATCCCGTTTGCTAAATTCAATCCATTCTAAAGGAGATATATGAAAATAAAACTAAGCAGCGCAGAACTACATGATGTACTATTTTTTATGGGTGTTAACTTTGATAAAAAGCTAACAACACGTATGAAAAACAGAGATTTAACATTAACTTATGATAGAGTAGAAAAAGAATTAATCGTTGGTTGTGAAAATAAAATAAAGATAATACCTTGGACTAATGTTGCTGGTATGGAACCAATAGCGTTTCCGGTTATTGAACAAGAACCAGTTGCACCACAACCAACAGTTTTGGAAGCCGTTGCACCTACACCAAAAACAATTCGCAGAAATCTAAGCTCTCAAGCATCTTCACCAACAGACCATGTTCATGCTGGACCAGGAGCAGGAAAGACCAATGACAAATAAACTAGGCGATTTCACCGTAAAAGAAGGCTATATCCCTAACATGCTGGAGATAGACTATCGTAATCGTATGGTTAAGGAACTGTTGGAAAAGCCACGCCCAAAACCAAGCGTTCCAACTCACTTTAATGGTAAGCCAATATCCGAACTATCATCTTCAGAGAAGTCAGAGTTCTACCTATCCATGCAACCTGCTTCTACTCAAGCTATCTTACGCAGAGATCCTAAAGACGATGTTAAGCTATGGGAACGTAAGACTCTTAACTGGAAAGCTAACCCAGAAGCTAAATCATTAGATGAATCAGTTGGTAAACGCACATTAGACGCTCAAGATGTTATTTTGCATAACTCAACCAAACAAAGAAACCAATTGGGCGATTCTAAAGAATCTTCAGTATCACCAGACAAGAGAAACTCAGGAATATGGGCTTTCGCCTATTCAAAGCCAGCCGATCTATCCAAGGAAGACACTAGGAAGATAACCAAACTAACTGAAATGAAATCGGAAAAGATAGATCCTCCAGAAAAACAAAGCTTTTGGAGTAGATTCTTTAAAAAGAAAACAATTGAAAACGATTTTAAACCCACGCTCAAATTAAAGGGCAACTATATAGTGAAAATAGAGGACTAATGCAAACACCTATTAGTTTTATATTAGATTTGATCCTTGACTACGAACTACCAGCAGACGCTCAGAAAGCCTGTAGGAAGTACGTTCGAGAACTAGAAAAGAATATGTCAGTAGCTCCAAGGATTACCAGCTTCACTCCTCCACTTAGGCCAACAATAGAACAATCACCAAGCACCCTTGCTCTAATGGCCAAGCACGAACTAACAGCTCCCATTACCGCACCAATACAGGCCAGAATAGTAGGCGGTGAAGTAAGCACAGGAAATGGAACACGGGGACCAAAGAAATGGTAAGCACCGAAATTGAATCTAATGTAACGCGTTATGCTAATTTAGCAAAGGAATAGCATGTTTAAGAAAGGTGATAAAAAGCCAGAACGTAGCGGCAGAAAGCCTAATACACCTAACAAGAGACGATCTATCGAGGATGTATGCCGTGATATGGGCGTTGATCCTTTTAGCATCATGGCTGAAATGGCTGCGTCTACTACACCAGAGGAAAGAGTACTAAAATTCAATGCAGCCAAAGAGCTTGCTCAGTACCTTGAGTCAAAGAAGAAGGATGTTACAGTAGCAATAGATCCAGAAGCTAATGAGATAAAGGTGATAATAGAACGTTATGGAAAAAAGTAAGTATAGCATTGACAGTATATTTGAGAACCCTTCAATTTATGCTTATTGCAATGAAAACGCCAAGAACATGCGTAAAGTTTACAACTTCCTAAGTAAATGCCATGACTTCCGTGGTATGAGAAAATCATTGTGTTCAGATACTAGAGAATACGCTTTCGGTAATTCTTCTGATTTTTATATACTGAGCATTGGCAATGAAGCTACATTGGATGTTGCAAAGAATCTACTCGCTGAACTTAGGAAAGCACAGCATGGAAATAAGGATTAAACTACAACCAAAGCAGGAGCTATTTGATGATTCGATTAGACGATACCCTATTACCGGATTTGGAGGGGCAAAAGGCGGAGGGAAATCTTATTCGCTTAGAAATATCCTTTTGGCAAGACGATTTGAGTACCCCAAAAGTACAGGAGCTATATTTAGAAAGACTTATCCAGAACTTGAAGCAAACCATATACGACCACTATTCGCAGAACATCCAGGACTAAGGACTTATTGGAATGAATCAAAGAAAATCTTATCTCTACCTAATGGCTCAACACTTCAATTCTCTCATTGCGCGACTGAAATGGATGTTTACTTGTATCAAGGTCGGGAGATTAATGACCTGGGAATTGATGAGGCTGGTCAATGGTCAGAAGCAATGTTCCGGACATTATTGGGAAGCAACAGGAGTTCAATACAAGGTATTCCAGCCAGATGCGCTCTCACGTTCAATCCAGGAGGCATTGGGCACGGATGGATTAAGCGTCTGTTTATCGATAAGAGATTCAATGAACGAGAGCGCCCGAATGACTATAACTTTATTCAAGCGCTAATCTCCGACAACAAAGCCTTGACCGATAACGATCCTGATTATATACATAGGCTGAATACTGAAACTTCCGAAGCATTACGAAAGGCTTATCTTTATGGAGATTGGGACATACTTGCCGGTCAGTTTTACTCTGAACTCAACAGAAGTATTCATTTTATTCCGCCCTTTACAATTCCCCAGCACTGGAACAAATTCGCAGCATATGACTATGGTTATAATCACCCTGCGGCCTTTGGATGGTTCGCCACAGACGAAGATGGAAATACCTTTCTCTACAGAGAGCTTATACAAGCGGGCCGCCGCGTTGACGAACTTGCTGAGGCCGTTAATAGGTACCCAGAAACTAGCGATTTGTACGTCTTTGCCGGACACGATTGCTGGGCCAAAAGATCCAGTACAATAAACAAGGAGCAAGGAAATCCACCAACTATAGCTGAGGAGTTTGCGACACATGGAATATATCTCAAGCATGCTACTATTGATCGTATTGCTGGAGCTGCTCATCTACGAAGTTATCTGGCTTTGCGAGGTGAGAAAAAGCGGCCGCGCTTCTATATATTCAATACGTGTCCTATTACCTATGATTGCCTTAGCCGCATGGTTCATGATCCTAATCGTGTGGAAGATGTTCTTAAAGTAGACGCCGTCGAGGGCGATGTAAATACCGGCGATGATCCATATGACATGGTTCGTTATGGTCTTATGTCCAGACCTAGCATAACAGACAAGCCAGAAGAGAAGATAGTAGTAGGTTCTAAAGAATGGCACGCCAAGAGCGCTGCTATTGATTGGATGAAAGAACGCGAAAAACTCATGGAAAACGCTGGTAATTGGCCAGATATGCCAGAATTTAATCAATAAAGCACCATAATCGTATCATGTAGGAGAAATCTACAATGATACCTTTTCTAAAGCTTAAACAAGACGCATCAGCATCAGCACCAGTTGATTCAATTGAACGTAAGCCAGACAATGAGCCTGAGTACGACTCTCTTGAGAGCGCAGCAGAAGAGCTTTGTCATGCAGTAGAATCCAAAGACTACAAGGCCATTGCCGTAGCTCTTAGATCAGCATTTGAAATAATGGAATCAGAAACACACGAGGAAGAATCACATGGCTAATACTTTAATAGCAGATAAGTCTTTTGTATTTGTAGGCTTAGGAACGTTAACTTATACGATTCCATCTACTGGAATTTATTATGTTAAATTCGAGATAACAGATTATCCACCATCTGGAATTAGCATCTTAGTTAAAGACAATGGCGCAACTGTGTTCACGGCTCCCGTACTAGCTGACTACCAAGGCGAGCTTCAATTTAAATTCTCGTCAATGCTTACGGCTGCACATGTAATTACTGTTGTAATCGCATCTGCTGTAGACGTTGAAGACAACCAACTTAACACTGTAAAATCAATTACTAGCATTGGCCTAGGTTTATAAAGGAGAACTCATGTTTAATCAGAACGTAGAATTAGTAGGACCATACGCATCATGCGCACCAGCAGCTACAGGCTGTTCAACATATTCTTTTACAGCACCAGTTGCAGGACCATACGAGATTGAATGGAAGATTAGTCTACCAACTATCGTAATGGGTGGCGGTCAATCCGGTGTTATCGTTACGATTACTAACGCAACAGGCCCAGTTACTTTGTATAGCGGTCCTGCCGGTGGTGAAGGTGGCAAGCTATCGCTTATCGCTGCTGCTCTTGACGTTATCTCTTTCAGCCTATCCAGCGTAACTGCTGCTGATTTGGTTAGCCTAAACACAGTTAAAGCAACAATTTCTATTAGTTCAGGAGTTTAATATGAGCATGGCAATGAAAAGAGCTTTGATGAAGCGCTCTCAGAGAATGGCTAAGGGTGGAGAGGTTAAGAAGGAGTCGAAAGTCTTAACACCACAGCAAGTAAATGGCGCTAGTCTTAAAGACATTGAGCCACACATGTCTAAATACGCCGAAGGCGGCGAAGTACACGAAGAAGACATGATTGCACGCTTAATGCACAAGCACATGATGTCTAAAGGTGGCATGATTGCTAACGACGATGAGCCAATTGCAGATGAAGAGCCAGCTCAATACGACGATCTAGCATTAGATGACCACTTATCAGAGCATTACACAGAAGAAAACTCTGGTGATGAAGTTGGCGATGAAGACCAAGACGCTAGAGATGCTGATCTAATTTCTAAGATAATGAAATCAAGAGCTAAAAAAGACAGACTACCAAGACCTGCTTAAGGAGCATATGGAACTGCCTAATATTAAAGAGCTTGAGAAGCTTCTAAAGATGTGCCGAAAGCAAGGTGTATTTGACCTTACTATTGGCACTATGTCTTTTAAACTCGGTGATCTTCCTAAAGAATACACAGAAGAAGAGACAGAAACACCTGCAGGAGCATCTGAAGAAGAAATTATCTATTGGAGCACTCATAACCCAATGGCTGCTCGTGAGGCTAATCAATGAAGATATCCAAGGCCAAGAAATCACCTGAAAAGATTATAATGAAGACCAAGGCTGTTGGAGACGGAGCCACGCGCGGTGTTCTTTCTGAGTGGTGGAAGGCTGAAGGAGATCAGCAGCTAGCTAACGAGCTATGTGGAACTGCGGCATATCTAAAGACCAATCAAACATACAGATCAAGACAGCTTGCTTCGAGTGTTCGTTTATATTGCGGTTTATCTGTTTACTCGTATGCTGGTTCTAACGTTAGCCAGATGAACAAAACCAAGTCTCTTCCAGAAGACCGCCCTACATTTAATCTAATCCAATCCTGCACAGATACATTAGTCGCACGCCTTGGACAAGACAGGCCAGAGCCTAAGTTTCTAACAGACGGAGCAGACTATAAGCAACGCCACCTAGCCAAGCAGCTCAATCAATTTATTCTAGGCGAGTTTTACCAAACTAAAGCATACGAGAAAGCAATCAAGATGCTTCGTGATGGTATTGTTATGGGAACGGGAGCCTTGAAGGGTTATGAAGGTGAAGACGGCAAGGTTTGCATTGACCGCGTAATGATTACTGATTTGTTTGTTGACGACAATGACTCTATTAATGGAGAGCCTCAACAGATGATCCAGCTTAAGCTAATGGATCGTGACAAGCTTCTAGCTAATAGCGTTAAGAAAGTAGCCGGAATCATTGAAGGAACTCCGCAAAGCTATCCAGATAATTCAACAGATTCAGGCCGAACTGTAGCAGATCAGATTATGGTAGTTGAGGGCTGGAAGCTTCCTAGCGGTCCCGACAAAGATGCTCCTGGTTATGTACCAGGACGCCACACCATTGCAACCGTTAACGGAATAGTATTCGACGAAGAATGGCATAAGAACAAATTCCCATTCGTATTTTTTAATTACTCTGATCCTTACCTTGGATTCTTTGGTCAAGGATTGGCTACACAACTTTTCGGAACCCAACTGACACTGAATCGCATATTATATACAATTGCTAAGGCGATAACGTTGGTCGGTGTTCCGAGAGTATTTATCGAAGATGGATCTAAGGTAACAAAGTCATCAATTAATGACCAAATTGGTGTAATTTGTAACTATAAAGGGGTGAAACCTTCTTACGAAGTAGCTCCCTGTAATGCTCCTGAACTATACAGTGAGCGCGATAAGCTAATTCAATACGGTTTCCAGCAAGCTGGTGTGTCCATGATGCAGGCTAGTTCTCAGAAGCCAATGGGTTTGGATTCAGGTGAGGCTATTCGTTCCTATGACGACATTTCCAATGACAGAATGGCCACCATTGCAAAGAAATACTCTAATGTATTTGTAGATTTAGCTTACTTGATTGCTGATACCGCTATGGATATAGCCAAGCGTGATGGCAAATATTTGACGGTCTATCCTAATAAGGATGGGACCAAAGAGATTGATTTACCAGCTATGAAGTTTATGGAAGATCCTTTTGTTATTCAGTGCTTTAGCGAGTCTTCATTGCCAAGAACTCCTGCCGGACGTATTCAAACCGTCACTGAGCAAGTTCAAGCTGGAATGCTTACGATTAAAGAAGGCCGCCGCTTAATGAAGTTCCCAGACTTAGAGCAGAACGAGAAGCTAGATAATGCTTCTGAGGAAAGAATATTTAAGTATTTAGACGATATAGTTGAAAACGGTAAGTATAATCCTCCTGATGCTTTTATTGACTTACAGTTAGCCACACAATTAACTGTTCAATATATTAATCTGTATTTGGCGGCAAATCTAGAAGAGAAGAAAGCAGATCTGCTTAGATTATTCTTCCAGCAATGCCAAGCTCTAGTGATGGCAGCTACTCCACCGCCTGCGCCAATGCCACAAGCTAATCCTCAAGCTTTGCCACAATCACCTTTAGTCCCAAACGCTGTGCAGCCACAACCAGCAGCGCAATAACAACCTAAACCGAACAAAGTAATGTTCAGAAGGAATCGAAATGAAAGTCAGTCCAATCGCCAGTTCGTCTGGTCAACCAGGTCAATCACTCGGATCAGTAGATGTAGGTAGAACAGCAGATCCAATGAAGATGGATAGAGCCATAGCCATCGCACGAGGCGAAACCCCAACAGAACAATCAGGAGATCCACAAGCAGATAGAGTGAGACAAAATGTCCGATCTATTAGAATGAAGACTCAACAAGAGTCTATAGAAGCTCCTGAAATAGTTGAAGAAACTCCTGTAAGCACCAAAACTGAATCAGTTGAGCAAGCTACTGTTGAAGCAACGCAGCCGCTTAGCCCTCAATTTGCCGCTCTTGCTAAACAAAAGCGGGCTTTTCAGTTAGAAAAGGCGCAATGGGAAAAAGACAAGTTATCGGCTCAAACATCAAACAGTGGGACAGAAGAGCTAATAGCTAAAATAAAATCCCAGCCATTGAGCGTGTTACAAGAACACGGCGTTACTTACGATCAGCTTACCGAAGCAATTTTAAACGGTTCAGATAAAATCAATCCAGAAATCCAAGAATTAAAAGCAGAAATCAAAGCCCTTAAAGAAGGTGTTGACCAAACTTTTATTACTAAGGAGCAGCAACAGGAAGAGGCAGCCTTAACAGAGATGTTATACGAAGCCGAAGCACTAGCTAAAGATGGTGAAGATTATGTAATGATTCGTGAGAATAATGCTTACGATAAAGTTCTTCGATTAATCCACAGCACCTATAAACAGACAGGACGTGTCTTGAATGTTTCAGATGCCATGAATAAAGTCGAAACAGATGAGTTAATTAAAGCCGAAAAAGTAGCACGAATTAATAAGGTACAGAGCAGAATAGCTCCTGCGCCAACATTGCAGCAACAAAGAAGACCAATGACAACTTTAACCGCCCGCGACACAGCAACCTCAATAATGTCTGCAAAGGCACGAGCGATTGCGGCGTTCAACGGCACACTAAAAAAATAAGGAATTAATTTTATGGCAGTAGCACCAGTATATGCAAATAGTAGCAACCAGATTGCTGCATTGAAAGAATTGTACACAGACGATAAAGATTACATGAAGAACATCGTTAAATAGCGTAGACGATGAGTATTTTCCTGAAACTGTACGCAAAAAATCCAGCGTTGGCAATGTTCCCAAAGAACGAGTCACCGGACGGGTTTGCGGGAAAATACATTCCGGTATAAGTAGTTGAAATTACTAGAGAAGCCGGAATAAAATTGGGCAATATCGGGGGAAGCTGAAATGTCAATCCCGAGGTAAACTAAGTGAATAAAAACACATAGTCACCGTAGAGCGTAGTGGATGAAACTAACAAGTTATGTTAGAATATAAGCCGCCAAGAGTGCCCGACACTCAAAAGGAGTGAAAATGTACGCCGAACTTGAACGAACTTGTAAAGATTGTGGAATTAGTAAATCAATTTCTTTATTTACATCTTCTGGGAATAGCGCATCCGCCAGATCAAGAGCCAAAAACTTTTGTCACGAATGTCAGAAGAAAGTCGGTAAAGAAAGAATGAAAATATTCCGCAATAAATATCCCGAAAAAATAAGGGATTCTAAGTTAAAAAGTGTTTATGGATTAACTCTAGCAGAATACGAAGAGAAATCCAAAAAACAAAATGGTGTTTGTGAAATATGCAAAACGAAGTCTAACCGAAAAAACGGAGTGACTGGAAAGCCAGAAAACTTAGTAGTAGATCATGACCATAAAACAGGATTGGTCAGAGATTTATTATGTCACAAGTGTAATATGGAAGTTGGTATAATTGAGAATAATTTACCAAGACTTTTAAATTACTTAAATAAGTTTAAGAAGTAGGGGATAAAAAGCCACTACGATAACAAAATTGTCCTCTAGAATACGGTAACCCAGCGGGTCGAGCACACGTATTTGCTAACGCACAGAATCAGCAAACTGCTTCTAGCGTAGTAAGTTACTTTGTGTACGCCGTTCAGGACTACCAACTCGTAACAATCACTAATCTATTGATGGAACAAACCAAGTCTAATGCTGGCGCATTCGTAGACGAAGCTAGCCGCACACTTGATAACGGTTTCCGCAATATTTCTAACAACATGGCATTCGAATTGTTCTTCGGTGGTACAGCTTCTCGCGGTATTATCGGCAGTGTAACAAGCTTGTCTGCTGGTGTATTGACATTCGTACTTAGCAACCCACAAACAGTTGTACAATTCGAAGTTGGTATGGTTCTCCAGAACTCTACAACTGACGGTGGTGCAGCTCTTCTTATCGGCGGTACAGTAATCGACGCAGTACAAATCACTGCTGTAAACCGTGGAACTGGTTCCATTGTTGCAACAGTAGTTCAAGGTGATGGTACATCCTTCACTGCTGGACACTTTGTACAAATCTTGGGAGACATTGGATCTGCCGGTGCAACTACAATCGCAGGTCTTTTAGGATTGAGCGGTTTGGCTGCATGGGTTCCTGCTAGTGATCCTATTAGCTCTGATAACTTCTGGGGTGTTAATCGTTCTGCTGATCCAACTCGTTTGGGTGGTTTACGTTATAACGCTGCTGCTCAAAGTATCTCTGAAGGTATTACTAACGCTCTCGCATTCGGTAACCGTGAAGGCGCGGCTTTCGATCTAATCATATTAGACTTCGTAAGCTACAGCACTCTGATTAACGAACTTGGAGCCAAAGTACAATACGTACAACTTGAGCATGACGAAGTAGAAGTTGCTTTCGAAGCAATCCACTTCCATAGTGCTTATGGTAAGATCCCAGTATTGGCCGATCGTTCGTGTCAGGCTCAAACAGCTTGGTGCTTGACTCTCGATACATGGAAGCTACGAACACTCGGTAAAGCTCCACATATCCTTACTTACGGTATGGAGGGCCTCGAAGGCTTGCGTGTGGGTAACGCGGATGCTCTTGAGATACGCGTGGCTTATTATGGCAACGTGATAAATTCAGCCCCAGGTTTTAATATGGTTGTTGCTTTAAGCGCTTAACATCATTAATAAAACCAAGCCCCTTGATTGGGGCTTTTTTATTGTCTAAAATGTTGTAATTGCAGTTGCTATTGAGATGATTTGTGTGTATAGTAATAAACATGAACATATACAAGTTGAAAAATAAAATTAACGGCAAGATCTATATCGGACAAACAACACAAACAATCAGACAAAGGATTAGGGGTCATGTAAATAATTCTAGATTTGGATCTAAACTTCCAATTCATTGCGCTATTAGAAAATATGGGATTGATGGATTTATCATAGAAGAAATTGCTGAAGCAAAAACAATAGATGGATTAAATGAATTAGAAATTCATTATATTAAGATTCTTAACTGCTTGGTTCCATATGGCTATAATTTAACCAGCGGTGGAAAAAATTATAAAAAGCATCAAGAAACAAAAGATAAGATAAGGATTGCAGCAAAAAAAAGAATGGCAGCAGATGGAGGAAAACAATTAAGAGAAGCCTTAGAAAAAGCACACCAGGCACGAATAGGACAATCTACTTGGAATAAAGGTTTTAAAACATCAGCAGAAGTTTGTCTTAAGTTATCAGAATCACATCTAGGACAGAAACCATGGAATAAGGGAAAAACAACTTCGGAAGATGTAAAAGAAAAGCAAAGGATTGCGAAGTCTAAGATCTCAAAACCTGTTAAATGCTTAGAAAATGGCAATAAATGGGATTCAATAGAACAAGCATCAAAATCAACTGGAATATCAACAACTCATATTAAAAGACTTATAGCATCTGGTAAAAAATCTGGAATAGGTTTATCGTTTAAATATATTTGCGTCTGACCTAGCTTAGTGAAAGGGCCGAACTGTTAATTCGGATTAGCTTGGTGCAAAACCAAGAGACGCAGCCATCCAAAGCACCACATTTGAATAGTATGAAGCTCATCAAGAGCATACTGCTAGGCAAGTGGATAGGGGCTACCTAGAGAGAAATTCCCTTTCAATTTAGGAGACAGCCTATGTCAGTAGCTCGTGGTTTTGGTTTAAACGGTAAATCTATTTATATGAACGTGGCAAAGCCACAAATTGTTGAGTGTAACTTCGTTATTGATGCTGCTAATGGAAACGGTCTTGGACTTCGTTCCCTTAAGAGCAACGGTTACATTGAAAACATTTTCATGCATACTTCTGCAACCCCTGCAACAGGAAGCCCAAACCCAGCAGCAGGCTTGGCAATGATTCAATTCAAACAGAACTTCAACAAATACCTTGGTGGTTTCACTGGGTTTGTTAGCACAGTTCAAACATCGACCAAGATCGACAACAGCGCATTAACTGCTGGTGGTGCTTATGTAATTACTACTCTTGGAAACGCTTCTTTAGCTAAATGGCAATCTATCGGTGTTCCTGCCGGTGTAACTCCTGCTGTTGGTCTTCCTTTTATAGCTACAAGTGACGGTGGTGCTGCTAACGTTTCTACTTCTAGAGTAATGGTTCCCAAAGTTTCTGGGATCCAATGCCTTGAAGTTGTTGGTGACGCTAACCTAACAGTTAACTCGAATATTGCTGCTAACGGTGGACAAATATTAATCGTTCAGTTCTTGGCCGCAACTGCTGCTGGTAACACGGCTCTTATTCCAACGGCTCCAGTTGACGGTTCTGTTTGCGCAATGAGTTTCTGGTTTGACGGTTCTAGCGTAAGCATAGACGGATTGTGATATAAATAGTCATGTTAAAAACATGCACAAAATGTAATGAAGAAAAGCCCCTAACAGAATACTGGAAACAACCAGGAGGAAAATGGGGGCTAACTCCTAATTGTAAAATGTGCATAAATGCAAGAAATAAAGAATTTTATTTAAATAATCCAGACAAAAGGATAGCAAAATTAGCAAGGAAAAAAGCTTACGAAAAAGAGAATCCATATGAAGCAAGAAGTAGAAAGCTAAAATATGAATATGGAATTGATCTTAAAAAATGGAATTCAATGTTTTCAGATCAAGATGGTCGATGCGCAATATGTTCACGACATCAATCGGAGTTATCATATATGCTTCAAGTAGACCACAACCATAATACTGGTAAAATAAGATCACTTTTATGCACAAAATGTAACACCAAGCTATCGGCGATTGAAAACGGTGATTTTTTACAAAAAGCTACAGAGTATTTAAATTCATTTTTGGGGGACATTTAATATGCCTGCGCCTATTGCCCCAAGCGGGTTAACGTCTGAGCAATCAGACGGAAATATACTTCTAACATGGACTGGATCTCTGGGAGCCACAAGCTACAAGATCCAGCGCTCCACTGACGGGGTAAACTTTACAGACTTAGCAACAGTAGGAATAGTTAGTCAATATGTTGATTCATTGCCTGGTGTTGGAATCATGTATTGGTATCAAGTTGCGGCCGTTAATCTATCTGGAACCAGTTCATACAGCAATATTGCCCAGATGGTAGCCGCGCCTCCTTCAGAAATGTCATTATTTGAACTAAGACTAAGAGCGCAGCAAACAGCAGACAGGGTTAACTCTCAGTTTGTGGTTCAAAGCGAGTGGAACTCATTTCTAAGATTAGCAATGTATGAGCTTTATGACATTCTCATGACTTCTTATGAGGATTATTTCGCTGATTCTTATATTGCTATTCAGACAGACGGAACTACTTCTCGTTATCCATTGCCTGACGGTGTTTCTAATTACAAAGGTTTGAACTATAACGGCGTAAGTGGAACACCAGCTCCAGCGTTCTATAAGCTTGCTGGTATGGATTTGAATGTTAATACCAGTGCATTGACTCCTTCTAGGGTAACTCTGCTAAAGTTTAACTTCATTGAGAGAAATAAATACGTTTACCCAAATAGTACAAGCACGATCTATGGTGTGTACAATATGCGCTATAGAATCATGGGTAACTTCATAGATATTATTCCAATTCCAGCAGGGAATCAGACTTTGATTGCTTGGTATTCTTCAAGGCTTAAGGCTTTACTTCAAGACACAGACTTAACGACACTCGGTGTTTCTGGGTGGCTAAGATATGTAATCGTTAGAGCTGCAAAGTATGCTCTCGATAAAGAAGAAGGCACTGACACTTCAAAACTAGATACTGAGATAGTTTACTTAAAAGATAGAATAGAATCTGCTGCACAGAACAGAGACAACGGTGTACCTGATACTATTTCAGCAACTCGCCAAGATCCTATATATGGCGGAAATGGTTGGGGCGGAGGCAGCTCGAACGCGGGCTGGTGATGCATGTCTTTACCTATATTAAAAGACTTCAACTTAATGCTCACAACATGGAAGCAGCAATTAGATCCTGTTATTGCTAATCCAATTATTCAAGGAAGAGCTATCACTGGAGTTATTTTAAACGCCGGAAAAGAAGTAAATATCCCAACTGGCTTGGGGAGAATGCAGCAAGGCTGGATTATCACAGACCAGCTAGTTAATTGTTACGTTAAAAGAACCCAGCCTTTCACTAATAATTTATTAACATTGGAGTCTAGCGCAGACACTACGATTTCAATATGGGTTTATTAGAATGAAAACATGTTTTAAATGCAAAGAAGAAAAAGAATTGAAAGAATTTTATAAACATCCAGGAATGACAAGCGGATATTTAAATAAATGCATTAAATGTTCAATAAAAGATTGTAATAGAGCAACAATTAAACAAAGAAAAGAAAATCCAATTAAAACAAAAAGCGATAGGGCACTGTCTTATGCTAGAAGAAGAAGGAAAGAACTAGATACAAGATATAAAAGAGAATATGGAATATCTATAGAAGAATTTGATAAATTTTATATATCACAAAATGGATGTTGCGAAATTTGCAAAAGACATCAATCTATTCTTAAGCATCCATTATGTGTAGATCATGACCACAAAACAGGAAGATTTAGAGGATTATTGTGCAGACCATGTAATTCTGCAATAGGATTATTACAAGAAGATATATATGTTATAAATAATGCATCTATTTATTTGGTTAAAAATAAAGAGGTATTTTAGATGAAACCTATGAAACAATCTGTCCCTATTAATTTCTCTGGAGGATTGGATCTTAAAAATGATCCCTGGCAGATAGGACCAGCAAGTTTTCTATCATTAAATAACTCTGTGTTTACAACTGGTGGAAGACTTACTAAAAGAAATGGTTTTCCTTCTCTTGGAACTACGATAAATACTCCTGTTCCTGCATTGACTTATTCTAATATTGGGGCAACTGCTAGTGTTGCTAATGCTCGTAAGGTTTTCTCCTATGAGAATGAGCTTTGCATTAATGATGGATTTAATCTTTACAGCTACGATGAGAATAGCAATTCATGGTCTTATAAAGGACGCTCTACAATCTTAGGATTAAGCACATCTAATATTGCTCAGGATGGAAACAATAAGACTAATATGGATATGTCTATTGATACGCAGACAGGCATTAAAGTTTACGCTTGGTGTGAGAGTGATACTGGGAATTACGTTAAGTATTCTATTCAAGATTCATTAACTGGGCAGTTTATTGTTAACAAAGCAACACTAGGAAGCACATATGTAAGACCTAGATGTTTGTCTATCGCTGGAAAGAGCTGGATTTTCGCTGTTAACTCTACTGACGGAAAGATTTATTATCAGGCAATTGTAGGGAAGACGGTAACAGGATCGCCAACAGCTTTAATTACTGATTTAAATGCAACACAACAATATTATGATGTTGATGTAAGTGCTGGAAATATTTATTTAACTTATTTTACAACTGGTCCTGCGATTAAGATTGCGCAGTTAAACTCGTCTTTAGCAATAGTAAACAGTATTACTCAAAGTGAAAGTGCAACTCATGGACTTTCAATGTTTGGAGATGGAACAAATATTTGGGTTTGCTATAATAACGGAACAAACACCAAGGCATTAATTGTAAACAATGCTGTAACGGCTACAGTTCTTGCTCCATTGGTTCTTTCTGTTTTGGGTTCTTCTGCTGTTGTTAATGTAACTGGATCTTATTCAAGTACGCTTTCCAAAGGTTTTATCTTTTGGGAAGCAAGCAATGTGATTTATTTTATAGCTTTGACTGTAGCTGGAACAGCAGATGTTCCACTTCAAATAATGAGAAGTGTTAATATTGTTTCGAAAGCATTCTCGCAAAACGGTATTCCTAATCTAGTGGCAGTTTATCAATCTGTAGTCCAGCCAAGTTATTTCTTATTAAATTTATACAATCTTGGTCCAAATGCAGCGGTAAACCCTTACGGAGATGTTGCCGCAAACATAGCAGCAAAAATTGCACCAGATCAATCTGGAGCCAGCAATAGCGCAGGGTTCTTGTGTGGTGTTCATAATCCAATAGGATCTACTTGGGAATTGGCTCTAGGTCAGAAAACAAATCTAACGGAGGCCACAAGTGCTACTACATTATATTCCCCGATTGGTGTTATTGATTGTTTGTTTGATTTTGCTTTATCGAATCCTGACCAACAAGTATTAGCAAACAATGCACACATAGCAAGCGGACAGTTAACGATGTATGACGGTTCAAATGTTTGCGAGCAAAACTTTCATATATATCCAGAAGGAACAACTGCTGTGATAAGCGGTTCTGCTCCTGGTATTTTAGTTTATGCAAACCTTGCAGCATTTCCTGGAAGCGCGAATGTTGGGACTCTAGCTATTGCTTTTAATTCCGGATCTTGTATTGGATATATTTGGAACGGATCTTCCTGGTCTTATCCTCAAAGCATTAACTCTTACACTAATCTAGCAGCGTTTCCTTCTTCTGCGCTTAGCGGTTCTGTTGCTGTTGATAATGCAACCGAGAATGTTTATAAATTCAATGGAACAGCTTGGATTTTAGTGGGTGGAACTTCTCCAACAATCGTTGCTCTAGGAAGTGCTTCTGCAAATTCTTTATATAGCTATAAAATTACTTACGAGTGGATAGATAATCAAGGACAGCTACACAGAAGCTCACCAAGTCCTGTTTTAACTCCTCTTGCTTCTGGGCAGGTATACACTTTTGCATCTGGAACAACTTCAGGTGTTGTTACGCTGACAATTCCAACTCTTCGAGTAACAAATAAGAATGGTGTATTAATTAAGATATACAGAACTTTAGCAAATCAAAGTGTTTATTTCTTGGTTAATGCTTCTTTATTGAGCTTAGCAAATGATTCAACCGCAGACTCAGTAATATTTATAGATCAGACTCCTGATTCTATTATTCAAGGAAACAATCAGATTTACACAACTGGAGAGCTAGAAGATTACGCAGTACCAGCTACAAAGTCATTGAGTGTATTTAAGAACCGTATATTAACCGTAGATTCAGAATCTGGTTATAATTTTAATTATTCTAAGCAAGCATTACAGGGGTTTCCTGTTGAGTTTTCTCCTGAGTTTGTGCAGAATGTTGGAAGTGTTGCTGGAGCTATTTCAGCTATTGCGGGGATGGATGATAAAATCATTATTTTCAAATCAGGTCTTTCGGCTGGTCCTTCTATATTGTACATGGTTGGTACTGGTCCTGCTGCTAGCGGTGCTGGTAACGATTTCACCGATCCTTTGCCTGTTGCCGTTGACTGTGGTTGTGTTGATAGAAGCTCTATAGTTCTAACTCCTAATGGTTTAATATTTAAGTCTGACAAGGGAATTTACCAGCTAGATAGAAGTTTACAGGCTTCATATATTGGAGCGCCTGTAGAAAGTTATAATCAGTTTAGTGTTGTGTCTTCTCAGCTTATACCAAATTCGACACAGGTTAGATTCTTGCTGTCTAATGGTACTTTATTGATGTACGACTATTTCTTTCAGAAATGGGCTTCTTTCTCTAACCCTGCCGGTATTTCTGATTGCATATTTCAAGGACAGCACACATATATTGCTGTTGATGGTAAAGTATATCAAGAGTATGGACTAAAAGCAGCATCATCGAATATATTAGTTAATCCTTCTCAAATTAATTATTACGATGGGACAAATACTCCCATATTGATGTCATTCCAGACCGCATGGATTAAGCTAGCCGGTCTTCAAGGATACCAGAGATCGTTCTTCTTTTACTTATTAGCTAATTATCTTTCTGACCATCAGCTTAGCGTTAGCCTTTACACGAACTTCTCCAGCACTCCAGACCAGACAGATTTAATTACTCCTAATGCTAGCGATTTCCTTGAAAACTGGAGAATATTTGTTAAGAATCAGAGATGTCAGTCATTCCAGATAGCTTTGCAAGAGGTTTATACTGGTACTATCGGTGCAGCATTCACCATGTCTGGTGTTAACTTGATTGTTGGCGCTAAGTCTCAGTTCAGGACAATTCCTTCTGCTCAATCGATGGGATAAGCACCAAAAACGTATCATTAGAGGCTGCTTGACGCGCTCTAATGGAGAACCATGCATAAACTTGCTCAATATATTAAGGAAAGAGAAGGTTTTGACTCTATCGTTACCGATAATGGGTTTGCGTCTTACTTAATAAGCGGTGAAGAATGCTATATTAAAGACATTTGGGTTTCTCCAGACTATCGCAAAAGCAATATTGCCGCATCTATGGCAGATCAAATAGCAGAACACGCCAAGTTAATGTGTTGCAAGTACCTAACTGGTACTGTATGCCCAACAACAAACAATTCAACGGAAAGTGTAAAAGTATTATTGGCTTATGGTTTTAAACTCCATAGCTCTATTAATAATGGTATTTATTTCAGGAAGGACCTCTATGGGTAATATAGGAAGTTATTTAGGTTTTGGCGGTGGACAATCTGGTACAGGTATAGATAAACAAAGCACAGCTAATTTAATACCTACGGTTAATGGACAAAATGTCCAAGATGCCATGAGTGGCACTCAGGGATCAATGCAATCCCAGCAAGCTCTTTTACAGGCATTGCAACAACAGCAAGGTATTCAGAACCAAAATCAGGTTTATGGTCAATTGCAAGGTGTTGCTAATGGAACTGGACCAAACCCAGCGCAAGCCCAATATCAGCAGAATGTAAATAACCTTGCACAGCAACAGGCAGGAGCAATGGCATCAGCTAAAGGTATTTCTCCTGCTTTGCAAGCTAGACTTATTTCTCAACAAGGTAGCGCGGCCATGCAGAACGCTGCAGGTCAGGGAGCAACTAATCAGGCTGCACAACAAATGGCAGCAATCGGTGGTGCAGGTCAAATGGCTAATACAATGGCCGGTCAGCAAATAGGACAAACAAACACCAATGCACAAACAAATCTTTCTAATCAAGGTCAAATTCTTGGCGCTGCTGGACAAAACAACCAAACGGTAGCCGGTGAACAGAATCAAATTAATTCTGGTAATGCAAGCATGGCAAATACCCAGATGGGGAACCAATATAATACATTTTCTGGTTTGGCTGGTTCTGTTCCTTTTTTGAAGGGATTTGCTGGTGCGGAGGGTGGAGAAGTTCAAGCAATGCCTATTGCTCCTAGCCCACAACATCAAAGTGGTGGTGGAGGAATGGAATCCATGCTTCCAATGCTAGCTATGTTATCCAATGGTGGACAAGTTCAACCACAAGGAAATTATTTATTAGATTATTTTAAAGGATGGACTCCAGGTATGGCAAAAGGAGGAATGGTTGACGCTGTTCTTTCTCCTGGTGAGGCTTATCTTCCACCGTCAAGCGTAAATGAAGTAGCAAAAGATGGTAAAAATCCATTATCAGTGGCTCAAAGAGTGCCTGGAAAACCTAAAGTTCCTGGTAATTCGTATGCAAACGATGTAGTTCCTGCAGAGTTGGAAAAGGGAGGAGTTGTGATACCTAATAGTGTTATGCAATCTAAAAATCCTTCCGGAGACGCCATGAAGTTTGTTGAAGCAATTCTTTCTAAGAAAAAGGCAACAAAATGAATTTAAAGAATTTTAAAAAAGTATCTTCAGATAAAGACTCTACAACATTGCAGCATCCAGACGGTCATCAGATTAAAATTGCCCACAAATCATTGAGTGCTAAAGTTAAGAAAAGTCTATCTGATTTACCTGTTCATTATGCAGAAGGAACACCAGACGAGCCAGTTGGTGAAGAGGATGATTCCGATAGAGAACCAGCTTCTTCTAGAGATTCTGCAATGAAGAGATTGTCGATGACTCCAAGTGAGCAAGCATTCATTAATGGAGGAATGCAAAATTATGCTGTTCCTCCAGAACAACAATCATTTGGTAATGAACCAGCTCCGGTTATTCCAGAAGAAAAACCACAAATTTCTATTAGCAATAAAGATGATGGCGTTGGATACGGTGGAGAATCCACCATTCATCCCAGCGGCGTCGGATCAATCCCAACCCCAGAATCTATACAGTCACAACTAACTCCAAAACAGGGGGAAATGCCAGCACAATCTGTTCTTAGAAATGTTGGTCAAGGAGCAAATTTAGAGGCTCAGGCTATACAATCTCAGGCAGCAAATACTAAACAATTTTCTAATGTTGCTGCAGCTCAGAATTTTAATACAGCAGAAAATCTAGGTAAAGTTCTTGCGCAGTCAAAAAGTGATTTAGATGATTTTAGAAGTACCTCAACAGATATATTAAAACAGTTTGCAGATGCAAAAGTTAAGATACCACAGGAAATGCTTTGGGGTGATAAAAATACTGGTCAGAAGATTTTAACCGGTTTAGGTCTTTTAATTAATGGTATGGGTGGCCCTCAGAACAATAAATTGTTAATGGATCAACTTAAGATGGCTCAGGATGCGCAAAAAGCGAATCTAGGAAAGTTTCCAACACTATTAGAAGCAAATATTCGTAAATATGGATCTACTCAACTTGGTATGCAAGCATATAAAATGCAGCAACTTGACATGGCATCAACAATGTTGCAGGGTTTTGCAAATCAATATCAAGGAACAACTGCCGGCAACAATGCTCTACAAGGCATAGGTCAATTGTTACAAAATAAATCGATGCAAGAGGCTCCTTTTTTACAGCAATTATTTATTCAGAAATTTTTAAATGATCCATCTTTTAAACAAGGAAAACCAGAGAGCCAGATAGATGCTCTAGGACAATATGGAGTTATTCCACCAGAAAGAGCAAAAGAGATGAAGGAAAATCTGACTAACTATAGAAGCGTAATGACTTCTAGAGATAATGCGTTGAGGATTTTTGATCAAATGAATGCTATGGCTGGTAAGGGTACTCTTTCACCAAATGAATATACTGCGATGAGGGATCAAGCGTTTACTACAATGATGCCTTATTTATCCACATCTGGTGGTGGTAGATGGAGTCCTGAGAGATCAGAAACAGAAGCTACAGCATTTTTCCCACAGAAATTAAGCATGCTAAATACTGGTGATTGGAAAAGTACTATTGCGCAGAAACGACAGGCATTGATTCAAGAATATAATGCTCATCCTAATATGCAAAAGGGAGAGACTTTAAACAATTCATTCCCTCCTATTAATATGAATAACGAGAATTTCCAATACGATAAATATGGGAATAGTAAACTACAAATGAATCCACCTGTTATACCTAAAAAACAAGTTTCTCACGCGCCAAAGGTTAAATAATGGATACGCAAGAAGGAATAAATATTGTTGATCCTGATGGAAATCTGGGTTCCATAGATCCTTCTCAATTAGATACATATTTGAGCAAGGGATATAGACAAGCAACTCCGCATGATGTTTCTCATTATGAAGCCCAACAACAATATGGAACTCCATTACAGACTGCCGCTGGTGTAGCTGAGGCCGTTGGTAGGGGCGCTCTTCCATTTGGAATTAGTACAGGTATAGAGCGTGCTGCTGGTGTTAGCCCAGAGGGAATATTAGGAAGACAAGAAGCATTGCCTGAAGGAGTTGAACCGGTTGCCCAAATAGCAGGATTAGGTTTAAGCGCATTAATACCCTACGGCGGGGCTGCAAATGTATATGAGCATGCTGGTCAGGCTGCTGCAAAAGGATTGGGTCTGGGAGTAGAAGGCGCTGGGATACTAAATCAGATAGGATCTAAAGCAGTTCAAGGTGCGGCAGAGATGGCCCTAATGGCAGGTGGAGACGAAGCCAGCATGGCTCTTGCTAACGATCCAAATGCTGGTGTTGAGCATGCTATTCCAAACATTGGTTTAAGTGCATTATTGGGGGCTACCGGTGGTGCTGCAATGGGGGTTGTTTCTCCATTATGGAAAGCAACAGCAGGAAAAGAGATAGGTAAAGTATTAGATTTAGCCAAGTTACGATACGGCGGTGGAGCGCAAGACGCAGTTAATGACGTATTGGTAAAAAGTGGGATGGACGTAGCTCCAGAAATAAGAGGAGCATTAAATAGCGATCCGGCTGCTCGTTCTGCATTTGAAAGTCTTTATAAATCTTCAACAGGAACCGGTGAAGAAATGCGTTCTGCTGTTGCTACATTTAAAGAAGGAATTAATCAATCTGTAATGGACGCTTTTCAAAAAACTCCGGAAGAGCTTTCAGAGTTGGGGAATCTGTCTAATTATCAAGTTGGTGAAAAAATACAGAAGCAAATAGCAGACAAAATAAATGAAAATTATGCTCCCATAAAAGACACTTATGAAAATGTAAGAAAATCTTTGGAAAAGATACCACTTCAAACTGGTGAAAGGGAAGAGTTAGTTAATAAAATAGCCATGGGATCTATTGAGAATGGATTCGATAAAGCTCCATCATCTCCGCAGTTTAAACTTATTAAAAACGCAATAGAAGACATTCCCGAACATGTTGTAGGAATCAATGATATTTCAAAATACAGGAATAATTTTAAGTATAATTTCTCTGATCCAGCGGAAGTACAGATAGCTAAAAAAGTAATCAGGGGTGCGCTTAGAGATACTGAGTTTGCTGCTACTGATAGAGCTGTTGGGCAGACCATGCCTGATCTTCTTGATTCATATAGGGCTGCAAATGAACAGTACAAAGGATTAAGTCAAACTATAGAGGGTTTAGATTCTAGATTTAATGTTCCCCATTGGGAAGGTCCAAGCTCGTTTGTTAGATCTCTAAAAGACATGCAGCCTGAAAAGATTGCAGCAAGGGCAATTAATAAAAACGATGCGGAGTTTTTGTCTCATTTGTCTCAAAATTTCCCAGATGCTGCGCAAACAGTTAAAAGTTATTTCTCTGATCAAGTTTTTAAAAATGCCCAAAAGGGTGCAGGAGATCAGTTATTTAACACTAAGAAGGTTTTAGATAATTTTAGAGATCAGACACCAGAGGTTAAAGATTTCTTAATGGACAAAATGTCTCAAGAGAGAATGGAAGCATTAAGACAAGTACATGAGTCTATGCCAAAAGACATGTTTAAAGAGTACAAAAGCATAAACGGAGAATTGCTGGGTAAAGCTCCAACAGCTATTGCTTTGATAGCTGGATTAACTGGACACGGGGCAATACCTGCTCTTATTGCAGCAGCAGGATCTAAATTAGTTGAAAAAATGTATTCTCAGGGTAGAGAAGCATTTAATCTTAGTTTGTTAAAGTATTTGGGATCTGGCGAGCAGATGAGTTCTACTGGGTTTAAGGCAATGTTTGATCATGTAGACTCTGTTTTAAAGGGTGATGCTCAGATAACAAAAGTAGTCAAAAATGTCTTTGAAAAGGGAGCGCAAGAAGTTGTATCTGCTCCAGATAAGAAGGATTTAGAAAGATTAGATAAAAGAGTAAAACAGCTTTCTGCTGATAAAGAGCCATTATTGAATACAGCTAGTGATTTGGGACATTATTTGCCAGATCATGCTGTTGGTGCGGCAATGGTAGCCTCTAAAGCATTGGATTATTTATCATCTATTTCCCCCAAAGCAGCGCAGGGTTTGGCATTCGATAAAGAGAATGAAGTTACAACTGCCGATAAGAGAGAGTATTACAGAAATTTATCTATTGCAGAGCAGCCGCTGATGGTTATGAATCACATTAAAAGTGGTACATTAATACCAAGTGATGTTAAAACACTATCGTCTATTTATCCTGCTTTATACGATAAAATGAAAAGCAAAATTCAAAGCCAGATAATAGAAACTGTTCATGCTGGAGAAACAGTACCGTACAAAATGCGTCAGTCTATGTCTTTGTTTGTTTCTGAGCCTCTGGATAGTTCATTTACTCCGCAGTCCATACAAGCTTCACAATCAGTATTTATGGCTCAAAAACAGCAATCACAGCCTCAAATGGGTAAACCTAAAAGAGGTACCGCTAATATGAGTAAAATTTCCAATCAATATATGACGGCAGATCAGAGCCGACAATCTAGAATGTCAAAGGTTTAAGCACCATTTGGCTATCTTGTGAGCTAGGACGAAAAGTCCCAAACCCACTAGGAGCGATATGTCTACAAGACCATTTTTAAAGCCATTTAGCGTAGTTTCTGCAGGTGATATGAGCGGAAATGTAACAAGCGCAGCAACAATCATTCAAATGATTTCTTATGTTTCCTATACATTAGTATGGACAGGAACGCCAACCGGTACTTTTACGGTTGAGGTGTCTAATGATTATGCACTCGATTCCGCTGGTGCTGTAAAAAATGCAGGTAATTGGGTTGCTTTGACTCTTTCTGCTCCTACTGCGGCCTCTGGTTCGGCTGGCAATGGGTTTATAGACATTGACGGAGTGGCAGCATACGCAATTAGATTAAAGTACACCGCCGGATCAAGCACAGGAACATTAGACGCCACCATTAACGGTAAGGTGATTTAATGAGTACCTTTTATGCTAAATACCCCGTAAGTGGTGTGGGCGGTGTTTCAATTTATCCTAACTTTGGCGCTTTTCCAGTAGGAACGACTATAGGTCAATTAGCGGTTGATGCTTCAACTGGAAATCTTTACGAGTGGAACGGTACTTCTTGGGTTATTATAGGTGGTCCTGGTTCTGTTATTAGTCAGATTTTTGGCACTCGTGCTGCTCCTTTAAACATAACGGCTGCCGGAGGGATTACGTTTGCAAGTCTTGCCGCTCAGGTAACAATATTTGTTCAAGGCAGCGGTGGAGCAGTTACTATAACTAAAAATCCAGCTATAGTTAATTCATCAACTGCATTTATAGGACAACGAGTTCAATTGATTTTTGTATCAGATACCAATACTTTAAGAATAAATAATGCACTTGGAACAGACCAGAATGGCGATATTATAGGTACATCAAACAATGCCATTGAGTACGAGTGGGACGGAACAAATTGGTTTGAGCTTAATAGGAGAGCGTAATGAAAAAGATTTTACTTTATTTGTTTCTAACGTCTAATGCGTTTGCAGGGACTACTTTAATCAATAGAGATATTGATATTATTAATTCTCCTAGTGGTTCGCTTACGGTTAAGGCTCTTGGCGCTGGTGTTGTTCATTCTAACATTAACGGATTGTTTTCTGCTTCTTCTATTATCAATACAGATATTGCCAACACTACTATTGATTTAACTGCTAAAGTAACAGGGATTCTTCCTATAGCAAACGGAGGAACAAACAACGCTACTGCATATACTGCTGGATCTATTATTTATTCAGACGGAACATCTTTAACCCAGGACAATACTGGTTTGCATTATTATGCAGCTACAAAGCATGTTGTAATTGGCAGTAACATAGACGGTGATACTTCTGTTCTTTATCTTCATAATGTTGCCGCTGATAATTCTCCAGTTCTTACAATGGATGCTGGTGGTGGTGGTTTTTATAAAACATGGACTATGACAGTTTACCAGGGTGGCGCATGGTCTTTATTTAATGCAGACACTTCTAGTTATGGAATCAACTTAGACGTAGCTAATAGATTAATGGTTGGAAATGGTCTTGGAACTCCTGCCAATGAAAAGTTTGCAGTAAAAAATGATTATGCATCAGAAGTGACTTCAGCATTTTACTCTATCGTAGGGCAAACAGCAGATTTAACTGATTGGTATGTTAATAATATTTTGGTTGCTCATATAGACAATACAGGGAAAGCATTTTTCCCAAATTTAAACATTTCAAGTGCAACCGCTTCAACTTTAGCGAAATTTGATGCCAGTAAAAACATTATAAGCGCTACTTCTGGAACTGATTATGTTGCCCCTGGAGCAGACATTAATACTTCTGGACAGGTTACATCTACGCATCTTTCTTCGGCTCTTCCTGTTGCTCAAGGTGGTACAAACGCAACAAGCTATAATGCTCCTGCTGGCGGTATTAATCCAATTCCTTATTGGGATGGAACTAGATTTGTTACTGATGCAACTGTTGCAGATCTTGGGTATAATCCAACAACAGATACGTTTTACAGTGGAGCTGTTGTAATTTCTGGAGCAACAACACAGACGGCTAAATTTACCAATACAGCAGCTCAAGGAACTACTGGTGGATCTGGAATGCAAGGTTTTGCAGATTCTGGCGCTGCTATGATTTCTGGGAATCGGTTAGGATTCTATTCTCTAGGTGGAGCAAAAGACGCTGCTCATACTACTGCAAACTCTAGTCTTATTTCTGCTTTTGCAACAGAGACGTGGAATGCTGGTGCCACTGGTTCTGATTTAGAATTTGAAGTTACTGCAAACGGTGGAACAACAAGAACTGCCGCTGTTGTAATTGGTAATAATGGAGCAGTAAAAATAAACAATTTGACCGCTTCTGAGCTTGTGGCTACGGATGCTAGTAAAAACCTTGTATCTGTAACAGCATTGCCAAATGGAACTACAGCAACTACTCAGACTGCTGGTGATAATAGCACAAAAGTTGCAACCACTGCTTATGTTGATACTGCTGTGGCTGGTGGTGGTGGATCTGCTAAGGTTGGACAGTTTACTTGTGGGACAGGAACACCAGACGCAAACACAACTGCCCTTTTAACATTTGATACAAGTGCACCGTTTGATTATGTAAGTTCTTCAAACTATTTAACTGGTGGTTCTCCTTCCTATGGTGGATCTTACGCAAAGTTTGGAGCAAGTGGAGCACATCAGGGTGGTGGTGGTGGTTATGTTGGAGCGGGTACTTGTCCATCATTTGGAACTGCTAATTTTGAGTTTGATGTATGGGCTAAGGCCGATGTGGCAAATCAATATTTTGGTTTTATGCAGAATGGTTCTGGAACTGGTGGAAGCGCAGGAAATTGGGGTCTTTCATATAATAATGGAAATCATACACTATACTTCCAAAATGGTTCTGGTGATGCTGCTAGTGGTTCTTATACAATGCCCGATACAAACTATCATCACTATGAGGTAGATAGATCCAGTGGAGTAACATATCTATTTGCCGATGGTGTTTTATTAAATGCGGGAGGAACAGCGGACACATATAATTATGTTGCTTCCGCAGGTAACTTCACATTAGGACTATCAAACGAGCATGTTCATGGTGGTGGGGGCCTTAATTACTCTGGATCTTTTGACGAGCTAAGATTTTCAAATATTGCTAGACATACTGCAAGCTTTACACCTCCAACTAGTGCTTATGCCATAACAAATACTATAAACAATAACCCATCAAGTTGGATAACAAGTGTTAGTGGCGGTGGTACTGTTGGTGTATGTACAATTAATTCTGCTAGTATTACTACTTCAACAAATTGTACATGCAATGTTATAACATCTAATGCCGCAGGGGGTAACTGTACTCCTAGCGCTGTTGCTGGGAGCGGTACACAGAGTTTGAATACATTTATAGCCGGAAGTGCAGCTAATGCTACAGTAAATATGCTTTGCCAATAGAGGATTTATGGATCAATCAGATAGAGATTTAATGCTGGGAGAGATACACGAAGCAGTGAAATGTCTTCCTGAGTTAAAGGCTAAAGTAGAAAAGCATGACAAAGCTATTTGGCTTTTAAGTGGTCTTGGTATATTTTTATCTTCTGTTTTGGTAATAGTTAGTGGATCGTGGGTAGTAAGTTTAATCAATAAAATGAAGGGGTAATATATGACATTAGAACAAGAACAAAGAATTAAAGATGCATTGGTACTTTTGGGAATCCCTGCAAGTGCTGAAATTAAATTTAAAACAATTGGAGCTTTGCCAGCAGAAGGTGAAGTTAGCATAGCTTGCTCTGTAAGCTTTTCAGGCGCTTCTGGAAATCTTAGTGTAGCAGCAGACGGAACAATCACGGGTGGCATTGAAGTACAACCTGAAGTTGTAATTACACAAGGTTAATAAATATGAAAACAGTAAACACCGCTATTATAAGTGATGCAACAAATGCAAGTACAGAATCAGTAGCAATAGATACATTGCAAGTATACGCCGCGTCCTTTATGGCGGTTTTTACTGATAATTCTGCTGCTGGAACATTGAAACTTCAGTTTTCTAATGATGTTAGCAAGTCTCAGAATTTGCCAAGTGGTTGGACGCCAACAAACTGGCTTGATGTTCCCAGCGCCACGGTAACAGTATCTTCTGGAGCAACATCATCAATCCCCATGCCATTAAGCTTTTCATATAGATGGCTTAAGCTTGTTTGGACTAGAACAGGTGGAGCCGGTACTTTCACAGTAAACATGAACTCACAGGGTTTCTAATGGTCATATTTCTTTCTAGGCAGAGATTTGATGAGCATGGTATTTTTGGAACAATCAAGGATTCCAAAGGTAAGTTTATCTGCTACTCACTTGAGCACAACTATGGTGGTAACGCCAAGCTAGCGGAGGGCGAATATACTTGCGTTAGGCATCCTCCAAACAGGCTTCCTTACGAGACATTTATGGTTGAGAATGTGCCTGATTTCGGTGGTGAAAAAGTAGATGGTATTTTGATTCATGTTGGAAACTACAACCAAGACAGCTCTGGTTGTATCCTACTAGGAGAATCAACATTTAACACCTACATAGGATGCAGCAAATCAGCCTTCGAACACTTTATGTCTTTACAAAGAGAAGTTAACGAGTTTAAACTGGTAGTTAAAAAGGAGTAATATATGGAACAAATTAAACCGTGGTATCTTTCAAAAACAATTTTGGTTAATATTTTTATGGGATTAGCCATGATTATTGGATCATTCAAGCCAAGCGTAGCTGATTTTATTAAAGTATATTTCGCTGAAGCTGGTACTGCTTGGGCATTTATTAACATTATCCTTAGAGCAATTTCTAAAGATAAACTTTCATTAAGTTAATCTATGACATTAGCTGCGATATTAGAAATAATTCAAGGAGTTCTTAAATTCCCTGATTCTATATTGCAGCTAGTTCGTGTTCTTCAAGCTACACCAGCAGAGCAGCATCAAGCTATTATTCTGTCGGTACAGGCTCAATCTGATAACTATAAGAAAACTGGTCGTCCTCAATGGGGAATTTAATTAAGGGAATCATTATTGGATTTCTTTTGTGTGCATTTGGATGCGCTGGTGCAGTAGTATTCCCTTACAAATTTTACAATATTCAAGTGGCTTCTTATATAGGAAAGCTATTAGGACCAACTCCAGCAGATGATCTAGACTTCTCTAAATGCGCAGAGAATGAATGCGTTTTAATGCTTCGACCAGAGTTCGATGCCATGGAAACAGACTATAAAACCACTAAGTCTGATCTTATAACTTGTCAAAAGGGACAGTAAGTCACTTGTTTGGTTGTTTCTTTTCGAGCGCTTTACGCAACTCTTGTCGCTGTTCTTTTAACATATTTACAACTCTTTCCTTGGTAGCTAAAGCCACTTCAAGCGTGGCGATTCTCCCCTTCAGCGTCAAGTTCTCTTGGTCAATTCTTGATATTGCTGTATCTTTACGACAAGAAGTAGTAGCCCATGCATCTTTTATATCAGACAAATACTTATCCTTCTCCTCCAAGATAGCTTGGTGTTCTTCTAGAGAGACAAACTCAACATCGTCATAAGATTTGATATGTTTAAATGGTGCATATTCCCATTGCTCTGGGCAAAACCAATATGGTTCTTTATCATCCATATACTTTCTTAAATAACCTCTAACTCTAGGAGGAAACTCCGCCGACTTCTCTACTTCCTCGTGTAACGGGCTTGCTGGCTTGTCAAATAGCTTTCCACTTTCACATACATGCTCGTCATTAAATTCGCCATTCTTACAAAATTGGCATTGGTTCTTGCTTGTCATATAATCCTCACATGATTTAAAAAATATTCTATACTCCAAATTAAGATTTCTATTACTTTCCAAACAGAAAGCAAAAACATCACTTGTGTACTAATTGGTGGTGCTTCATACCAAATTGGACTTCTACTCATACCGCCCCCTTATGCTTTAGTTTCTTGCTTAGCTTCTTAAATAGAGTATTCATCATTTCTGCCATGATTCTTTTTCATTATCATCCATATATCGATACATTGTAGTTGTTGTATAGGAAAGATTTGTTACTGATTCGCAAAATTGAATCATTTCTAATAAAATTGAACCTGCCATATAATATTGCTCTTTTTCTATTATTTCTTTTAATTCTTCTAATTGAAGAGCTATGCTTTCTTTTTTCTCTTTAAGATCATTTTTTTGAATTTGATAAAAACTAATAATACTCATCTAACCCTTCTTTCTTTTCTTCTCGGCGAGGCAGCGTAGACATGTGACTCGCTTCCAATCTTTAGTTACTTCTGGATCATCCAAACAAGGAATATTTTCGCACTCTATCTCATACCAGTATTCTGTGTTTGACTCTGTTGGTTCTTGTTCCCAAGATATTTTATGCACTTTCTTCTTCACTCGCTCTCCTTCTGCCTTTTTATTATTTTAACGCCTTCGCTGCTAGTTTAATAAAAGCACCATAAGCATCTATCTCAACTTTAGAATATTTATTTTCTTTTCCTATGGTTTTGTACTCTTTCATCCACTCTTTTATCGGCTTGCAAATACAGCCAATTTTTATCCAAATTGTTTTTTCAAAATTCCATGCAAAAGCAAAGTGCTGTGAAAAGGCAAATGAGATAATATTTTTGGCTCCTTCGAGGTTGGCTCCTTCGAGGTTGGCTCCTTCGAGGTTGGCTCCTTCGAGGTTGGCTCCTTCGAGGTTGGCTCCTTCGAGGTTGGCTCCTTCGAGGTTGGCTCCTTCGAGGTTGGCTC
>Ga0265327_10001103_pt1 | contig 37426 bp, 32 predicted proteins | sample 41621metaG_FD_202089 | JGI IMG/M metagenome (GOLD analysis project Ga0265327, IMG submission 202089) | Rhizosphere microbial communities from Carex aquatilis grown in University of Washington, Seatle, WA, United States - 4-16-21 metaG | ecosystem: Host-associated > Plants > Roots > Rhizosphere...
GCGCGGAGCGACGCGCCCTACCGCCCTCGGCATTTGAAAATTGCCAGCGACACGTTGCCGCTCGCGTTCCGAGAATGCGGCTACAGATTTAGTTTAATGGCCCTTGAACGGCGCGGGCCGTTCCTTCAACCCCGGTCAATCTTCGGTCTCGGCCTTTTCGTCCTCGGTCTTGGGACTGGTGCCGTTGTATTCGTGGAGCTTGTTACGGAGCGTGCGGATGCTGACATCGAGCAGCTTGGCGGCGTGGGTGCGGTTGCCTTTGCAACGGTCCAGCGCGGCGAAGATGTGCTGCTTTTCCAGTTCGGACAGCGTGGGAAAATCACCGGCACTGCCGGTGACACCGGTGATTGCACCCGTTGCCGGAGCAGTTGCGGTGGCGGCTGACGCGGCGCTGGAAAGGTTGATGGCCAGCCCGAGGTGCTCGGGCTCCAGCATGCCGTTATCGCCGCACATAATCACGGCGCGTTCCACCACGTTTTGCAATTCGCGAACGTTTCCCGGCCAGGAATGATCGTTGAGCATGTGCAAGGCGGCATCGGTGAAACCCTTGACGTGTACGCCGTGTTTGCGGCTGAGGCGGCGCATGAATTCCGTGGCCAGCAGCGGGATGTCCTCGCGGCGTTCGCGCAGGGGCGCCACGTAAACGGGCACCACGTTCAACCGGAAGAACAAGTCCTGGCGAAATTCCTTTTTCTCGACGCTCTGTTCGAGGTTGCGGTTGGTGGTGGCAATGACGCGCACATCCACCTTGATGGTGCGGTTGCCGCCGACGCGCTCGAGTTCGCGTTCCTGCAAGACGCGGAGCAGCTTGGCCTGCACGGCCGGGGAAATCTCGCTGATTTCATCCAGCAAAATGGTGCCGCCATGGGCGAGTTCAAAGCGGCCTTCGCGCTTGGTCAGCGCGCCGGTAAACGCGCCGCGTTCATGGCCAAAAAATTCGCTTTCTATCAGGTTCTCCGGCACGGCGGCGCAGTTGACCTTGATGAACGGGGCGGTGGAACGGGGGCTTTCACGGTAGAAAGCGCGGGCCACCAGTTCCTTGCCGGTACCGCTTTCGCCCTGGATCAACACGGTGGCCTGCGTGCGCGCCACCTTGCGGATGAGCGAACGGAGGTTTTCCATGGCCGGACTGCGGCCGAGCAAATCCTGGTCGCCATCGTCAGACTCCTGGCTAAGCAGGGTGTTGACCTTGAGGAGCTGGTTAAACTCCTGCGCCTTGCGGAGGGTAAATTCAATCTGGTCGGTGGAAAACGGCTTGATGAGGTAATCAAACGCGCCGTTCTTCATGCATTCCACGGCGGATTCCACGGAACCGAAACCGGTCATGACCACGGCGAGCGGCCGTTGAGGACGGCTCTGCAACTGCTTGAGTAATTCAATGCCCTCGCCATCCGGCAGGCGCATATCCATGAAAATCAGATCGAAGTTGTCGCGGTTCAGGTAGTCCCGCGCCGCGGCAAGCGTGGGGGCGGCGGCGACGTCAAAGCGTTGACGCCGGAGAAAGTTCTCCAAATTGGTGCGGACGATGGCGTCGTCTTCAAGGACGATTATCTTTTCGATGGACATGGTTCAAACCGCAGCATGCCGCCGGTATAAATTGGCGACAAAGTTCGGCCGCTGGCTGGCGGCCGGAGGGAGTTGCGTGGCGGGGACCAGACCGCGCCGCAGCATTTCCTGCTGGTTTTCGCGGTCAAGCAGCAATAGTCGCGGGAGTAAATTCTGTATCTCCCGGAACAAATTCTTTAATTCCCCGCAGGCCTCGCGCTGACCGACCGGCATACGCTCCCACCATTGGCGAAAACTGCGTAACTGAATTAACCCTGATTCCAAACGCGGGAGCAAGCGCTTTCTTTCCTCGTTGAAGTCTCCGGGTGACCACGGCTGGGCATGGCGGAGCGCCTGATTTTCATCGGTAAACAGGGCCAGAAATTCGCGACACAAGTTAAGGTAGCTCTGCAACTGGCTGGTCAGGTCGGTGGTGAAGGTTTCGGGATTCATGGCTGGTTTGAAGTCAGGTTGGTATTGGTGCTGGCAACAGCGGGACGGGCGATTGCGCCGGCCCGTTCATTCCATTCGAGAAAGTTTAACCGCCAGCCCGCCATTTCCACGACGGACTTCAGGCCGGGCGAGGTATTGGTGCCCTGGCTCGCGACGGAGTTGGTCAGGATATTGCGATAGGCTTCCATGGCCAGTTGCGGTTGCAAAAGTTTTTCGTAAGTGAGGCCGACCTGATAACGCGCCGGCAACTGCCAGGCCGGCGCCGGGTCCAGTTGGGTAAGCGCCAGATAAACCTGCAAGGCCTTCACGTAATCGCCTTCCTGGTACAATTGATTGCCAATTTCATTGCCCACCCGCTGCTGCCAATATGCCCAGACCGCCGGGTTGTTCGTGGTTTTATCGTGCTCATCCTTGAGGAAGGTCTTGATCTCCTGGAGCGCCTCGGTGGTGCGGTTCTCGCCCTTGTACGCCTGGGCCAAATGATAGCGCACCTCGGGTTCTTCCAGTGAATCGGGGAAATGCTTCAGAAAATCCTGGGCCTGCGTGGCGGCTTCCTCATGCTTGTTGATGGCCTCAAACGAGCGGATGAGCCGGAACTGGATTTGCGCGCGGTCCAGCGCGGGATCGTTCTGGGTGAGCAAGCGCGTGTAATAATCTGCGGCATCCTTGAACTTGCCCATCTCATAGTGGGTCTCGGCGATTTCCTCCTGCGCCTGCAACACGATGTTTTTATAATACGGCAGTTGGTTGTCTTTCAGCGACAAGGCCGTGGTCATCACGCCGTAAAACTTGGCCAGCGCCATGTTGGGCAGGCCCATCTCGCGGAACACCTGGCCCTGCCGCAGATAAATCTCGGGGGTACGGGTTTGGCCGGGCCAATGTTGAAGATATTGGGTATACATGGCCTGCGCGCGGGGCAGGTCATTTTCCGAACGCACCGTCTGGGCCATTTCAAACAAGGCCGTTTGTTGCATGGCCTCGGGAACATTCGCCGACAACAGCTTGACGTAATTCTTCTCGGCCTCGGCATAATCGTGCGTATTGGCCTGGTAACGCGCCGTGGCCAGGATGAAGTCGTTACGTTCCATCGTGGTGGGCAGCGAGAAATTGGTGTCAGCCGATGGAGTTGATTCCAGCGCAGGTAAATTGGTGGCAACGATCACCGGCAGATTATTGGTGACCGGGGTATTGGTCGGCTGCGCCACGAGCCGCATTGAGCCCAGACAAAGCACGGCCAACACCGTCAGCAACTGGCGGATCGTTGGCAAAACTGAGTTTAGCCCGGTCATTTGACGATATATTCGGCGTGGCTTGATTTCGTATCCGTCGGCGGCAGCGGCAGCGGCGGCATGAAATTCACATGCAGCGGCCCGAACAAGGCAGGCTGGTTGGTGCCAAATTGCACGGGTCGAAAATAGGTTGCCAGGGTTTGGGGAGTAATGCCCAGCAGGTCTGGCGTGGGCAAGGTGAACACCGATGAACTAATGGTGTCGCCCAGCGATTCATCCATGCCGCCACCCACAAACGAACTGGACACCGGCCCAATAAGATTGGTAGTGCCGGGCAAAAACGGGCTGATACCGGCGGGAGAATTCGAATCCGTCACCGAAGCGGTCAGGTTTGTATTCATGGAACTCAACAATGATTGATAGGTAACCACTGCCGCGCCCGGACTTTTAACAACCTGCGTGCGAATGGGCGGCGGGCCAATGAGCGGCAGATACGGCATGGCCGCATGCGCGGCAGCGCCCAGTACCAGCGTACAACCCAATGCCTTAAGCGTGGCAATCCCCAATTTGACAGGTCGTTTCATAGTTCACATAGTTTAAGGCGGATGGATGCCGCCGTATGCGTCATCGGAAAAATTTGCCGGAACTTAAGAATTATTTTGAACCCCCTGAATAATTTTCCGTTTTTTATCCTTTTGCGGGTCAAGTCGCACAATATTCTGCCGATAACAGGATGGATTTAACTTTTTTCTTTTACAATGGAGCAAATATCGACGGCTCATAGCGTAGCACGGCTCGGCAGAAGCGACATTCAAGCGCAGCTTGCGCGTTGTCCCTCGCTCCCCTCGCTCGGCAGCATCAATAAAGCCTTGCAAGGCTTGCTGTTAACCGAATCGCGTTATACTGCCCAAATCGCTGAAATTATCCGCCGGGACCCCAGTTTGACCTCCCGCCTGCTCCGGTTGGTCAATTCCGTCTATTTTGGCCTGACCACTCCCGTAAACAGCATCGAAGAAGCTGTCTTCTACCTGGGCGTACGCCAAATCCGGCAACTGACCATGGTCACGCCGGTCATTGAAGATTTCCAACGGCTCACCCGCCAGTGCAATTTTCCCTGGCGCGAGTTCTGGCAACATTGCATTGGCACCGCGATCCTCACCCGCGAAGTGACCGCCAACGTGCCCGGCCCCAGCGAAGATACCGATTACGTGGCCGGCCTGGTGCATGACATCGGCAAAATTGTCATGGCCTGGTCATTCCCGGATCACTTCGCAGAAATCCACCGGATTGCCCTGGCGGGAACCCAGTCGATTTCCGACATTGAAGATGCCGTTTTGGGCATCAACCATTCCGAGCTCGGTGCCTTGTACCTGGAACGGCATCGGTTGCCGGAATTGATGATTTACGCCGCCCGCTATCATCATACCCCGGAAAAAGCACCGCAGTTCCGCCACACCATCGCTGCCGTTCAACTGTCTGACCTGTTGCTGCGCAGTTCCAAGATTGGGTGCAGCGGCGACTATGTGGAAGTATCGCGTGAAGCCTGCTATTCGGCCCCGGTCTGGAACGTTCTGCTGGCGCGCACGCCGGAAGCGGAACAGGCCATTGTCAAAGCCTCGCTCTCCCGCACGCTCGATCAGATTCCCATGATGCTCGAAGGCATGGTGTAAACCGCCGCCCAAGGAACATCAACTGATTTAGACCCGTGGTTTAGTCCTGTTTGTTTGAGCCCTGTATAAACGCTGCCGGTAAACCGATGGTGAGGGGTTTGGGACTGAGATTATTCAGCGCCCGTAAACGTTGATACAGATTTGCCGGCGGGGGCGTTTGCGGCTGCATGCCGGGCAATTCTAAAACCAGGCTGAGCGTACAATGCGGACAGTTGATGATGTGTCCGCGCATTTCCAACGGAAACTCCACGTTATCAGCGCAACTCGGACAGGCAATCTTCACATAAGTCGTTTCGCCCATGAAACCCCACAGTGTTTAAAACCACCTGTAGAATCAAGTTTTTTTGCGGAGGTTGGCCGATAAATCAGGCGTTATGAGGCGCTGAAATAAACTGTCGTCGTCAGGCCGTCGTCAGTGGCGGCAACTGTTTGTACGCGACAGCTACCAAGGTCTCCACGAGGGCGACTTGTTCTGGATTGAGTTCGAGAAATTCCATCGGCGGATTGGCCTCCGGCACTTCAGCCCAATCAACGGATGTTTCCGCCAGAATATGGTGGGCGATTATATCCGCCAGGTGCAAGGTGGCCGCCATTTTTCCGTCAGGCCCGGACCAGTCGAGACTATGATGTTCCCGTACGGGTATGGAAATTTGCCTGGGTACTTCCCACTTGTCCAGCAGCCGGCTGCCTAGTTGACAGTGGTCAAACTGGAAAACCGCTTGCTCCGCCTGGCAAAGAGACGTTCCATGACAACCATGTTCTTCCAGCAACGACATATATTGCGGGCCATCGGCCACGGCCAGCACCACTTTGCCAATGTCGTGCAGGACTCCAGCGGTAAAAGCCAGACCTTCTGAAATGCCAATTTGCCGGGCAATCGCTCCCGCAGCCATGGCCGTAATAACGGAATGTTTGCGCAGTAATTCGCCCGGAAAATTTGGCGGCGCGTGCCTGGTGGTCAAAGCCCGGTCGCCAAACAACTTCATGGTGATCCGGTAAATCTCATAGAAGCCCAATCTAAACACGGCTTCATGAATGTCGATTACATGCGGGACATCGCCAAAAAATGTATTGTTGCAGCATCGCAATAATTGCGCCACCAAAGCCGGGTCGCTGCGTATCAACGCCATGATATCGTCTGCGTCGTGTTCACCCCCTTGGAACAACCCAATTAATTTGACCATGAGCGTGGGCGTGGGCGGCAAATGTTTTAGCTTCGACAGGAAATGATCCAGCCGGACAGTATGCAAAGGCCCAGTGGAGGGCGCGGCCAAAGAGGGCGTGATGGAAAAGATATTAGCATTCATGGTGTAATATGTTTTAAGTGGGGCGTAAATTTCATAACGCCGTCTGGTTCCCGCTGTAAATCAGCAAGTGATTTACCACGCCCACAACCTGCAATGAATGCAATCGTCGGAGACCGGCGCTGTCAAAAATCTTTGAAATCACCCGTCAGTGGAATTTCACCCCGGCGTGACTCTCCAACGGGTTTGGTTCCGTTGATGACGCGACTGTGGCCGTTGAGAGGTTTGGAGGCCGTGGCGCTGCGGTTGGATTTGATTTTGTTCCCGTGATTTATTGACGCCCGAGCCGCACCTTCAACGAGCAAGGTTAACTGGTGCACCGTTTCCTTCATCATTGAAGCTTGCGCATTTAATTCCTGGGCGGCGGCCGCACTTTCCTCGGCGCTGGCGGCATTGGACTGCGTGACCTTGTCCATCTGGCCGACCGCGATATTAATTTGGGTGATGCCCTGGGTTTGCTCACGTGAAGCAGTGGCCACCTCGGCCGCGAGTTCATCCACCTGCCGGGCTTTGACCACGATTTCGCCCAAGGTTTGCGCCACCTTGCTGCTGATTTCCACACCCTGGCCGGTCTTGCTGATGGCACTTTCGATTTTGGCGGCCGTCTCCTTGGCCGCTTGGGCGCTACGCTGGGCCAGGTTTCTTACTTCCTCGGCTACCACGGCAAACCCCATGCCGGCTTCCCCGGCGCGCGCGGCTTCCACCGCGGCATTGAGGGCGAGAATATTGGTTTGAAAGGCGATTTCATCAATGGTCTTGATGATTTTGGCGATGTCGTCGCTCGATGCCTTGATGGCATCCATGGCCAGGCTCATGGTTTGCATGTCCAACGCGCCACGATCGGCAGCGGTGCGGGCTTGCTTGGCCAGGTCGTTGGCCTTATGGGCATTTTCGGCATTGCGCCTGGTCATGCTGGCCAGTTCTTCCAACGATGAACTGGTTTCCTCGATGGATGCCGCCTGTTCACCGGAACCTTGCGCCAGCGCCTGGCTGGCGGAAGAAACCTGGCCGGAAGCCGTGGCCACCTGCCCGGCCCCTTCATCAAGGACAAGTGAGACTCCGCGCAATACCCGGTTGAGCCCGGTCACCACCAAGACTGCCAACAACATGCTGCCACCAATTTCAGCCAGCACGGTGGCTCCTAAAATGAACTTGGAGTGGCTGGCTTTATCATGGATCGAGTTGGCAGCCTCAGTTGCATTACGAGTTTCCAAATCATTGAAACTCATGGCCAGTTGATCGTAGGCATTGAAGGCTGCGCGTCCGGTACTCATCAATTCAGCCAGGGCCTCTTGATTTTTCCCCGCATTACTCAATTCCAGGATGCCGACGCGCATCTTCAAATAATCCGCCCGTGCCGGGATCATTTTGTTTTCAAAGGCCGTTTCTTCCGGGGTATTGCACAACTGTTTCAAGTTTTCGAACAATGCACTGTTCGTCTGGGAAATGGCTGTTATTTGCGCCTCATAGCCGTGTTTTTCATCCAAATTGGTGGCCAGCACATGCCGGATCAAAAGCAAGTGTGCCCGCGAAAGGTTTTGCATGATGTCCGCAGAAGTGGTCAAGCCGGGAACGCTGTTTTCGCTGATTTCGCTGGCGTGGATTCCCATGACACGCATGGAATTCCAGGCCAGGCAGCCCACGGTGGCGCTCAAGGCCACCAATACAGCAAAAGCGACAGTAATCCGGGTTTTTATGGTCCAAGTTTTCATGTTTAACGGTATGACTAATGATTTTATAACTGGCCTATGCCGACGACGGCATCTCATCCTTTCACCAATCAGGCTTGTATGATTCGTGTAACAACCCAGGCTTCAATATCGCGCGTGTCATAGCGTGCATACTTCACAAACCAGAATGCACCCACGCTGCGATGACTGTTTATCGGGAGGGCAACGGTAACGGTTAACCGAAATTCGTTTACATATCTTGGCAAAAAAATACCAAATTAAGGTTAGTGTGGGTTTTCAAAATGCTTGGGAATACGGTTTAAAAACACGCCTGGTCGTAATCGAAGTGTGTAAAATGTGACCCAGCCTGGGACCGCAAACCCATGCCCGCGCACAGTCCGTGTGCTACGCGGCTGGCTTAAGCCGGCTTGAGGTAGATCGCCGGGCGAACCAGTTTCAAACTATGTTTAACCCCGCTTAGACTCTCGGAATGGCCCACGAAAAGATGGCAGGCGGGCCGCAGCTTCTCAGCGAGCAAACGCACCAGGGTTTCCTGGGTGGGCCGGTCAAAATAAATCATCACGTTGCGGCAGAAGATAAGATCAAACGGCTGCGCATACGGATAGTTGCCTTCCAATAAATTCAAATGCTGAAAATTCACCCGGCGTCTCACTTCATCCTTTACGCGCAAATGTCCGGCCCACTGGTTCATGCCCTTTTGAAAATAGCGCCGCACCAATTCCGGGGAAACCCCGTCCAGCCGGTCAGCTTCATACACGCCGCGCCGGGCAACCTCCAGCACCCGCGTGGAAATATCCGTGCCCTCAATCTGCCAGCGGCCGGAGTCCGCCGGCGCAAAATGTTCGGACAGATGGACGGCTATGGAATATGCCTCTTCACCCGTGGAACTGGCCGAGCTCCAGATGCGATACGGCTCTGTTCGCCGCCTGTCCGCCTGCCATTGGGGAATCACCGTCTCGCGGAGAAAATCAAAGTGCTTCAGCTCGCGGAAAAAGTGCGTGTGATTCGTGGAGATGCGGTCAATCAGGAATTGCAGTTCTTCCTCACCCTGCGGCGAACGCAACAATTCGCAATAATCGGCATAGCCATCCAGCCCGTGATGCCGCAGCCGTTTGGCCAGCCGCGAGGTGACCAGCACCCGTTTATCCGGCCCCAAATGAATGCGGCTGCGCTCGTAGATCAAATGACACAAAAACTCGTAATCCCGGTCTGTCAGCGATGTTTCCTGCAAACCATTTTCGCCGGCGGTTTTATTTTTGCTGGTTCCCGAGATCATAATTTGCGGCAGCGTTTTGCGGGTTAACCAAGCAATTGTTTCACGTCGGACAGCAATTGATCCGCGGTAAACGGCTTGTTCAAAATCAAGTCCGCCCCGGCGGCTTTCGCCTCGGCAATACGGTTTTCCTCACCCAAGCCCGTGATGACAATGCTCCGGAGATTCGGCTCGATCACGCGCAAACCGCGCAACATGCCCGGCCCGTCCAACTGCGGCATCATCAGGTCGCTTACCACCAGCCGGATATCCTTGCGGTGCTCCTCGAACAGCTTGATGCCTTCGCGGCCTTCAGCCGCGGTCAACGTGCGATAACCGCTGCGGTTAAGAATGGCGCAAGCCAGCTTGCGCACCGAGGGTTCATCATCCACCACGAGAATGAGTTCGCCCCTGCCTTTGGCCTGTTCGGCGTGGCTGCCGCTGCTTTCGCTGCTGGCGGCATCGCCCGGCGCGCAGGGGATGTACACATAAAAAGTAGTGCCCACTCCGGGCTTGGTTTCCAAATGCACAAAGCCACCGTGATTTTCCGCGATGCCCATGACGGTGGGCAATCCCAGGCCCGTGCCCTGGCCAATCGGTTTGGTGGTGAAAAAGGGATCGAAAATCTTGTCCACCAGGTCGGTTGGAATGCCAGTGCCGGTATCCGTAACGGAAATGACCACGTACGGGCCGGGCTTGGCCTTGGGATGGATGACCACGCCCGCAGCGTCCAGTTCCTTCTTATCCAGGGCGATGGTCAGCATGCCGCCCGTTGGCATGGCATCGCGGGCATTGACGCACAAGTTCATGATGACCTGCTGGATTTGCGTGGCATCGCCCAGCAAAATGCAGGGTTGTTTGGAAATGCGCGTGTTGATCTCGATGGAGCGCGGGAAAGTTTCGTTGGCAATCCGCTGCATTTCCAAAATGAGATGCTTCGGATTGAGCAAAATGCGCTCGCCTTCCACGCCGCGCGCGAACATGAGCACCTGCCGGATGATGTCGGCACCGCGGCGCGAACACGTTTCCAGCGTCTGAAAACAAGCCTTGATGCCGTCGTCCTCGGCGTTGTCCTTGATGAACTGCACGGCCATCATGATGGGCGCGAGCACGTTGTTCAAATCATGCGCCAGGCCGCTGGCGAGCGTGCCGATGCTTTCCAGGCGCTGGCCGCGCAACAACTGCGATTCCAGACGTTTCTTCTCCGTGATATCGCTGTTCACCACCAGGATGGCGTTGGGATTGCCATCGGCTTCGCGAACGAGCGTCCACCGGCTTTGAATAATAAGGTCGCGGCCATCGCGCGAGCGTTGCTTGATTTCGCCGGCCCATTCATCGTGGTGTTGCACCGTGTGCAAGGCGCGGGCAAATTCAAATGGCGTGTTGTCCGGCATCAATTCACTGCAAGTGCGGCCAATGGCCTCGGCCGGGGTCCAGCCATAGAGCCGGTGCGCGCCTTCATTCCAATAAATAATGCGGTCGGAAAAATCGCGTACAAATATGGCGTCGCCCGTGACATCCAACAGCGCGGCCTGGGAACGAATCTGTTCATCCGCGCGCACGTTTTTGGTGATGTCTTCCAAACACATTAAAACCCGCACCGTATGGCCTAGTTGAATGCGTTCGGAGGAAACCAGCAGCACCACGTCTTCAGACAAGCCATCGCGATAGATGGTTTTGGTCATCTTGATCTGGCGCTGGCTTTTGCCCGTGGTCAGGGTTTCCAGCAACACCCGGCGGAGGTTGCATCCCAGGCAGTCGGTTTCCTTGCCGCAAAGGCTGTCGCGTTTGCCGATGACCTTGCAGCGGAAAAATTCGCCCACGCGCTGCAATTTGGCGTCGGAACTGGCACAGCCGGCAAATTCCATGGCGGCCAGGTTCGCGCGCACGATTTTCAATTGCTCATCAAACAAACAGAGCACGCTCGGCACCCGGTCATACACCGTGGAAAGTTCAGCCTCGCTGCGGCTCACGGCTTCGCGGGCCTGCAAACGGTCAAATAAGGTGGCGAGATAATTCGCCAAACTGCTGGCGGCCTTGACCACGCGCGGTTCCACGGGAATCTGCTCGCGATGAGAAAGGCTCAGCGTGCCCACCACCTGGCCATCGGATTTGATCGGCACGCAGACAAACGTCTGCACGCCGAGCAGGCGCAGGATGGGCGCGGCGTATTCGCGACGGTCGGAAATATTATGTTCCACCAGCGGCTCGCCGGTATGCGCCACCTGGCCGGAGAGCGAGACATCCATGGGCACTTCAAAGGGCGAGGGCATCTCATGCAACGGAATGCCATAGGCACCGCGATAAATCATTAAGGCCCGGTCAAAATCGCACAGCTCAATGGCCACCATCGGGAAATCAGTCATGCCGCTGGTTTCACGGGCAATGGTGTCAAAAATCGACTGGGTCGATTTGTCAGAGAGCATCACCTCTGAAATCCGGTGGAACGCGGTCAACTCCCGGTTTTGCCAGAATAATTCCTGCTCCGCGCGTCGTGACCGGGAAATATCCATGACCACAAAGGTTCCCTCCTCCTGTTCGGACGCACAAGAAGTCGTGGTCAGTGTCACCTCAATAACGGAACCGTTCTTGCAGCGCAAGCGGGTCTGGCAGGAAGCCGCCCCGTGCAGGTTCAAATCCGCATACATGGTCTGGCCGGCGAGTTCAAAATCCTCCTCGCTGGCATAGGTCATGGCGGTCGGCTGGCCGATAAGTTCCGCCGCCGGGTAGCCCAGCATGTCGCACAACCGCCGGTTGACCGAGCTGAAAACCCGCCCGCGCACGCGGGCAATGCCCATCGGCAAGGCGTGAAATTCAGCGTCCCCATTGGGTTTTACCGTCAACGGAATGCCTGCGCTTAATAGTGTATTCATGAATGACTGAATCCAGCGCCAAATAGCTGGCTCGTCCGGCTTTAAATCGGCCATTGGGCGGCAAACTTAAGCGGGAGCTGGCAAAACTTTGCCCGGTGGCAAAAGTTTCCTCAAGTCAGCCCCGGTTTTGCCGATACCAGAGCGGGCCAAACGTGGATGGATCTGCTATTCGCCGGCGTTTGCAAATTGAAACCGATGAATTTTTTATTGAAGCTCCGTGCCAGGCAACTTTCACAACGCTGTTCAACAGCTTTACGATGCGCCGCCTAGGCGGCGCGCACTGATTTATGCTACCAACCGGCAAGTGGGTGATTGCGCCGCCGCGCAAGACGTTCGTCGTGGGTGTCGCCGACATGGTGGTCAGCAACGACAGCAGCGCCGAGGTGGTGACCTATTCCCTCGGCTCCTGCCTCGGCATTACCATTTACGACCCCATAAAGAAAATCGGTGGTTTGCTCCATATCATGCTGCCCGACTCCAAAATTGACGCGGCCAAGGCCGTGAGCGCGCCGTTCATGTTTGTGGACACAGGCGTGCCGCGCCTGTTCCATGCCGCTTACAACCTCGGCGCGGACCGCAGCCGGCTGGTCGTCAAGGTGGCTGGCGGCGCGCAACTGCTGGATCAGCAGGGAATTTTCAACATCGGCTCCCGCAACTTTGATGCGCTGGGAAAATTGCTCGCCCAAAATGGATTGCGCACCCACGGCACCGACGTCGGTGGCCTGTCCTCCCGCACCGTCCGCCTCGATTTGACCACCGGACTGGTCACGGTTAAAACGCCCGGCGCAACCCCCTATCCGCTATGACTGCCACCGAAATCATCAACAAGGTAAAAAATTTACCGCCCGTTTCCCAGGCGGCGCTGAAACTGGTAAACCTGCTGGAACAGACCTCCATCTCCAACGATGAAATCGTGCAGGTCATCAAGTGCGACAACGTCCTCACCGCCAAACTGCTGCGCGCCTGCAACTCGCCCTATTTCGGCCTCGACGAACCCGTGGCCTCCGTGGATCAGGCTGTTTTGATGCTGGGACACCAGCAAATCCTGCACATTGTCCTCACGCTCGCCTTTGGCAGCGCCATGGTGGTGCCCCTGCCCGGTTATGCCGTGGAAGCCAATGAACTTTGGCGGCACTCGCTGTTGACCGCCACCGCCGCAGAAATCGTCGCGTCCGAGGCCCTCGAAATGAATGTCGAGGCACCCGTTGCCTTTACCGTGGGCTTGTTGCACGACATCGGCAAACTGGCCATGAGCCAGGCCATTACCCCGGACATTCAGCATGAAATCCGCCAGTTGATTGAACAACAAGGCTGCTCCCGCAGTGAAGCTGAGCAGAAAATCCTGGGCGCTGACCACAGTGAAATCGGTGCCTGCCTGCTGAAAAACTGGAATTTGCCCGAGGAAATCATTGAGGCCGTTGCGAACCATCATCATCCGGTTTGCAAGCCCCGGCCCAAGCTTTCCGTTATCACGCACCTTGCCAACTGCCTCGCGCACCTGGCCGGTTCAGCCCCCGGTTGGGATGGCTTTGCCGTCCGCGTGGACCCTGCGGCGATTGAAGTTTTGAACCTGGACGAGGTTCGTCTGGAAACCTTGGTGGTGGCCGTTCGCGACGCCTACGAGCGCGTGGATCAATTCATGAACATGGCATGAGCATACAGAAAAAAATTCGCGTGCTGGTGGTGGACGATTCCGCAGTCGTCCGCCGGATGATTTCCGAGGCCCTGAACCAGGACCCGGAGATCGAAGTCGTCGGCACCGCCTGCGACCCTTATGTCGCGCGCGACATGATTTTGCAACACGAGCCCGATGTGTTGACGCTGGATATTGAAATGCCGCGCATGGACGGCTTGACGTTTCTGAAAATTCTTCAGGAGCATCGCCCCATGCCCGTGGTCATCGTCAGTTCGCTGACCATGGCCGGCTCTAAAATTGCGTTGCGGGCCATGGAACTCGGCGCGGTGGATGTCGTCGCCAAGCAAAGTTCGGCCTGGAACATTGGCAGCCTGCGCGAGCAACTGGCCCACCGGATCAAAGGCGCGGCCCGCGCCCGGCTCTCCTTGATGCGGCCGGCCGCCACAAATGGCGCCACCGAAAGCACCACTGGCATCCAGTTTTCACCCCGGCAATTGCTGGTCATTGGCGCTTCCACCGGCGGCACCGAGGCCATTAAAAATGTTTTGTCGCGCCTGCCGGCGGAACTTCCCGGCATCTGCATTGTGCAACATATTCCGCCGGTATTTTCCAAGACCTTTGCCGAGCGGCTCAATGAATGTTGCGCCCTCGAGGTGCGTGAAGCCGCGCACGGCGATGAGGTGCGCCCCGGCACCGCGTTGATCGCGCCCGGTGATTATCACATGGCCGTGGAATCCTCCGGTGCCGGCTATCGCATCCGCCTGCGGCAGGACCCGCCCATTCATTTCACCCGTCCCGCCGTGGACATGCTGTTCAATTCCGCCGCCCAGTGCGCCGGCCGCCACACCGTGGGCGTGTTGCTCACGGGCATGGGCCGCGATGGCGCCCAGGGCATGCAGCAGTTGCGCTCCGCCGGGGGAATCAATCTCGCGCAAAACGAAGCCACCTGCGTGGTTTACGGCATGCCGCGTGCCGCCGTGGAACTCGGGGTGGTGGACCGGGTGCTGCCGCTGGATCACATGCCACACGCCATCATCCACGCATTGCGCGAACGTGCGTCCCAACCAACCAGTGCATTACAAGCCAAATAAATAATTTATGAGTCAGACCATTCAAGTCCCAAACATCTGCGAATTTATGAACCGCCATCTGGTGGACGTGTTCGAGACGATGCTTTCCATGAAAGCCATCGCCGTTACCGAGACCGGCGTGCCGCAGTTTGACGAACGCGTCACGGGCAGCGTCGCGTTTGCCGGCGACCACATCAATGGCGCGGTGTACCTGCACTTGAGCACGCCGTTTGCCGCGCGCGTCGCCGCCGCCATGCTGGGCCTGTCGCCGGAGGATTTGGGCGAACCCGAGGTGAACGACGTCGTGGGCGAGGTCACCAACATGCTCACCGGCGGCCTCAAGTCCTGGCTCTGCGATTCCGGCGCCGAATGTGCCGTCAGCACGCCCGCCATCATTCGCGGCTCGTCCTTCGTGATTGAGCCGGTGCCGCAGGTGGAACGGGAATGGCTGGTTTTCGACTGCGACCGCAACCGCATTGTGGTTGAAATACACGTAAAAGTTGGTTAAACTACATACTGGATACAGATACAAGATTATGGCCACCAAAATACTAAGCGTCGATGACAGCCGGACCATCCGGCTCATCGTGGGCAAAGCTTTCAGACCTTATGATGTTGTCCTGCTTGAAGCCGCCAACGGTGAAGAAGGACTGGCGGTTGCCGCCCGGGAAAAACCTGACCTGATCATTTTGGATGTCACCATGCCGGTCATGGATGGCGTCACCATGCTGACCAAACTCAAGGAAGACCCGGCCCTCAAAGCCATCCCGGTCATCATGCTTACCGCCGAGTCCGGCCGCGAAAACGTCCTGCAGATCGCCCGGCTGGGCGTGCGGGACTATCTCGTGAAACCGTTTAAAGAAGACCAGCTCATCGAAAAAGCCAGCCGCTGTGTCACGCTTGAAAAACGTCCCGTTGCCACCCCTGCTTAATGCAACCTTCGCCTGACATTAACCAGTACAAGGAACTTGCCCGCCGCTACGGCATTGCGGCAACGCCCGAAAGCGTCTCACGCCTGACCCAGTTGGTCGCCCGCCAGGATTGTTGCGTGGATGAAATCGTCCGCGTCATTGAAAAAGACCCCGGCTTGAGCGCGCGTTTGTTGCGCGTGGCCAACCCCGGTGCAGCGGATGAATCCGAATACATGGCCACCACGGTGGACGAAGCCCTTATGCGCAACGGCATTGGCTGCGCACTCTTGCTGGCCATGGGCACACCGTTATCGCTCGCGCTCATCAAGACGTTCCAGACCATGCTTTCGCTGAAACTGGAGTCCGTGGACGTCCACCAGTTGGACAGCCTCGAAGGCACGCACATGCGCGGGTTCATCAGTTTTTCCGGCAAGGTCACCGGCCACGTCTATCTCCGCATGAGTTCCGCTACCGCCAGGGCCATCGCCGGGGCCATTCTCGGCATGAAGCCCGAGGAGTTAAGCGCTGATGAAGTTCGTGATGCCGCCGGCGAACTGCTGAACATCATGACCGGTAATTTTAAGTCCAACCTGTGCGATGCCGGGCTGGATTGTAAATTGCAGCCGCCCAAGGTCGGCATGACGGATGACTGTTCCACACCGGTCGAACCCGGTGGCGGTCTCGAACGCCTGGCGTTCCGCTCGGATACACTCCAGATTTTCGTGGATGTCACGGCCAACCCGTGGAGTGATTAGGGCGTGTCCTGGCCCGTTTCACTTTCCCATTTTGTAATGCACCAGCGCCAGCCCATGGCGCTGGTTTTATTTTGGGCGGCCCCGGTTGTTGGCACCGGTTGTTAATTCGCGGCAGTTATATTTCATCGTGGCAACCGCCGTCCGTGGCCGTTAATCTCCTCGGCACATGGAATCCGCGCCCGCCCAGGCCACCGACTTGACACGCACACAACAGCGTGTGGTGGTCGCGCGTGGTAATGTGCTGGTCATGGCCGGCGCCGGCACGGGCAAGACCAAGACGCTCGTGGAACGCTGCCTGGACTGCCTCGAACGTGACGGCGCGCAGATCGATGAATTGTTGATTGTCACCTTCACCGAGGCCGCCGCCGCCGAAATGCGCGAACGTCTGCGTCACGCCATGGAAACCCGGTTGCAGGCGGAATCGGAAACTGAATCGTCGGCCACGGTTTCAACCCCCGGCATCGTCCGCTGGGCCGAACAACTCGCGCGTTTCGACCTCGCGCATATCGGCACGTTGCACAGCTTTTGTCTCAAGCTCGTGCGCGAACATTTTTATGACCTCGGCCTCGACCCGCGCCTGGCGATTCTCGGCGAAGGCGAAGCCCGGCAACTCGCCAATGCGACACTCGATGAACAATTCGCCGCCCATTACGCCGGCCATGATGATTTTTCGCTCGCCGTTCAAACCCTGATTCAAGTCCACGGCACTGGACGCGACGATTCCATCCGCCGCCTCATCCTGCAATTGCATCATTATTCGCAAGCCCGTCCCGATGCCGCCGGCTGGCTGGCCCGCCAGCGCGAAAAATTTTCGGCCACCGAACCGGCTGACTGGCAGCGTTGGTTCGTGGAGGCCATTGCCGGGTGGCGCGGCGAATGGTTGCCGGTTTTGGAAAACCTGAAGAGGGATAATGAAAAAGCCGCCGAACTGGCGGGCTTGCTGTCACGACTCGATGATCAAAACGACGAAAGTGATTCTACCACCCTGCAAAACACCTGGCGAACTGCCACCAGCGATATTTTAGAACAAATCGTTGCCGCCGACGGCAACTGGCCGGCCCGGCGTAAAATAATTCTTCGCGATCCCATCAAGGGAATTTTTGATGAGGCGGAATTTCTTCACTCGCTGGCGGCGGTCAAGGATGGTGTCGACCCGCTGGTTGAAGATTGGTCGTGGATTCGCGGCCACATGGAGACCTTGTTACGACTGGCGGAGGAATTTGCCGCCCGGCTCGCGGAGCAAAAACACGCCAACGGCGTCCTGGATTTTCACGACCTCGAACAATTTGCCTTGAAGTTGCTCTGGGATTTTTCCACCGGCCAGCCAACCGCCGTGGCCACCGGCTGGCGCAACAAATTAAAATTTATCTTCGTGGACGAGTACCAGGACATCAATGCCGCGCAGGACAAAATCATCCAGGGCTTGAGCCGGGACGATGCCGCCGCCAATCGTTTTCTGGTTGGCGACGTCAAACAGAGCATCTATCGGTTCCGCCTGGCGGACCCAAAAATCTTTCGCGACTACGCCCAGACCTGGCACAGGCCAGCCGGTGAAACAATCCCACTGTCCGAAAATTTCCGCAGCCGCGAGGGTTTGTTGCATTTGGTGAATTCCATTTGTCAGATGGTCATGCGCCCGGAAGTTGGCGGCGTGGCTTATGACGCCGATGCCGCGTTGAAATTTGGGTCGCCCGAATCGCGAGCCAGTTTAAGCATGGCCCAGGACACTGAGCCTTGCGCGGAGTTGTGGCTGCGCTTTAAAAATGGCCGTAAAGAAGATGCTGACGAATTGGCGGGCCTGGACGATGCACAATCCGAGGCGCAACTGGTGGCACGGCGTTTGCAGAAATTCGTCGCCGACCAGCGTCAAATCTTTGATGTGAGCCTAAAGGCCTTTCGGCCGGTGGCCTGGCGCGACATCGCCATCCTGCTGCGGTCCCCGCGCGGGCGCTCGGAAATTTTTGCCAAGGAATTCGAGCGCGCGGGCATTCCGCTGGCGGTGGTGCGCGGCGGTTTTTATGAAAGCGCGGAAATTCTCGACCTGCTGAGCCTGCTGCAACTTCTCGACAATCCGTTGCAAGACGTGCCGTGCATTGCGGTGTTGCGTTCCCCCTTGGTTGGCCTGTCATTAAATCAACTGGCGGAAATCCGGCTCGCGGCACCCGGCAAACATTTTTGGACGGCCCTGAACCGCAGCGTGGAGCTGGGGATCAACGAGGCCGCCGCCAGCGCAAAAATCGCCCGGTTTCTCAAGCGTTTCTCGCAATGGCGCCGGCTGGCAAAGCTGGTTTCATTATCGCAATGCCTGGACGAGGTGCTGGCGGAAACATTCTATGCGGACTGGCTGCGCGGCCAGCCACGGGGCGCACAGCGCGCGGCCAATGTGGCCGGACTGCTCCAGCTTGCGCGGCAATTTGACCAGTTTCAGCGGCAAGGGCTGTTTCGTTTCTTGAAATTTATCGAGGCGCAACAGGAGGCGGGCGCGGAACCGGATGTGGCCTCGGACATCACGGAAAATGCCGTACGCCTCATGAGCATTCACCAAAGCAAGGGGCTGGAATTTCCCGTCGTGGTGCTGGCGGATTTGTCCAAACGGTTCAACGAACAGGACCTGCGCGGCGAAATCATTTTTGACGAGAAATTTGGCCTGTGCCCCAAGGTAAAACCGCCGCCCGTGGGCCGGCGTTACCCGAGCCTGACCCACTGGCTGGCCCAGCGGCATCAAAAGCACGAGTTGCGCGGCGAGGAATTGCGCCTGCTTTACGTGGCGCTCACCCGCGCACGCGACCACTTGATTTTGACTGCCGGTATTTCCGAGAAAAACTGGGGCGAAAAATGGCGGAAAGCACAACCAGTAACCATCCGCGCCATCGGCGAGGCAAATTGTTTTGCCGACTGGCTGTCCTTGTGGTTCTCCCATCAGGCCCCCGTAGCGGCAGCAGAAAACCAAAGCTCCCGCGAAGGTGAATTTAAAAATTTGCGCTGGCAGATTGTTGCTGATGCGGACCTCGAAAAAGGATTGCTCTCGAGCGCCCCGCCTGGCCAGCTTGCCAGCCCGGCGGACGGAGCGCTGGTTGCCGGCCATGATGATTTGAGCCAGTTGCCAGCGCGCTTGAATTGGGCATATCCCCATCAAAACGCCACGCAACGCAAGGCCAAGTCATCGGTCACCGCCTTGCGGCGGGAAGCGGAGGAATTGAACGACGAAGCGGAACCGCTGTTTTCCGAACGCGGCCCAGTACACCGGCTGAAGCCCGCCGGCGGGGCACGCAAGCTCACCGCCGCCGAAGCCGGGGCGGCCCACCATAAATTTCTGCAACAAGTCGCCCTGGAAAAACTGGATGATTTGCCCGCCGAGGCCGAACGACTGCTGCGTGAACGTTATTTGACCGCCGATGAACGTGCGGCGCTGGACGTGCGGGCGCTCTCGGCGTTTTGGGCTTCAGCACTCGGGCGGAAAATACGAGCCCATGCGCAGGAGGTCCGCCGCGAACTGCCGTTCACGGCCCGGTTCAGCCCGGCGGAACTGGTGGAGATCACTGGCGCAAAACCAGAAACCGGCCTGGCGCAGGAATATGTCATCGTGCAAGGCGTGGCGGATTTGGTGGTGTTGCAGCCACATGAAATCTGGCTGGTAGATTTTAAGACCGACGAAATCGGCGCGCGCGAATTGCCGGAAAAAATTAAAGCTTACCGGCCGCAATTGCTGCTCTACGCCTCCGCCCTGGAAAAAATATTCGCGCGCAAAGTCACGCTGCGGGCGCTGCACTTTTTGGCCACCAACCACACCGAAGAACTTTAAAAGGTAATTTGCGATTTGTCCCAAGTCGCACCGCTCCGGCAGCAAAGACATGAGGCAGCGAGGTGCTGCTGCCAATTGATTGAACAACCAAGGAACGAAGGGAACAAAGAAGACAGGTTACAGGGTCAAGGTTTCAGGTGCGACCACTGTAATCATGCCTTGCCGCCCGGAAAGACGGTCTTTGCAGACGGCCACCACACGGGTCCTACTGGGAGGCTGCGACAAATTTCCAAATTGTAAATTGAACCTGCCAGGGGCTGGTAGCGGGCAGCGGTGCGAATCCCAGAATACAATTTTTACCCCAAAGGGGTAAAAGCATTCAGCCCAAGGTTGCGCGATCAACCCAAGTTGCAACCCTGAAAGGGTTGAATCAATGCCGAACATAAAGACACGGATTAAAACAGGATCGGCAGACCTCGTATTCCGCGCACGCTTGGGCGGAACGTTGCCTTTGGATGGCTGGGGAGCGCAGCCGCCCCGGCTGCTGTTCGGCGCGCCCTCGCGCCGAGCCCGGTCCGCCCGGAGCATGCTAATTGGTTTGCGGTTTCGTGCGCCCGTGCGGGTCGCGAGGGCGCGACCCGCTGCGCCTGAGGCGGGCGCAGGTCTTGCCACATTTGCGCTGCTAGAGGCAGGAAGCAGAATTTGGGACTCGTATAACTCGTCCCTCCGAAAAGGGACAATGTGCCGCTGCCAATTTTCAAATGCCGATGGTCGGTAGGGCGGGCGCTCCGCGCACGCCGCTTAGGCTTGGTGCGGGTCTTACCACATTCGCGGGTCTGTAGCGGCGGTCTGTGACCGCCGAGTTTTGCCAATGTATACACTTCCCGGCGCTCATCGAGCGCCGCTACAGGGCAGCGGCACCCTGCCGCCCTGAAACCTTAACCCTTGACCCTGAAACCTCTTCATCACTTGAAACTGAACACTTCACACTCTCCCTCAATGTGTTTATCTGTGGCTCCAGCCGCGCTGTTCGGGCAACAACCTGGCTACAGTTTTCTGAAAATGCTTAATCAGCTTCCAGCGCCAGTTGTCCCGGCTCCGCTGATTCCACTTTTTCGGCGACAGTTTCAGAAGTATTTTCTGGCGCAGCTTCTGGGGCCGTTTCCACTACGGCTTCCGAGGTTGTTTCCGGTGCTGTTTCTGCGATGGGCGCATTCGCATCCTGGAGGCGCACCAACACCGGGCGCAACAGACGGCCTTGATACGCCATGCCCGGTGCCAGGGTTTCTGCCACGATGGCATCGGCGGGCGGATTTTCCACGCCATGCGCGCGATGCTTCTGCGCGTCGAATTTTTCCGCCGCCGCCGCCGTGATGGGCGTCAAGCCCACGCGCCGCGCGGCATCGCGGCAGATATTCTGAAAATTGCTGATTTGATCGGCCAGCTCCGGGTTGCCGGAACGCGCGGCGGCGGTGTGCAGCGCGAAAATATGGTCGAGGATGCGCGCCACCACCTGCACCCATTCGCCTTCATTGCGCCGGAGTTTTTCAACCTCCAGCCGGAGCGCGCCCTTTTCGGTGTCATTCAGCTTTACTTGAAACTCGTTAAACTCGCGGATTTCATCGGCCATCTTTTCGGCAACTTCTTTGGCGGCTGAAACCGTTTTATCGGCATTACCCTTGGTGTTTTCCTGCACCAAGGCCCATTGGTCCGTGGCGGCGGCGATTTGCGCGGAATATTTTTTCAGGTCATGCAACTGCTCGGCCACGGTGGTGACGGCGTTAACGTCGACCAATTTGCTGGTGGCGCGATACTCCAAAATGAACGGCACGCAGCTCAACAAGGCTCCCAGCGCCACGCAAGCGGGATAAACGTAAATGACCGGCAACGCAAACGGGTGCTCAGCCTTGAAAGCCACGACAAATGCGACAACAAGTAAGAGGACGTTGGCCAGCAAAAACGGCCACTTGGGAATCTTCCAATCGGGAGCTGCGTTCATGATCATATTGTCTAAAAAATATCGCTTTAGCGCAAGCCAAGTGGTTTGCGCCCGGCCAAACTGGGGGGGCGTTGGCGGGAAAACGCTGTGATTTCTCCTCGACTATCGGCGCAGAAACAAAATCATGAGGCGCGTGCGCATCTGTGTGATCTTCAACCCGGCTGCCCGTGGCAACAAGGCCCGGCGCTTTCGGCGGCATCTCGATGAGATGGCGCAACAATCCGTCTTCAAGGCCACCACCGCGCCCGGCGATGCCCAGCGCTTTGCCGCCACCGCCGTGGCGGAAGGTTTTGATGTCATTGTCGCTGCTGGTGGCGACGGCACGGTGAACGAAGTCCTCAATGGCATCGGCGATACGCCCGAGGGTTTTAGCCGCGTTCGGCTGGGAGTCCTGCCGCTGGGCACGGTCAATGTGTTCGCCCGCGAATTAAAAATTCCGCTTCGCCTCGAATCCGCCTGGGCCATGCTCCGGCGGGCAAAGGAAATTAAAATTGACCTGGGCCGCGTGGATTACCTGCAGGATGCCAAACCCGCCAAACGCTATTTCATGCAACTGGCCGGTGCCGGCTTGGATGCCCGCGCCGTGGAACTGGTAAGCTGGAAGCTGAAGAAAAACGCCGGGCCACTGGCCTATGTGGTGGCCGGGTTTCAAGCGCTCGCGGAAAAGCAGCCACACATTTGCGTGAGTGCGGGCGGAAAAAAAGTTGAAGGCGAACTGGTGTTGTTGGGCAACGGCAAATATTACGGCGGCTCCTTTGAAATTTTCCCCGGCGCAACCCTCAATGACGGTCTGCTGGATGCCTGCGTGTTTCCAAAGGTTGCGCTGGGTGCCTTGTTGCGGCTGGCCCCCGGCTTTATCCTGCACCGCAGATTTTCCGAAAAACTTGTCGGGCTGGTGCGGGCGCAAAAAATCGAGATTACGAGCGAAACCGCAGTCGCCTTTGAATTGGACGGCGAATGGGCCGGGCACCTGCCGGCCACCTTCTCGGTGGAAGCTCAAAAGCTGCGCGTGATCGTGCCCTGAAACCTTGCCGGTGCCCCGCTCGTCTGCCAGGGTAACCCATGAATTTCAAACCCCTCCTTGCGGCTGCGCTCGCTTTCGGGCTGGTGGCCCGGCTTCAGGCCGCCATCATCGGCACCAACGTTCCCGCCCTTCCGTTGACGCCTGAACGCGTCGCCTCCCTACCGGCTTGGAAAACGTACGTTGAAAATTCATTGCAGCAACGCAAGGCCGACCAGGAATTTTTGCAGGCTGAACTCAAGGCGCATGGCCTGAAGAAAACGACCCTGCCCCACGAGACCCATAACGCCAGCGGTTTGAGTCTCGATCAATCGCCAGAATGGTACGGCAGCAAAGAGGCGCAGCACATTGCGGATGTGGTCGTGTCTTTCCAAACGCCCGCTGGTGGCTGGAGCAAGAATACCGATTATACGAAGAATCCCCGTGCGCCCGGCGAAATGTTCGGCGTGGAAAACGGCTCATTGCACCTGGGCACCAGCGATTTTGACCTGCCCGCCAACCCGGCCTGGAGCTACGTCGGCACCTTTGATAACGACGCCACTACCACGGAATTGAACTATCTGGCCAAGGTCATCTCCGCCTCTAAAAGTGAAAATGACACCTGGCAAAAGTCATTCGCGCGCGGCCTGGATTATATTTACGCTGCGCAATTTCCGAACGGCGGCTGGCCGCAGGTCTGGCCGTTGCAAGGCAGTTATCATGACACCATCACGCACAACGACGATGCCATGTTGCATGTTTTGGAATTTCTTCAAAACGTCGCCGCCGGCCAAAATGAATTTGCCTTTGTTCCTGCGGCGGCACGGTCCCAGGCATTGGCGAGTTTTCAGCGCGGGATGGATTGCTTGCTGGCAACGCAAATCAAAGTGAATGGCCGGCTGACGGTTTGGTGCCAGCAAAACGACGCCATTACGCTGGAGCCCGCCTCGGCGCGCAATTACGAGATGCCCTCCCTGACTTCCAGCGAGAGCGCCACGATTGTGCTGTTCCTGATGGAGCAACCCCACCCGGATTCAAATATCGTGGCAGCGGTTCACGCTGCGTGCGCGTGGTTTGAAAAAAATAAAATCATGGGCTGGGAATACAAGAGCACGGGTGCGGATGGCAAAAAACTCGTGGCCGCCCCCGGCTACGGCCCCATCTGGGCGCGTTACTATCAAGTCGGCACCGATAAACCCATTTTTGGCGACCGGGATAAAACCATCCATGATGACGTCAACGATCTTTCCAAGGAACGCCGCAATGGTTATGGCTGGTATCGCGATACGCCCAAGCGCGTGTTGGAACATTACGCCCGATGGGCTAAAGAGCACCCGCCCACGCCATCTCATTAACATGTTAGCTGCCTGTGATTTACACCAGCGCATCGCGTAAGCTGCCGATTTGCACCGGACTTTTCCGCCTTCGGCTTGCTGCCCATTACAATTCTCGCTAGTCTTCGGCCCGTTTGCATGAGTGAAATTTTAGTCATTGGCCATAAAAACCCGGACACGGACGCTATTTGTTCCGCGATTGGTTACGCGGAATTCAAACGCCGCACCGGCATGCCCGAAGCCGTGGCCGCGCGTTGCGGTGACACCAACGACCGCATCGATTTCGTGTTGAAAACTTTTGGCGTGCTCGCGCCCAAGTTCGTGGCCGATGTTTCGCCGAAAATTTCCGACGTCATGCAGCGGCGCGTCCTGAGCGTGCGCCCGAATGCCACCGCCGCCGAGGCGCTCCGGTTGATGGACGAAAAAAATCTCCGCCTGCTCCCCGTGCTCGATGAGGCCCAAAAATGCCGCGGCCTGCTTTCGCTCTTCAAGCTGAGCAAATTTCTGTTCCCGGCGGTGAGCCTCAATTTCGGCCAGGAACATAATTCCCGCGAGGTGCTTTCTTCGCTGACCAACCTGGCCCAGACGCTGGACGGCAAGCTGGTGGTCGGCTTCGATGCGGAACGCGAACAGGAATTAACCCTGATGATTGGCGCGATGGGCCTGGAAACCTTTGCCTCCCGGCTGGAAAAATTTCCGCTGGAAAAATGCTGCGTGATCGTGGGCGACCGTTGGGACATTCAAAACGTGGCCATCCGCGAAGGCGTGCGCGTGCTCATCGTCACCGGCGGATTATCGGTGGAACCCAAAACCATTGAGGCCGCACAAAAGCAAAAAGTCAGCGTCATCACCTCACCGCACGACACGGCCACCACGGCGTCGCTCTGCCGCGCGGCCGTATCCGTCAGCCACGTATTGAACGAGGAATTCCTGTGTTTTCGCGAAAATGCGCCGCTGGCCGCCGTGCGCGAGGAAGCCATGTCCTCCGGGTATCTGGCCTTTCCCGTGTTGGGCAACGACGGCGAAACGGTCGGCATTCTCTCCAAGACCGACTTTCTCAAAACCGTCACGCGCAAGCTGATCCTCGTGGATCACAACGAACTTTCCCAAGCCGTGCAGGGTGCGGACGAGGTGGAAATCATTGAAATCATCGACCATCACCGCATCGGCGCGCTGGCCACGCAGCAGCCCATTTTATTCCGCAACGAGCCGGTGGGTTCCAGTTGCACCATCGTGGCGGATTGTTTTTTCCGGCATGGCGTGGAACTGCCGCGCGACATCGCCGGCCTGTTGCTGGCCGGGCTGGTGTCCGACACGCTCAATTTGACGTCGCCCACCACCACCGCGCGCGACACGGAAATTTTGAAGCAACTCGAACAGCTCTCCGGCGTCAACGCCCGCGAGTTTACCGAGAAACTGTTTGCCAGCGGGTCGCTGCTCACGCTCAAGCCCGCGCCGCAGGCCATCGCCACCGATTGCAAGGAATACACCGAGCTGGGCGCCAAATTCAGCGTCGCGCAAATCGAGGAAATCGGCTTCGAACAATTTTGGAAGCGCAAGGACGAGCTGCTGGGCGCACTCGAAACCTTCCGCGCCAAACGCGGTTTCCTGTTTTCCTCGCTGTTGATCACCGACGTCACCACCCAAAGTTCTTTGTTGCTCGCGGTGGGCGATGAGAAGTTCATCAAGCGCATCGATTATCCCCGCCAGGAACCGGGCATCTACGAATTGCGCGATGTCGTTTCCCGCAAGAAACAATTGCTGCCCTACCTCACCCACTGTCTGCGTGAAATGGAAAAAGGCGTGAAAGGCTGAGGCCATGGCCGGCTTAAACGGCCTTAAGCGGGGGAATATCAGGGGTTTTCGGGCATTATCCGGCGTTGCTATAAATGCCTGAAATTCCCTCTTGTCATTCGCCAGTTTCATGTTAAATTCGGTGCCCTTTTTATGAAGACGGACATACATCCGAAATATACGGACGCAGAAATCCGTTGCGCCTGCGGCAACGTGATTAAGACGCGTTCCACCCGCTCGACCATCATCATTGGTATTTGCAACGTTTGCCACCCGTTCTACACGGGCCAGCAGAAGTTCGTGGATACCGCCGGCCGCGTGGACAAGTTCCAGCAGCGCCTTGCCAAGACGCAAGCCGCCCAGGCCGAGCACGCGAACAAGAAAAAGAAGAAGGTCTAGTTACTTTCCCGCAACCGCCCGTCGCCTGTATTTTTACGAGCGGCGGGCGGTTGTATTTTTCCGCCCTCCAGCGGGTTACACCTTGCGATTTGCTCACGCCGCGGCCCATGTGCGCGCACAAATCGCAGAGTGTAATTCAAAATGAACCTGCTGCCCCACATCGAGAAATTCCGCAAGCGGTTTGCGGAGGTTGAAGCGTTGTTGAGCGATCCCAAGGTGTTCGACAACCCGCAAAATGCGCAGGAATTGTCCCGCGAATACGCCCGGCTCAAGGAGCTGGTGGCGACGGGCGCGGCTTATCTCAAAACCCTCGCGGACCTGGAAGAAAACCGCGCCCTCCTCAAAAGCGAGCCGGCTGAATCCGAACTGGCCGTCATGGCCAAGGAGGAAATCGCCCGCCTCGAGGCCGAGGACAAAAAACGCGCGCAGCAAATCCAATTTGGCCTCGTGCCACCGGACCCCACCGACTCGCGCAACACCATCATGGAAATTCGCGCCGGTGCCGGGGGCAACGAATCTGCCCTGTTTGCCGCCGACCTTTACCGGATGTATTGCCGCTATGCTGAAGCGCGCGGCTGGAAGGTGGAAACGCTCGATTCGAGTCCCTCCGACCTCGGCGGTTTCAAGGAAATTGTATTTCAAGTCAACGGCACGGACATTTTCAAGCGGATGAAATACGAAAGCGGCGTGCATCGCGTGCAACGTGTGCCCGCCACCGAGGCCCAAGGCCGCATTCACACCAGCACCTGCACCGTGGCCGTGTTGCCCGAAGCCCAGGAAGTGGACGTGGAAATCAAGCCGGATGACATCGAGGTCTCCGTTTGCCGCGCCTCCGGCAAGGGCGGCCAGGGCGTGAACACCACGGACTCCGCCGTGCAGATTCAGCACAAGCCCAGCGGCCTGATTGTGCGCATTGCGGACGAACGTTCGCAGATCAAAAACCGCGCCAAGGCCATGACCGTGTTGCGCTCGCGCTTGCTCGAGGCCAAAATCGCCGAGGAAAATGCCAAGTACGCCGCGCACCGCAAACAGCAGGTGGGCACCGGCGAACGCAACGAGAAGATCCGCACTTACAACTTCCCGCAGAACCGCGTGACCGACCATCGCATTGAGCTGACGCTGTACAACCTCTCCAGCGTGATTGACGGCGAACTGGACGGGCTGATTGACCCGCTGATGACGCATGACATGGAGGAAAAGTTGTCCGCATTGAACGACTGAGCGGTGCTGGTTCCCGCCTGTTACCCCTTTTTAAAATGAACGAAATCAAAGGACTTGTTTTTGACTGCGACGGCACCCTGGCCGACACCATGCCCCTGCACTGGCGCGCCTGGCAGATGATTACGCGCCGGCATGATCTGCATTTTCCCGAGGACCGTTTCTATTCACTCGGCGGGGTCCCCTCGCGCGATATTTTAAAGATGCTCGCCGAGGAACAGGGCCGCTCGCTCGACCACATTGCCGTGGCGCACGAAAAGGAAAACGCCTATCTGCCGCTCATGTCCGAGGTTGAACCCATTCATGCCGTGGTGGAGGTGGCCCGCGAAAATTACGGGAAAATTCCCATGGCCGTGGCCTCCGGCGGCACGCAGGCGGTCATCACGCAGGTGCTGGAACACTTGAAAATCCGGCATTATTTCAATGCCGTGGTCACCAGTGAAATGGTCAAACGCCAGAAACCCGCGCCGGATATTTTTCTCGAAGCGGCCCGCCGCATTGGGGTGGACCCGAAATTTTGCCGTGCCTACGAGGACACCGATCTCGGCCTGCAAGCCATCCGCTCCGCCGGCATGGAAGCCGTGGACGTCCGCACCTTGCGCGTCTAAATCCAGGCCGTCCAATCCAGGCCGTCCGCCGGGCGGCCTTTGATTAATCACTCTGCCGCCTGCGCCGGTGCGTTGGCCGTCTTGAACGGATTGCGCTCGGGCGCTTCGTCATGCGAGACGGCTCCCAACACCCCGCGCAACATCCAGTTAAACGCAGGTATCCGGTGCCGCAACCACACGGACATCGTTTCCGGTTTTGCTCCCATGGCGGCCTTGGGTTCGAGTGCCGTGCGACCCAACGAGAGACGTTTGCAGCGCCAACCGATGGCGTCGCCAATGGTGGAGTGCAGGAGCCGCAGATAGATGGGCAAACCTTCCGCCGCCGCCGCCCGGTCAAACCCAATGTAATAGGCCACCGCCGTTTCGCCATCCCGCAGGGTGGTGACAAAGCCCAGCAACTCGCGGTCACGCCGCACGACAGTGCAGCGAAAGTCATTGCCAAACGCCGCCGCCAGTCGCGGCAAATATGTTTCCGCCAGCGTCACCAGCTTGACCGAGGCGTTATCGTGCACGGCTTGGTAAAGTTGATGCAGCCGTTTGGACTCGGCTTGCAAATCCGTCAGCGGTTCAATCACGCAACCCGCCGCCGCCAGTTTCTTGAGCTGCTCTTTGGCGTTGCGGCGATACTTCGCATCCAGCGCCGCCAGATAATCATCGTAGTGCCGCCAGTTGGGATTAATTTTCAGCACCATGTTTGGCTCCGTTTCCAGCGGGCGATAACTAAACCGGCGCAACGATTCCAGGCCGCTTTCGGTGTCCGTAACGTCTTTGACCATCACGAGGTTCGTCTGGCCCATCAACCGCTCGGCGCGGCGCAGGCGGTAGAGCGCATCGGCCACACCGGGCCAGAGTTGCGCGGGAGCTTCCCCCGGTGCAAAAGCAATGCCATGAAAGCCCCACGACATTAAATTCCCCGCCACCAGGATGCGTTCATCCAGCCGCGCCGTGGCCAGCTTGGCCGCCGGGACAAGCACCTGTTTCAAGGGATTGGGCCTGGCGCTTTTCTCGCGCGCGCCGGGCTTGCCCTCTCCGTGCAAATGTTTGGCGGTTACCGAGACAATCTGGGCGGCCAGCACGGCCACCGGCGTTTGGCCGCGAAATATAATCGCGTAACGCGGTTCAATATTGTCCGGGCCATGTTCTTCCACAATGCGCAGAAAATTCCGGCTCAAAAATACCGTGCCCCCATCCACCACGCGATCCCACGCCTCGCCATTCAGAAAATTAACGCGGTCGCCAAACGCAAAATGAAATCCACTGGGCCGGTGACGTTCCTCGTGCCGTTCCCGTATGTCCTGCAAGGAAGCCGCCATTTTCTGGAACGGATTCCGCGACTTATGCTGGTGAACCATACCGCAGTAAACATGGCAGTTCGCGCCAAGTCAACGGGCGGTGTGCGGTGAAGGTTCGGGTACATCTTGTACACTACCCCCGCAGGCAAGGCATTGGGGGGGGCGCGGCGTTTACGCCGCTTCCGCATTGCCAGCTCTAAAATTAATCGTTCACAAACTTATTGCCACATTCAAGCGGCCTGAAGGCCGCGCTCCGGGGGTAAATCAACGCGCCTTGAAGTTTGGAAGCGCTATTCCGGTCGTTGCTTTTCGCGCCGATTGCAGCTAAAATGGGCGCGTGGAAGGAGGCAAAAAGTTTCATATCGTTGTGCTCGGCGCTGGCTTTGGTGGCCTGGCGTTTTGCAAGCAATTCAGTCATCCCGATGCGCGGATCACCCTGGTGGACCGCACGAATCATCACTTGTTTCAGCCGCTGCTGTATCAAGTTGCCACCTGCGGTCTTTCCGCCACGGACATCGCCCAGCCCATCCGCTCCATCCTGTCGCTGCGGACCGATATCACCGTGCTGCTAGACAAAGCCACGGGTTTTGATTTCTCGCGTAAAAAAGTTTTCCTCGAAAAAGCTGACCTCGATTACGACTACCTCGTGCTCGCCCTCGGCGGTCACACCGGTTATTTCGGCCATCACGAATGGGAACCGTTCGCGCCCGGCTTAAAGACGCTGGATGATGCGTTGCGCATTCGCAGCCGCATCCTGCTGGCGTTTGAAAAGGCCGAGAACGAGCCGGTGACTTCCGAACATGACCGCCTGATGACCATTGTGGTGGTGGGCGGCGGTCCCACGGGCGTGGAACTGGCCGGCTCCTTTGCCGAATTGACCCGCACCGTGTTGGTCCGCGATTTTCGCCGGATTGATCCCACGCAGGCCCGCATTATTTTGCTCGAAGGCTCACCGCGTATTCTCGCTCACTTGCCGCCGGATTTATCGGCCAGCGCGCAACGCCAGTTGGAGGGTTTGGGCGTGCAGGTTCGCACCGGCACCCAGGTCAAAAGCATTCGCGAAGGCGTTGTGGAACTGGCCAGCGGCGAAATGATTCATGCCGGTAATATCATTTGGGCCGCCGGCGTAGCCACCACGCCCCTGACCAAGAAGCTGGGCTGCGAACTCGACCGCAGCGGCCGCGCCAAGGTGAACAAAGATTTAAGCCTGCCCGGTCATCCGGAAATTTTCGCCGTGGGCGACATGGCCCTCGTGCTCAAGGCCGATGGCAAGCCGGTGCCCGGTGTCTCCCCGGCTGCCATGCAAATGGGCCGGTATGTGGCGGACATCATTACGGACGAAATTGATTCCGGCCCCACCGCACCGCGCCGGCCATTTGAATATTGGGACAAGGGCACGATGGCCACGATTGGCCGGTCGGCGGCAGTCGCACAAATCGGCAAACTCAAGTTGTCCGGTTATCCCGCGTGGATGGCGTGGTTGTTTGTGCATCTCATTTTCCTCGTCGGCTTTCGCAACCGCATCGCCGTGTTTTTCCAGTGGGTGTATTCGTATTTCTCGTACCGGCGCAGCGCGCGCATCATCACCTATTTGCCGCAAGAAGCTGAAGAAGATTGAGGCATGGCCACGGGGTCTCGTGCGTGCCTGAAAGCCCGGAAAAAATCGCCGCCAACTTTTTTTTCAAAAAACCACTTGCAAAAAGTTATATTGTTACTATTATAGTAACAGTTATGGCAATTAACACTCAGTTTCCGATTGCGGTGCATATCATGGCCGCCCTCGGTTATCGCCGCGGCAAGGACACCACGTCCGCGTTGCTGGCGCAGAGTGTGAACACCAGTCCGAGCTTTGTGCGGCGCATCCTGGCCAAGCTCTCCAAGGCTGGGCTCGTGGAAACGGCCACCGGCAAGGCCGGGGCCTGCTGGCTGGCGCGGGATGCGCGGCTCATTTCGTTGCTGGATATTTACGAGGCGGTGGATGCGCCCAAGGCGTTCTCGATCCATAACTATTCCGAACAGCACGAATGCCACGTGAGCTGCCATATCAAGACGGCGCTCGACAAGGCGTTGGACAAAACGCAAAAGGCCATGGAAACGAGCCTGAAAGAGATCAGCCTGGAAAAGATTATTGCCGACGTCCGTTAAAAAATTTTACCCATTTCTGTTACTTTATTAGTAACAAAAACAAACAACCAAGAACAACCAAACCAAGAGAAAGTACCAACATGAGCAACCAAACCAACAATAAGAAATCCACCGGCAAACTCGACGGGAAAGTCGCGGTCGTTACCGGGGCATCCAAGGGCATTGGCGCGGCCATTGCCAAACACCTCGCTGCGGAAGGCGCTTCCGTGGTGGTTAATTACGCGTCCAGCAAGGCGGGCGCGGACAAAGTGGTGAGCGAGATCGCCGCGCAGGGCGGCAAGGCCGTGGCCGTGCAGGGCGATGTGGCGCAGAAGGCGGACATTGACCGCCTGTTTGCCGAGACCCAAAAGGCCTTTGGCCCCACGGATATTCTCGTCAACAACGCGGGCGTCTATGAGTTCAGCCCGCTGGAACAAATCAACGAGCAACACTTCCACCGCCAGTTTAACATCAATGTTTTGGGGCTGCTGCTGACCACGCAGGAAGCCGTCAAACAATTCGGCCCGGCGGGCGGCAGCATTATCAACATCAGTTCGGTGGTCGGGGTGCATCCGTTGCCCAACGGCTCGGTGTACAGCGCCACCAAGGCGGCGGTGGACGCCATCACCAAGTCGCTGTCACGCGAACTGGGACCGAAGAACATCCGCGTCAATTCCATCAACCCCGGCTTGATCGTGACGGAAGGCGTACACACGGCGGGCATCGCGGGGAGCGACTTCGAGAAACAGGCCGTGTCGCAAACGCCGCTGGGCCGCGTCGGCCAGCCGCAGGACATCGCCACCGTGGCCACGTTCCTGGCCTCGGCCGATTCAGGCTGGATTACCGGCGAAACCTTCATAACCTCGGGAGGATTCCGTTGATCGATTGTCCTGAAACCAAATTCAACCACACCAAAAATATCATGAGTCTTAATCTCTCTTCACCCGACCTCACGCAACATCCGCCACGGAGCCCGCGTCAACGACTGGGCGGTTTTGTCCTGTTGCCGCGTATCATCGACAAGGGCCGGGCCGCACTGGCCGGCAAGCTGGGCGAATATCATTTCGCCGGGAAAGGCATGGACCGCCATTTCTTCAACTTCGTGGGGCTCGACCATGAATCGTTTAAAAAAGAACTGGCCAAGGGTCTTGGCGATGGCGAATTGCTGGCATGGGTTCAAGCCAATGCCAAGCACCAGCGCCAGTCGTGGGAGATTGCCGCCTGGAGCGAATTTCACCTGCGCCGCGGGCCGGACAGTGATTTCGAGACGCTGACGGAGTTCGCCGAGGAGGTGAAGAAATTCAACCCGTTGCGCGAGGATGTGAACACGTGGTTCGATTTGATGGACCTGGATGACTACTGCACCTTCGGCGGCAAGGCGTGAGCGGCAGTTGCAATTGCGCAGAACACAGGTTGAACTCCTGTGTTCGCGTTTGGCGAAAAAATCTTCCGCTAAAAATCAAACCAGCGTTATAATGTTCGCATGAAGGCCGTTTCATTTTATAAACCGCTGCCCATAACCGACAGCGAAAGCCTGGTGGACATCACGCTGGCGCGTCCCGTGCCGGGGCCGCGTGATTTGCTCGTGGAAGTGCGCGCCATTTCCGTGAATCCCATCGACACCAAGATTCGCGCCGGTGCCGGACCGCGTGGTGCTCACGACGTCAGCAAGCTGCTCGGCTGGGATGCCGCGGGAATCGTGGTGGGCGTGGGGAGTGACGTGAAACAATTCGCCCCCGGCGACGCGGTCTATTATGCCGGTGCCTTGGACCGCAGCGGTACTTACGGCGAATTTCATGTCGTGGATGAACGGCTGGCGGGTCGCAAACCCGCGTCCATCGGTTTTGCCGAGGCAGCGGCGTTGCCGTTGACCGCCATTACTGCGTGGGAGTTGCTCTTTGACCGCATGAAAGTGCCATGGGAAAAATCCCTGACAGGCTCGCTGTTAATCATTGGCGGGGCGGGCGGCGTGGGTTCCATCGCCACGCAACTGGCGCGCGCACTCACGGGGCTTACGGTCATTGCCACGGCGTCGCGTCCGGACACGCAAGCCTGGTGCTGTGAAATGGGCGCGCAGCATGTGGTGGATCATCGTCAACCGCTCGCGGCCCAGGTCAAAGCCGTGGCGCCCGGCGGTGTGAATTACGTGCTGAGCCTCACCAAAACGGAAGCGCACTACGAGCAGATCATCGAATCCATGGCCCCGCAAAGCGCCCTGGGCTTGATTGAAAATGTGGCCGCGCCACTGGACATCAACCAGCTCAAGCCCAAGTGTATTTCCCTGCATTGGGAATTTATGTTCGCGCGCGCCCGTTATCAAACCAGCGACATGGCGGAGCAAGGCGCTTTGTTGAACGAAGTTTCCAAATTGGTGGACGCCGGGAAGGTTCGCACCACCCTGCGCGAGAATTTAGGCGTCATCAACGCCGCCAACCTCAAACGCGCGCATGCGTTGCTGGAAAGCGGCAAGGCCATTGGCAAAGTGGTACTGGCCGGGTTTTAAACCCGACGCACCTCAATCGTGATATTCCCGCAAGACGGCGGCGGTTGAGGTGACCGGATCGTACACCACATAAACGCCACCGCGTTGATGTTCCTCCGATTCCCTGAAGACGCGCTTGAAATAAAGAGCCTGGTTCAGCGGCGGCAGGCTTTGATACAGCCTCGTGGTTTTGAGCGCCGAGGTTTCGAACATTTTACCAAACTCGAAGGCGTCCGCCGGCACCAGTTCCGCCTTGGCGACCAGCGTTTGAAAATCCTTGGGCCCGACGTTAAACGACGCCAGCCATTCGCTATGCAAGAAAGTGGAATAGCCGGTGACTTGAACATGGCTGGCGGACGCAGGCGCGCTGCCCAAGCAAATAAAAGCCAGCCGATGACCGGGCGACTTGGCCAGGCCCAAAGCAACCAGCAACAAGGTCACCACCAGTCCGGGCCCCATTAACCAGGCGAGTGCAGCGGGAAGTTTTAGAGCCCGTTTCTCAATTTTCACCTTGGTTAAAATGAAGATGGAACTGCCGGCACCTCCAATCAGCACGATGAGCGGGATGAACGGCAACAGGGCCATGAGACAGGCCGCGCCGAAAAATTCGAAGGTGCCGTACTGCGCCGCCAGGAAAAAAAGCAAACCGCCACTTACCAACACGGTATTCACGAGCCAAAGCCGCCAGTAATCAATGGGCCGTAAAATCGCCGCAGTGGTTGCGGGCGTATTTTCAACAGTATTCACTGCCCTCAGGAAAACCGACTGGCCACCAAAGGCAAGGTTTAACGGAACAACCGATACGCTCCGGAAGCATATCAAAAAGCAAACAGGTGGCGGAGCTGCGGCTCGCGAGGACGCTCGCCCCACCACTCCTGCACACGCTGCTACGGTTTGTGGGGACGTTCTCACCGTTCCTGGAAACACTACTGCGGCTTGCCGGGATGTTGGCCCAACTTATATTGGCCACGCGTACCGTTCACTTCGCCAACGCAACTATTGGCATTCAGGCACCTGTCCAGACCAAGTCAAAAACTCGTCCTCGAAACGGCCAATCTTCCATTCGCTGGCATAAGTTCTTCCGGACTGGATTTTCCTGAACATAGAGCCACTTTTCAGAATGGTTCTCGCCATCGCGCAGCCGGTGATGCCAGCCACGCGACTGAAATTTCCAATCTACCAGATCGATGTCGCCTGTCTCCGGTGGGGCGAGCGTCCTCGCGAGCCGCCCTTTCTTCAAAGCGAATTCGCGCTTCCAATATTTAATCCAGGCTTCCAGGCCGAAATGCAAATCACGCGGCGCACAGAAACAGTGAAGATGATCGGGCATCAACAGGTAATCCCCCACCAACCATGCGGTGGCTTGGGACCAGGTCTCCCGCAAAAGTTGGTGCGCCATTTGGCTGGCCAGCCAGGGCAAGCGCCGGTCAGTAGCGATGGTCAGCAGGACAACATTTGATTGTCCCAAGTTGATATGAACTCCGGCAGAAGGATTTTGCCGTTGCGGAGGATTGTTCAAGTCCGCTGCCACATTTGAAGGTATGGGTTGGTGTAGGGACGGCTCGCGAGGACGCTCGCCCCACCATTATTGGTCACGCATTAATTTCACTTTGGCAGTTCCAAACCCACTTTGGCGGCCACTTGCGCCACGTCTTTGTCGCCGCGGCCTGAAAGATTCACGATGATGAGCGAATCCTTGCTCATCTTGGGCGCGCGCACCATGCATTCGGCGACGGCATGTGAACTTTCCAGCGCGGGAATGATGCCTTCGAGTCGCGCCAGTTTCATGAACGCTTCCAGCGCTTTCTCGTCGGTGGCGTAGGTATAATCCACGCGCTTTTTGTCGTACAACCACGCGTGTTCCGGGCCCACGGCGGCGTAATCCAGACCGGCGCTGACGCTATGCGTGAGCTGAATCTGGCCGACCTCGTCCTGCAAAATATAACTGCGCGTGCCCTGCAATACGCCGAGCGAACCGCCATGAAACCGCGCTGCGTGCTGTTCCGGCTTGATGCCCAGGCCGCCGGCTTCCACGCCCACCATTTTCACGCTGGCATCTTGCAGGAAGGGATAAAACAAGCCAATGGCATTCGAGCCGCCGCCGACACACGCGATGAGCAGGTCCGGCAGGCGCTTTTCCTTTTCCAAAATCTGCGCGCGTGCTTCGTCGCCAATGATGCGCTGAAAATTCCGCACCATGACGGGATACGGATGCGCACCGTACGCGGTGCCGAGGATGTAATGCGTGCTGCGGATGTTGGTCACCCAGTCGCGCATGGCTTCGTTCACGGCCTCCTTCAGCGTTTTCTGGCCGGCCTGCACGGGCACCACTTCCGCGCCGAGCATTTTCATGCGGTACACGTTCAACTCCTGCCGCTGGCAATCCACCGCGCCCATGTACACCACGCATTTCAGGCCGAACATCGCGGCCACCGTGGCCGAGGCCACGCCGTGCTGGCCCGCGCCGGTCTCGGCAATGACCCGCGTTTTGCCCATGCGCTTGGCCAGCAAAATCTGGCCGAGGGCGTTGTTGATTTTGTGCGCGCCGGTGTGGTTTAAATCCTCGCGCTTGAGATAAATTTTTGCGCCGCCCAATTCACGCGTCAGCCGTTCGGCGTAGTACAGGGGCGTGGGACGTCCGCAGAACTCGGTGAGGTAATAGGATAATTCCCGCTGAAATTCGGGGTCTTGCTGGGCGCGGAAATATTCCTGCTCCAGTTCCTTCAACGGATGCATCAAGGTTTCCGGCACATAACGGCCGCCGTACTGGCCAAAATGGCCCTGGGCATCCGGCAAATTCGATTCGGCTACTGCATTCATGGGTATATTTTCATGCAAATATGCGGCTGGCGCAAAGAGAATTTATTAAAGGCCGCCAAATCGCGGCCAGGAAACCTTGAAACTCCAGGGTTTGCTCCCCCGCCGTAACTCAAAAGGGGGTGTTACCCAAGGTGAGGCCGGAAAGGGCTCCGGTTGACTCAAAAGTGGTGTTACCCAGGTTCTGTTAAAAATTGGCAACGAAGGAAGCCGGGGCACGGTGGCAGT
>Ga0265327_10001104_pt1 | contig 37392 bp, 35 predicted proteins | sample 41621metaG_FD_202089 | JGI IMG/M metagenome (GOLD analysis project Ga0265327, IMG submission 202089) | Rhizosphere microbial communities from Carex aquatilis grown in University of Washington, Seatle, WA, United States - 4-16-21 metaG | ecosystem: Host-associated > Plants > Roots > Rhizosphere...
TGGAAGACCAACGAGCCTTTCCCTTCAAGGATTGAGGGCAATGACCCGGGATTCCGAATGTGACGCGATTGTCACAATTGGACGTTTCCCATGTGACGATCCCGTCGCTTGAACTTCCGCCGTCCTCCGCGATTCACATCCGCCGGGGCCGAGACCAACACACTCATCCACCCAACGCTATTCATGAAATCGATCCACCACGCCATCCTGGCCACCAGCTTGCTCGGCCTGCTCCCGGCAACCGCGGAAGACTCCGGTGTATTCTCCAAGGGCCTCTCCGGACAAGGCCCCTTCGATCAGATCTGGTCCGCCGCCAAGTTCTACAAGGACGACAGCAACCACATCATCGAGGAATTCGACTTCACCGGCCGTTTCCAGATGGACTACTTCAACGTCGATTCCGACAAGGGAAACAACGATTTCACCGAAATCCGCCGCTTCCGCCTCGGTGAAGACGCGTTTTTCTTCGACCGCCATGTCGAGATCAAGTCCGACCTGGACACCTCCCTGCGCAGCTACGGCAAGGACGAGATCTTCTACAACCGGATGACGAACCTGAACGTCGACTTCCACATCGTGGACGAGTTCAACCTCCGGGTCGGCAAGCAGGAGCCTCATTTCGGCTACGACCGCGAACAGTCCGACAACGTCCAGCCATTCTTCGAGCGCTCGTTCTTCGACGACAACGTCTTCAACAAGACCGGCAACGACTACCAGAGCGCGGTGACCGCCTACGGCAAGACCGGCAACTTCGGCTACCTGGCCAGCATCATCTCCAACGACGTCGACAAGGAATTCGGCCAGTTCAACGGCGGCCAGACCTACCTGGCGGAAGTGAGCTACGACTTCAAGAAGGCCATCTGCGCCGACAAGGCCCTCTGGGTCCTCGACTACATGCACATGGAGAACACCACCGGCAGCGACGTGTTCAGCACCATGGACAACGCCGCCGCGACCTACTTCGACTTCAAGAAAGACGCTTTCGGCATCGTGGCCCAGGTGGCTTACGGCGACGGGATCGCGAAGAAGGGCGATTTCTACGAATTGATGGTCATGCCGACGTATGACATCACCTCGAAGCTGCAGGCCGTCTTCCGCTACCAGTATGGCCACGGCAGCGAGTCCAACACCATCGGACTGATCAACCGCCAGGACTCCACCGTGGGCAAGTTCACCGGTGACGAGTTCAATGCCGCCTACCTGGGCGTGAACTACTTCGTCTATGGCAACAAGCTCCGCCTCATGGCCGGTGTCGAATACTTCGACCTGACCGGTGGCACCGGAGCCAAGGCCGACAACAGCGGCTTCACCACCATGGTGGGCGCCCGCATGTATTGGTAATTTTCCCGGTTCGTTTTTGGTTTAGTCATCACGGTTTACGCCGGTCCCGAAAGGGGCCGGCGTTTTTTTTGCGCTCAACGCCCCCGCTTTTTCGGCAAGGCGGCCATCGCCTCTGCGGGAACCCTGCATCTACTTCGCCGGGATGAACCGGCCGATCTCTCCGAATTGGGCGGTGAAACTGTCGAACGATGATGATCCGAACCTGGTGGGTTTGCCGGTGGCCGGATTGGTATATTCGTATTTATACACTCCCTCCTTGGTGTAAAACTCCAGATTGACGTCGCCACGCCCCATGCCGCCAAAACAATCGTAAGGGCTGAAGCCTTTCATGAGGACTTCCTGGCGATCCCTGCCGATGACGGCATTGAGAGAATTTCGAAGTTCCTCCACCGCTCCGGCCCCGCGATCCGGAGTGGCGGCGATATGATACGCAAGGATGCCGCTCGCCACGTCCGTTAGATCCGGCTCCAATTTTGCGCGCGCTGCGAAATCCGCCGCGGCTTTGACCCAGGTGCCTTTGATGATCCGACCCACCGCGTCTTTCTCCTCTTCTGTCAGTTTCGCAGCCTCCGACGCGCCGGTGGTAAGGCGACCACCTGGACCGAAGACTACCCAGAGCACCGGTTCATACCCATTCCGAAGGATTTCTTCCTGTTGCTCCCGGACCGATGCCATCGCCGCTTTTTTAGTCGCCTCGACCTCTTGAGCTTCCGTTGTATGGGGCCGGGGAGGACGTGTCGCCATCGGGGGATTTTGGCCCGAAGATGGATTTTCGGAAGCCGAGGAAGTAGAAGACGGTCCCTTTCCCAGCTTGGTGATCAGAATCAGGGCGAGAAGGGCCGTCACCGCTATGCCGATTTTGGTGGAGGATGACATGGTGAGAAGAGAGGAAAGAACACCGGCGGAAGCGATCGGAGGAGCGACAAGAGCCGCGGCTGAGATCGATGCCGCCTTTCCGGCCGGGACAACCGTGATGGCCCGGACGGGAAGCAGGGTGGACAAAGTGCCCGTGGAGGTGGCAAGGCCTCTCTTTTGAAAAAGGGTTCTCAATTTCTCCAGAGCCCGCTGTGCCCGTTTTCTGGCGGCTTGCTCACTGAGGCCCAATTCGATTCCCACGGAGGCGATGGGGCGATTTTCATAATTACGCAGTAGAATGATCTGCTGGTCCTGTGGTGAAAGGCGTCCAACAAGCGAATCGATGACGGGAGCCAGCTTTTCCCAAGACACCTCGTGTGATGGATCGTTTTCCATGGCAGTCGCTTTGGCCTCCCTGGTTTTCCGGCGTCCCTCCCGCCTTACCAGATCGATGGCGAAGGAGCGGGCGGTCCGGTGCAGCCACGCGGCCAGGTTTTGTTCCTCTCCAATGGCGGAGGCCCGTTGGACAAGCCGGATGAACGTCTGCTGGGTAATGTCCTCGGCAAAGGTATCGTTGCCGATCACGCGGCGGGCCACGGACCAGACCATCTGAAAGTGCCGGGAAACGAGTTCACGGAACGAAGGTTCGTCCCGGCTGGCGATGAATTGCCGGAGTAGTGTGGCGTCACTCGCTTCCATTCTTTGACCTTTATTCGTCGCCAACTGATTGGAGGGGACAAAATAATCAAAAATGGTATCTCGAACGTTCTCACTCCCCCTCTCCTATCTGCGGCCCTTGCGTTGCAAACCCGCCATCGCCTCCGTGACGGCGACCGGCAGGTTGACCCCGCCATTGCCACCGAGGCTGCGATCGATCACTTCAAGGCGCTGGATCAGGTCCCGGACCTCGTTTCGCGCATACGGGCCGCCGGCCGCCTCGCAGAAATGCGTGCGGCACCCGAAGGGACGGCCGTCATAAATCTGGCAGAGCCCGGTTTTCCCGAGAAAAGGACAGGAACCATCGGCCGTCGCCACGACCTCCTTCCGCCCCACCGCCCGCCATGCCAGCGCCGCCACCATCGCCTCACCCTTCGTCAGAAATGGCGTGCGCCCGTTCAGCCGGAACCGGCAGCACTGGGAAATCCCGGTGCAGTTCCGCGTCACCGGCCGCTGGGCCAGATCGGCGTAAACTCCGCGCACCGCGGCGATGGCGTCATCGGACATGTCGGCAGCAGAGCCCCATTCGACCAACCCCGGCAAGGACGATCTCGCCTGTTTACTCGGGCAATTTCAGAGTTTTCATCCATTGGGCGTAATCGGTGGCCGACTCCTTGCGGAGTTGTTCTTCCTTGGCCGCACACTGCTGCATGTCCTCCAGCAGTTCCTGGAAGTGATTCAGGTCCGCCGTCCTTTCGAAGACAAAGAGCCCGTTTTCCACCGCCCAATGTTTGCGGGTTTTGACCAGGTGTTCGACCACATCGTCGACGCGGTCCATCGTGGCGCCCTCCAGCGCCCACATTTGTTTCATCGTCGGCCGCACCCGTTCGAGACCGAGATTATAGGCAGCGACGATGGCATTCGTATTGCGACCAAAGCCTGAGGCCTCGACCCGGCGCGGGAACTCGTCGAAAATGGCGGTGGCATGCGAGCGATAGCGCTCGGAAACCACCCTCACCTTCGCCGCAATCGCCGTGGTCTCCTTGAAGTCCTTGTCCTTCGCCATGCGGTCCGGGACAAACAGCCGCTCCAGGCCGGCTTCCGACAGATCATGGTCATACTGGTTCCCCAGATCCGTCACGGCGGCCAAATACTCGGCGACGACCTTCCGGATCTTTTCCTCCTGGACGGCTCGTGAATCTTCTTTTGGCGCAGCAGGGGGCGAAGTTGGCGACTGATACTCCGCGTGAGCCATCGGTGGGGCGGCATTGGGGCGTTGTTGAGGAACTTCCGATATCGTGCCGCTGCGGCTAGGTGATGATTTCACGGACGCAGGCGCCTCCGAACCCGGGCTCATCGCCGGCGGGGGCGTCGAGGCGCTTGTTCCGGGTTTCGACAGCCACTTTACCGTCGGCTGGATGAGGAATCCCAGCGACAGCAGCACGACCCCGAGGGAATAGGCGCGCATCAGCGAGGCTCCGAAGGGCTTGCGGAACGCTGCCAGAATGCCCGCCAGAATCGCGCCCAGAACAAGCGCAATGAACGCCACGAAAACCCAGCTCACCAGCGACTCCAGCAACCACTCCTTGGGCCCCCGTTTGAAAATTCCCGCGAGCAGATCGTCGATGGATATCGACCGCCATCGAGCCCCGGCGAAGCAAATGCCCCAGGCCAGCAATGACCCGATTGCGATCCGCCCGGGCCCACCCAATCCTTGCCGCGCACCCTTTTCCTCCTGGAAAAGGGGCGGTGGCTCGTAGGGAGAATAAAAGCCTGCAGGCGAGGAAGCCGGCGCGGACGGAGGAGCGGGCTTGACCGGAGGCGGCGGAGGGGCGGGAACGATCGGAGGCAGCGGCGGGGGCCCAATGGTGGCGGTCTTCCTGTCAACCCGTCTCACCGGGACGTGGATCTCCCCTCCGCAGGTCGGGCAATGCGCCATCGTGCCACCCATTTCATCGGGGGCATCAATGTGTTGCGCGCAGTGACAACAATAGAAGCCGATCATGTTAGGGTGGCTATCATGCCGGGTGTCAATTGCCCAGTCAGAACCTGCGATTGACACCAGGATTCCGGCCGCCAAGCCTAACCTCCGATGCGGAAGTTTACCCGACACCCACTGTGGTGGAGTTTGGTCTGCGCCTGCCTGCTCCAGTGGATCTGGGTTTCGGCCGATTTGGCATGGAATACCCGGACAAAAACCTATTTTGGAGGGAAGGTTACCGTTCGCGAAAGGAAGGCGTTTTCGTGGGGCTACTACGTGCCTGGCATCGGTGCACTGTGCATGTGGACCGCCAATGTGGACCCGATTGGCGGAGCCGAGATCCAAATCAGCGCCTATGGCCAGACGGTGGAAACCTGGTGGGAATTTTGGGGCGAGTATCCGATTGAGCCACTGATTGAAGAAACCCGGGACGACATCATGGTTCTCAGGGACGGACGAGGAATGCAGATCGCCGCCTTCCTCCTTCCTAAAGCAAGCGTCCCGAGCCCAAATACGTTACGGTAGACCCGACGCAAAGCGCCCCGCCCGGCATGGCCGGAGCAAGGAGTTTCAAAAATCGTCGACGATCGAAGGGCGAGGATCCCGGGGTTGCGCCATCCAGTTCAGGTATTCATCCTGATCGATTCCGCCCCCCGAGAACATCCTGATATTTTCCTCGAAACGTTCCGGCCAAAGGTCGTGAGCCATGAACACCGCCCATCTCGCTTTCGGATTGGACTCCAATGAAAACAACCGGCGCAGACCCGGCTCCTGGTCGAGCCAGTAGCGTTCCATGAATGCCTCGGACATATTCTCCCCATCATACAGATCCTCCACGAACAACTCGTAGGTGGAGATGACCAGCGACACCCGCATGCCATTTGCATCCTCCTCGTCCGTTTCTTCAGCCAGCTTCGTTAGGGCATTCCAAGCGAGGATTCCGAGGTGGTCGTGATTGATCAGGAAGGTGATTTGATTCAAAACCTGGCAGCGCAACATTCCATCCTCACTCAGAAAATCACTCCGCGAGGTCCATTCGGTCATCAGTTTCCTGAAGGCGGCTAGAGATTCGGGCGAATACGCCGCAGCCTGGCAATCGGCCTTCATCTGGTTGAACTGGCGTTCTACCTCCAAGCATTCATCAGCCTCGTCCACGTTCGGATCATGATACCGAAAGGACCAGTTGCCAAATAAACAAACACCCCGCCCGGAAAGACGGACGGGGTGAGAACGATCAGCCTTTTGCGATCAAGCAGGCGGCAGTCTCGCAGCGGCCACGGCCTGGCCATGGCGCTTGGAGCGGCCGGCTGGTGGGGCCTGCAACTTAACCTGACGCGGATGTGACGGAGCCGGGAAACCCATTCACGGGCCCCCTCCGGTTATCAGACCTCCTTCAGGGAGGCAAAGGCATTGCACCGGCTCAGGGTTGGGATGCCTTCAGGCGTCCGAACATCGTAGTGTTCGCCCCCTTCGCCACGGTCACGGTCACCGTCTGGAGATTCGGAGTTCCTCCGGTTGGCGTGCCGAGTGTCACCGCAGCATTCGTCGGAGCCGTGATGTTGAGATCGGTCCAACCGCTCAGATCGGTGCCGTATTCAAAGACCTGAGTGATATCGTCGGCAGATTCCACGCGGCGGGTGAAGGTGAAGACGAAGTTCGAACCGGAGACGTCCAAGGTCGGCAGGATCTGGGTCGAAGCCTCTGAATTCAGAGGATCGCCGTTGAGGACGTATTCCAGGACATTCGGGATCCCGTTGTTGTTCGGATCATCCATCGGTCCGTTTTCGTGACCAGGAGATCCATCAAGTCCCTTGCTTGCGGCCCATGGTCCGAAGCCATTCTTCACCAGTTGAATGCTACCCACATTGTATTTGAGAGTGTAACCGGTTGGCAGGTTGTTGACGGTGTCGAAAGACCCCGGGGTGCCGGTGCAGGTGGCGATGGTGTAGCTCGAAGCGGTAGGAGTGGCGAGCGCATTGAAGGTGAGGGTTGCACCACTCAGGGTGAGCGCGCCGCTGGAGGCCAGCAGGTCGGACGTGGTGTCGTTGATGTCGCAAACGTAGGTGCCGAAGAGCATGGTGGCACCGGTGTGAAGTGTGCCGATGCCGCCGACCGTGCCTGGGTTGACGGTGCCTGCCGCACCGCCTCCGTCTGTGGCGATGGTGAGCGTGCCTGCGACAGTGCCTGTGCCAGTGAGCGTGGGAGTGCCGGTGGCCGTCGCGCCACCAATCGTCGCCACGCTGCCGGAGGCTGTGGAGCCGTTGATTGCGAGGGTGCCGCCGTTGACCTTGGTGGTGCCGGTATAGGTGTTGGTGGCGGAGAGCGTCAGGTTGGAGCTGCCGCCCTTGACCAGCGACATGGAGCCGCTCAACACGCCACTGACCGATCCAGGAGCGGTGGCATTCAGGGTTACCGCAGCAGAATTGGGAAGGTTGGTGGCAATGTTGATTGCCCCTGTCAAAGTGATTGGCGTGCTGGAATTATTGGCGGCATAGGTTCCGGTCCAGTTGACGGCCCCGGTCCCCGCATTGGCGGAGAAGGAAGTCAGGTTATACCAGCTATTGAAGCGACCGAATGAGCAATCGAGATTGATCGTGCCGTTGCCGCTGCTGGTGTCCAGGGTGAGGTTGTTCCCAATGCCACCCTGTTTTCCGTAGTCACCTGACAGGGTGATCGATGCACCACCGGTGGCAGTGAGAACCACATTGGAGGCACTGATGTTACCGCCCTGAGACAGGCCGGAGCCGATGGCGGTGTAGGATTGGTTCCCGCCCGTGGTCACATTGCCGTTGAAAACAATCGTGTTGGCCGAGCACTGAAGCGAGCCCGCGCCGGTGACCCCGCTGGAGTTGATGGACACGGTGCCCGCACTAGTGAGGCTCAGAACCCCGGCGTTCACCGTGGTGAGGCCAGTGTAGGTGTTCACACCGCCAAGGGTCAGGGTGCCGGTGCCGGACTTGGTGAGGCCTTGGGAGCCGGCCAGTATGGCATTGATGGTCGTCGCCACGTTGTTGCTGATGACCGGCGCGCCACTGCTGACGGCCAGCGTGAGGGGATCACCGCTGCCGGCATTCAGTGTCCAAGCATGTTTGGTGCTATTCTGGTCATCGAACAGCAGATTGCCGATCGTGCGCGGTCCATCCAGCGTGACGGTGGGATTCCCCGTCAGCGTGAGGGTGCTGAAATCCGCGGTGCTGTCGCTCCCTGCGGCAATGGTGGTATTCAGCCAGTTCGCGGCAGTCGGCCACGAACCGCCTGCCGCATTCACCCACGTCGGGGTGCTGACAGTGCCGAAGAACCCGCTAACCACCCCACTGTCCGCGTAGCCGGAGCTGGTGGCGTAGGCCTTGATCGTCACGGCCGTATTGACCGGCACGGAGATCGGCGAGGAATAAACCGCGGAGCTGGTCGTCGGCGTGGAGCCATCAGTGGTGTAGTAAATGGTCGCGCCCGAAGTCGCGGAACCGATCGTCACATTAATGGCGCCGACGTAGCCCCCGGGCGCGGGAGTGAAGCTGGGGGCCGCCACGGTAGGCGCGGTGGCCACCGTAATGGTGCCATTGGCAGTCAGGTTGCCGGTGTCCCAGATGTAAGAAGCCGGCAACCCGGGCAGGCTGAGCGTGGCAAAGGTGCCGGCATAAGCACCGCTGCCCTTGGGGAAGAGGGTGAAGGTATCGCCGGGGGCCAGCGCGGTGGCATCGCTGGTAATGTCGCTCACGCTGAGGGTGCCGCCATAGGTCAGGCTGGCGAAGCCGGTGATGCCGTCGCTGGCCGGGATACCGCCGGTCTTGCTGATGCGCAGCACGGTGGTGCCGTTCAGGGTGACGTTGCCGGTGGTGTTGAGCGTGCCGGTCGTCGTGCCGGTCGCCCCGGCCACCGTGAGGGTGGCCCCGGAATCCACTGTCATCGGTCCTTTCACCGTGCCGATGCCCTGCGCCGTCTTGCCTGTGAGCAGGTGGTAGCCACCGGTGACGAGTGAAACATCAAAGATCGCGGTGCCCGCGGTGGTGGTGATCGTCGGGGAGGCGAGCGTGCCAGTGACACCCAAGGAGAGCGTGCCGGCGCTGACGGTGGTATTGCCCGTATAGGTTTCCGTATTGCTGAGCGTCAGCGTGCCGTTGCCCAGCTTGGTGAGGCCGCCATCCGCCGTGGCTCCAAGCGCGGAGTCATGGAGAAGGGCTTGGCCGATGGTGTCGGTGAATCCGTTCGTATTCACGATGGCCCCGCCAGTGGAAACGATGGCTTTGGGCAGGCCCTGCATGAACGTGGCGGTGGAGGCCGAGGGCTGCAGCGTGCCGCCGTTGAACATGAACACGGATGAGCCCGATGAGATGTTGTTTTGCACCACGCCGGTCACCACGGTGCCGCCGTTGAGGTTGAAGTTGACCAATGAGAACGCAATGCCGGCGTAGCCGTAGGTCACGCTCGGCACAGTGAGCACGTGCGAGCCGGACACATTGATGGTGGAGGTGCCGCGGACGCCCATGGCAAAGTCCACATTGGATGTGAACGTGCCGCCTGACAGATTCAGGGTGACGGTGGAACTCGCATTGTCCGCAATATCAATAATGGTGCCGCCGGTGACGGACAAGGAGCCGCCGGTCTGATTGAGTACGGCCGTATTGGTGCCACTTCCACTGCCAGGGGAGAATTTGTAAGCGCCGGGAAAGCAACTCAATGAGCCGCCGGCCAGCGTCACCGTACCGGTATCGATCGCGAGGCCCTGCGTGATCGAGCCGCTACCGGAAAGCACAAGCGTGCCCGGGCCACCCTTGTGGATGCCGGTGGCGTATGGCTGGCTGATGGTGGAGGCGATCGTGCCGGTGCAGCCGGTGGCGACGGTGAAATTCACGATGCTTGGGTCGCCCATGCCCAGCGTGCCACCGGTCACCGTATAGCCATCCACGTTGAACGACAGGGTATTGGCAAGTATCCCCGTGCCGAGATTGACGGTGCCGCCAGTGCCCTCGAAGTTGGCCAGGTCATAGGAGGCCCAAGTAGTACCGTAAGGTCCGCCAGCGACAGTGCCCCAGTTGGCCGTGGTGGTGTCCCAAGACGGTGGCCCGCCCGCGTCAGTGAAATACTTGTTGCCCGCGTGAGCCAAGGGGACTGCGGCGAGCGTCAGGACGACAAGCGTTGAGCGGAGGACGGCTTTGGGTTTCATGATGAGTTATTTCCCCATGCGCCTTTCGTCGCCAAAATCGGCCAAAATAATAAAAAAAAGTTTTCCAGCCTAGGGCCCGGGGGCGGCGGGGCCCAATAGGGCGGCGGCCTCGCGATTGAGCTGGCGGCCGGCCAGCCAGTCCCACCAGACGCCGGCGGTCTGGTCACCGAAGTAGAGAGGCATGGCGAAGTGGTCTTGCACCGCTTTCTGTGCCTGAGCCAGCTCGGCCTGGGCGGAGGAGTCCCCCATTTGCTTGCGGCTCATGGCGGTGAGAGTGTGGGCGAGGGCACAGAGAGCGGCATTACCGGACTTGAGAGTTTGTCCTGCCCAGGCGAGGCTGCGGACGTAGTCGCCTTGCCGATAGGACAGGAGTGCCAGCGCGAAGATGCGATGTTCCCGGAATAGGTCTTGGTTTTCTGGGATGGAGAGGAGGGATTTCTCGGCGAGCTGGCCAAGGGGCTGGAGGCGTGAGAGCATGGGGGGGCCTGCGGGCAACAGAAGGCACGCTTTTAGGACATGCTCAAAGGCGCGCGGGTCGGTGGTATCGGAAAAGCGCTCCAGGATGCCCAAGCGGAAGTGTTCGTAGCCGGCGGTGTCACCACATTCCAACAGGACGGGACCGGGATAGATCATGTCCAGCCCGAGCCCGGCCACCTCGGCGTCGGGGATGGCGCTGTTGAGGCGGGTGACGGTGGTGAAGCAGTCCGCCGCCTCGCGCCATTTGCCGGCCATGGCGTACCATTCGCCGAGGGCGCGGAGGACATCGGCAGATTCGCGGGAGGGCTCGATGGTGTCAAAGGGGGTCTGGGCGAGCAAGGCGCTGGCTTCCACCTTTTTGCCCTGCCCCAGCATGACGGCGGCGAGGGAAATACGACTGCGGGCCTCGGCCTGGCGGAGGAGGCGGGCTTCGTTGGCGCGCGCGGTATCGGCAATGCCCTTCAAGCGGACCTGCTCACGGCGCGCGTCCCTTTCCTGGATGAACATCCAGGTGGACACGCCGAGCCCGGCGACGAGCGAGAGAAGGACTAGAGTGACGGCAGTGAAGGTGGTTTTGTTGCGACGGATGAATTTCTGCAGGAGGTAGATCTTGCTCGGCGGGCGGGCGACGACCGGCTCGCTGTCAAGGTAGCGCTGGATATCCAGGAGCAGGCCGTCGGCGGTCTCGTAGCGGCGTGAGCGGTCCTTTTCGAGGGCCTTCATGACGACCCAGTCGAGGTCGCCTTTTAACAGGGAAATGAGTTGCGGCACGGGCTCGTGGTGGAGGGTGGCCGTGGACTTCATGGCCTCGCCCTGAAGGGTGGTGAGCAGGGCGGACGGGCGCTGCGGCTCTTCATCGCGAAGGATGCGGCGCATGCCCTCGATGCCGGCACTTTCGAGTTTCTTGGAATCGAAGGGAGTGCGGCCGGTGAGCAGTTCGTAGAGTAGGACGCCAAGGCTGTAGATGTCGCTGCGGGTATCGGCGTCGAGGCCGCTGAACTCGGCCTGCTCCGGGCTCATGTAGGCGGGGGTGCCGATGACCTGCTCGTAGGCGGTGAAGAGGGTATTTTCCGTGAGGCGGCCCTCGATGGCTTTGGCGATGCCGAAGTCGATGACTTTCGGCACCGGCACGCCGTCATGCAGGGTGACGAGGATGTTGGTGGGCTTGATGTCGCGGTGGATGATGCCTTTCTGGTGGGCATGCTGGATGGCGTGGCAGGCCTGGATGAAAAGGCCGAGCCGCTGCCGGGTATCGAGGTGGTTTTGGTTGCAGAACTCGGTGATTTTGACGCCGCGCACCAGTTCCATCACGAAATACGGCCGCCCGCTGTCGCTGGCACCGGCGTCCAGAACGCGGGCGATGTGGGGGTGGTCCATCATGGCGAGGGCCTGGCGTTCGGCCTCGAAGCGGGCGATGACACTTTTGGTGTCCATGCCGAGCTTGATGATCTTGATGGCTACGATGCGGCGGACGGGCTCGGCCTGCTCAGCCATATAGACGACGCCGTGGCCGCCTTCGCCGAGGCGCTGCAACAATTTGTAACGGCCGATCCACGAGCCGAGGCGCTCGTCCACCCCGGCGCTTTCTTCGACAATGGTTTGGGCCGCGATTTGGAATTCCTCGACCGTCAGAGCGAGCGCGGGAGAGCCTCCGGAGAAAAAGTCATCCGCCGCAGCGTGGGTGGCGAGGAGTTTCTCCACCGCCGCCCGGAGGTCGTCGTCATCCCCACACGCCTGATCAAGAAAGGCGCGGCGCTGGGCGATATCCTCCACGTTCAGCGCGGAAAGGAAAACGGCGTCGATGAGTTGCTTCAAGGTGTCCATTTAACGCGTCCGGCGGTGAGGACATCTGTTTTTCGGAATCATACCAAGGTTGACAGCAGATTCAGGAGGCCTCGCGCATCCATTGGAACAGCCAGGTTTTGGCACAGGCCCATTGACGACCCACCGTTCGCACACTCAGGTCCAGGGATTTCGCCACCTCTTCGTTGGACAGGCCGCCGAAGTATTTCAGCACGACGATGCGCGCCTGCTCCGGGTCCACCTCCTCAAGGTGTTCGAGGGCATCGTTGAGCAGCAAGATGCTTTCCTCCGGCGGGCTTGGAGCCAGGTCGAGCCCGTCAATATTCAGGCGCACCTGGCCTCCGCCGTGCTTCAGCCGGGCCTTGTGGCGGGCGTGGGAGATCAGGATGCGGCGCATGGCATTGGCCGCCGCGCCGAAGAAGTGGGCGCGGTTTTCCCATGACTGGTTCCCATCATCAGCGAGATTGAGCCAAGCCTCATGCACCAGGGCCGTCGCCTGCAGCGTCTGTCCGGGCTGTTCCCGCGCCATGCGCGCCGCCGCCAACCGGCGCAGTTCCTCATACACCAAAGGCAGTAGCGACTCGGATGCGAGCCGCTCGCCGCGACCGGCCGCCTGTAGCAATATGGTGATTTCGCTCATGCCATGAATAAACGGAGACCCTGAGTCGTGCCGAGTTGCATAGGGACAAACCGGGTCTTTTAACAGCTAATTTACCGGGAGCGGAGCGGACGCCGCTTGCTGCGGGCGGACGAGCCAGCTTTCGGGGAGATGAAGGCCCGGTGGGAGCGGAGCAAGCTCCCGCACTCCGGTTGGGCTCTCCTTCACCTCCAAACAAAACACCCCGCCCGGAAAGCCGGACGGGGTGTTGGAAACAAAAGAGCGAGTAGTTAGTTCAAGCGGGCGGCAGACTCGCGGCGGCGACGGCCTGGCCGTGGCGCTTGGTCTTTTCGTCCGGGACGACGAGCTTGATGCGGAGGTCCGGAAACTCGTTGGCGAGCACGGTTTCCGCTTCGTCGATGATGATCTGGCCGCCTTCACCGGAGGTCACGCGACCGAGGATGAGGAGGTTGGCGATGTCGTAGAACTCGGCGTAGTGGGCGATGGCATAGCCGAAGCAGACGCCGATCGTTTCATAGATTTGGGCGGCGCGCGGATCGCCTTCCTTCATCGCTTCCTGGACCTTCACGAGCTGCTCGGGGAAGGGCATCTTGCCGAAGTCGAAGCCGGCGGCCGGGGCCAGGCGGGCCACCGCCTGCTGCGAGAAATACTGGGCACCGCAGCCGATGTCGCCGGACCATTCGTCGGCCGGGGCATCGTCGCGGTAATCGACCGGGGCGAAGGCCAGTTCGTTCAGCCAGGGAAGGATGTGGCCGTTTTCATTCACATATCCGGCTGCCTGCGAGGTGCCGAGGGCGACGCCGAGGACGCGGTTGGCATTGAGGCCCATCGAGCCGGCGAGGGCGGTAACTTCGCCATCATTGACAACTTCGAAGGGGATGTTGCCCCAGCGTTCCTTGAGCGTGAAGAACACGCCGCGGATGTGCTTTTCGAAATCCTCTTCGCTCACGCCACGGAACAGCGAGGCGGCGCGGACTTCGTTGTTCACGTAAACGCCCGCCGAGGAACCGCCGATGGCGTCCACGCGCGGGAGATGAGCGGCGGCGCGCTTGAGCGAGTCGTTGATGCCTTCGATGTGATACTGCGGATCGCTCTGGAAGTAGGGGTCCCAGACGACTTCCTCGGAGAAGACGACTTCGCCATCGATGAGAGCGGCGCACTTGCGGTCGGAACCGCCGAGGTCGAAGCCGATGCGGCAGCCGCCGAGATTGCGGCCGAGGGTCATCACGCCGCCGTTTTCAGCGGGAAGGTCGGCGGCGGAAGCGACGGTTTCGATGGTGATCGGTTCGCCGAAAATCTTGGTGCCGATGAATTCGCGGTCGAACTTGCGCAGGCCGTCGGCGGAGTAGATTTCCGTGAGGGCCGCGGCCACGTCCGGGGCACCGGCGATCAGGAAGCGGCTGCCGCCCTTCTGCCAGAGCAGGAACTTGGTCAGGCGCTCCACGAACTTGCGGGTCAGAGCGTCGTTTTCGCCACCAGCGGAAAGGATCTTCCCGGACCAGCGGAAGGCGGTGCCATCCTGACGGGTGAGCGCCAGATCGAGGGTGCGGGCACCGGAATCCTTAGCGACCTTCGCCGCATAGGCCCGGTTCCACAGAATGGCGGGCACGAATCCGGGATCGAGCACCGGCTTGAATTGAGGTGAGACAGTGAGAGACATAGAAGTGAACGAATGGATCGCGCGGAGATTGGGGAGACGACGGCCGGAATCCAAGAGGAAAGGCGGCGATTCCCTGCGCATTTCGAACCTTTTTTGATCTCAAGACCACGATTTCCGCTCGCACCATGGTTTTCGTATTGCAACCGGGTCTCAATAGGCGATGTTCCCGCCACATGCCACTCGTGCTTGCCAACGACCTCGCCGCGGACAGCGCCATGACGCTGAGCCAGGCCAGTGTGGGCTGCGATCTGCGGATCAAACTGCTCAGCGGTCCGTCCTGTGACCGCCTGCGCGACCTCGGGTTCTGCGAGCAATTGCAGGTCCGCAAGCTCTCCGGTGGCCGCAACCTGATCTGTTCGGTCTGCGGCACGCGCATGGCCATCAGCCGGGAACTCGCGGACCAGGTGATGGTCGCCCCGGCCTGAACCGCCCCCCTTTCATGTCTGAGACGCCTCTGGAAACCATCGCGTTGGTGGGCAATCCCAACGCCGGGAAGACCACCCTTTTCAATGCCCTGACTAAGGCCGCCGAGCGCACCGGGAACTACGCCGGAGTGACCGTGGCCGTGAAATCCGGGGAAATGTTCTCCGCCCACGGACGCAAGATCCGGGTCCTCGACCTGCCCGGCTGCTACTCGCTCAGGGCCAATTCTCCCGACGAGAAAATCGCCCGCGACGCCCTTCTGGGTGACCTGGACGGAACACCGAAGCCCGATCTGGCGGTCTGCGTGGTGGATGCCTCCAGCATGGAGCGCCATCTCAACCTGGTCCTCCAGACCATCGAGCTCGGCATCCCCGTCGTCATCGCCCTGAACATGGTCGACGTGGCGGAAAAGCAGGGCCTGCGCCTCGACCCGGCCAAGCTTTCCGAGGAACTCGGCGTGCCCGTGGTCCCGATCCAGGCCAATGCCGGCAAGGGACTGGTGGACCTCAAGCAGGCACTCCGCCACCCATTTCCGCCAGCGGCTGCCTGCCCATGGGCCGTGGGCGAGGATCCGGAGCCCGCTCGCAGAGACATGGTGGCGCGGCTCTGTGAGCTGGCCGCCCGTCGTCGGGATTCGGTCCATCAACAGACGCTTTCCGACAAGCTCGACCAGGTTTTCCTCCATCCGATTTTCGGTTGGGTGGCCTTCGTGGCCATCATGTTCCTCGTCTTCTGGGCGATCTTTTCCTTCGCGAAGATCCCCATGGATTTCATTTCGAGCGGCAAGGATCACCTCGGTGAGTGGGTATCGAGTCTATTCCACCAACACGATGGGTCGACACCGACACCGGTCGGCGATCTGGAGTCCCTGCTGGTCGGCGGGATCATCGAGGGTGTCGGCAGCGTGGTGGTGTTCCTGCCGCAGATTCTCCTGCTGTTCCTGTTCATCGGCCTGCTCGAAAGTTCCGGCTACATGGCCCGCGCGGCCTACCTGATGGACGGGGTGATGGCAAAGGCCGGCTTGAGCGGAAAGGCATTCCTGCCGCTATTCAGTTCCTATGCCTGCGCGATTCCGGGTATCATGGCGACGCGCACGATCGACTCCGCAAAGGAGCGCATGGTGACCATCTTCGTCGCACCGTGGATGAGCTGTTCCGCCCGCCTGCCGGTTTACTTCCTGCTGGTGCCGATGCTGCTGGGAGGAACCGGCAGTGCATGGAAACAGGCGCTCGTCCTCTTTGGCTTTTATGTTCTCGGTACTGCTTCGGCTTTCGTCGTCGCCCGCATCCTCCGCGGCCGCCTCGGCGAGGACAAGCAGCCGAACCATTTCATGCTCGAGCTGCCGCTCTATCGCAAGCCGCAGTGGAGCTACATTTTCCGTCACGTGCTCGACCGCGCTTGGTCCTTCCTGGCCAAGGCCGGCACGCTGATCCTCGGCATCACCATCCTGCTGTGGGCCCTGAAAACCTATCCAAAGACCGACAGCGATGACGAAAGCGTGCAACTCGCGCACAGCGCGATCGGCCGGATCGGCGCCTTCATCGAGCCGGTGGTGAAACCTCTCGGCTTTGACGGCCGCACCGGCACCGCGATCCTCACCTCTTTCGCGGCACGTGAGACGTTCAATTCCACCATGGGCGTGATCTTCCACGTCAAGAAAGCCGAGAACGAGGACGACGACACGCACCGTGACAACATCCGCCAGCAGATCTCCGGGGCGACCTGGCCGGATGGCAGCCTGCTGTTCACGCCGCTCTCCGTCATCTCGCTGCTGGTCTTTTACGTCTACGCCCTCCAGTGCCTGGCCACTTCCGCAGTGGTCACGCGCGAGTCTGGCTCGTGGAAATGGGCGGCGGGACAATTCGTATTCATGAGCATCTTCGCGTATGTTGCGTCATTGATCGTTTACCAGGGCGGGCACCTGCTCGGCCTGCACTAGACTTAACTCCAACCCCTCCGTCCCATGCCCCATTGGCAATCCATCGTCGCGATGAGTGTCGTCGCCATTACCCTGCTGGTCTTCCTGCTTCTGCTGGTCCGGCCGAAGAAGTCGAAAAGCGGCGGGTGCGGCCATGACTGCGGCTGCGGCCGCCCGGGCCAGGACAAGCTCGGCAAGCACTAGGGATAGAAGACCTTCCACAGGATCAATCCGTGGGCCGGAGCATTGACTCCGGCGGCTCGGCGATCCTGGCTGGCCAGCATCTGGCAGACTGATTCTGGAGGAAAGCGCCCCTCGCCGATCTGGACCAGCGTTCCGGCGATGCCGCGGCACATTTTATAAAGAAACCCCTCCCCTTCGATGACGATGGTCACCTTCGAGCCGCGCCGGGTCACCTCGCAGCGCGTGAGGGTGCGGTGGGAATCCCCAAGTTCGCCGTCCCGCTTGGCCGTGAAGGCACGGAAGTCGTGTCGGCCGACGAAAGCGGCCGCCGCCGTTTGCATGGCCTCCAGATCGAGAACCTTCGGCACGTGCCAGGCCTGGGCACGCAGGAGCGGATTCATCGACGGATGGTTCCAGATGATGTAGCGGTATTGTTTTCCGATCGCATCGAAGCGGGCGTGGAAACTGGTCGGCACCCGGATGGCAGACTTCACGCGGATGTCGTCCGGCAGCCCCGCATTGATCGCCAGAGCGAGCTGCCGCGCCGGCATGCTGAATTCAGCCTCCAGAATTTCGAAATGCGCCACCAGCCCCAGCGCATGGACGCCGGAATCTGTGCGGCTGGAGCTCTCCAGCTTCGGAGCGCTGGGAAACAGCTTCGCGAGGGCCGCCTCGACCTGATCCCGCACTCCCCTCCCCGACTGCGGCGATTGCCAGCCGTGATAGGCCGTGCCATCGAAGGCGAGGGTGAGCTTTAATTTCAGAGTGGCCACGGGGAGGTCAAAGCAGGAATGGCGGCAGATGCCGATGCGGAATTTCGAGAAGCCCGGCCAAGCCCCAACTGGTGTATTGACCAGCGGCTCGAAAATTTCCGGGCCGATTTGTCGAATTCGCGCCCTGTCGTTCGTCTATCTGGAGGCGGGGCATTCAGGTCTCCCGCACGAACTATTACTAAAGCCCCATGAAACAGTACTTGGTAGCGATCCACCACCCCGACGACTACGACCCATCCGTCTCAGAGGACGAGGCGATGGACCACGCGATCGATGTACTCAATGAAGAGATGGTGGCCACTGGCGTCAGGATTTTCGTCGGTGGCCTGCACCCGGCCAGCACCGCGAAATCGCTGAAGGTGCAGCCCGATGGCGAGGTGCTTGTCACGGACGGGCCCTACCTGAAAACCACGGAGCACGTGGGCGGTTTTTGGGTGTTGGCGGCCGCAGATCTGGACGAGGCACTGGAGTGGGGGCGCAAGGCGGCCATCGCCTGCCGGGCACCGGTCGAGGTGCGGCCGTTTCATTGCCAGCCGGATTGATGCCTTTTTCCGTACAAAAAGCGACCCTCAACAGCGTAACCTGTTGAGGGTCAGATGGTGGAGGCGAGGGGAGTCGAACCCCTGTCCGAAACATCGTCAGTACTGGCATCTACACGTGTAGCCCGCGGTCTGGAGATTCGGAAGCGCTGGGCCCCCGGGCGGCGTTGCGTTTCCTAGAAACCTGTTTGATCTCGGCCGATGACCCGGTTACCCGGCCTTCCGCCCAGCCTGTTTTTTGTCGCTCTGGCCCTTAACAGGCGTGGGGGCCATGAACGTGACTGTCAATTAAGCAGCCAATGCGAGCTCGTGAGAGTCTGCATTTATTTGTTTTGACCGGCTTTTTAAGAGGCCAACCGATCAACCTCTACGTGCAACCAGCGCGTCAAACATCCCGTCGAAACCAGAACGCCCCCGTTTGCTGTCAGCGGGGGAACTATGCGGCCGACGGGACGTGGGTGCAACTGGAATTCCCGGATCCGGGGCGGGAAGATGACGTCCGCCTTTGAGTGGCCAGTGGTCAGGGGCCGGTGGTCAGTAAGAGAGTGGGAAGAACCTGAGAAGTGCTCTTCTTCTGATCTGGCCACTGACCACCGGCAACTGGCCACTCAAGGCCCCGCTCCACCCGGACAGCTCTTTGACAGTAAGCGCACTTCCGGCTTGCTTCGAGGTCCGCCGCCCCCTATCCCCGCCGCCAGCCATGGCCTCCACGCCCGTCATCAACCTCCGCAAGGGACACGCCGTCCGCCACAATAATGAAGTCTGCGTCGTCGTCAGCCACGAGCTGAAGACTCCTCCGCGGATGGCTTCCTACGTCCAGATGTCCATCCGCAGCGTGGGCACGAAGAAAATCTTCAACCTCCGCATGACCTCCAACGATTCGCTGGAAAGCGTGCTGCTGGAGCGCATCCCGAACGAATACTCCTACAAGGACAGCGGCGGCTATCACTTCCTCAACCCCGAAACCTACGAGGATGTGGCCGTGTTCGAAGACATCGTGGATCCGATCAAGGACTACCTGATCGAGGGTCACATCTACTCCCTGCTGTTCACCGACGGCATCGTGGCCGCGATCGAACTGCCCGCTTCCATGACCATGACGGTGACCGAATCCTCGGACGGCGTGAAGGGCGATTCCGCCAACAACGTCTACAAGCCCGCCACCATGGAAACCGGCCTGATCGTCCAGGTGCCGCTCTTCATCAACGTGGGCGAGCGCATCAACGTGAAGACCGAGGACAATTCCTACCTCGGTCGCGCCTGAGGCGTCACGCCCCTGCCCTGTTTTTCCAAAAAAGCCGGTCTCCGATTGGAGTCCGGCTTTTTTGTTAGGAACCCGCTGCCCCACGCCTTGTGAAACTTTTCACAAAGTGGCTTGCCGGGGTCGGCAGGGCTCCCCATATTTCGGTCGAATTTGCCGCCCCTGTTCACCGGGGGCGACACCCTCCCTGCCATGAGCGAGACACCTTCGGCGACCGCAGAAAAGAAGCTCCCTAAAGACCTTGCAGCCGAAAAGGGCCTGGTGAACGTCCAGATTGATGGCGTTTGGCACCAGTTCCCGAAGGGTACGCGCATGATCGAGGCGTGCAGCCAGGCGAGCATCAACGTGCCGCGCTATTGCTATCATCCGAAGCTTTCGGTCCCTGGAAACTGCCGCATGTGCCTCGTCCAGATGGGCATGCCGGGGCGCCCGGCCCCCGGTCAGGAGCCGGCCCGCGATGAGGACGGCTACGAGATCATCGGCTGGATGCCCCGCCCCGCCATCGCCTGTGCGAACACCGTGTCCGAGAACATGGGCATCCGCACCCAAGGTGAACTGGTGGAAAAATGCCGCGAGGGCGTGATGGAGTTCCTGCTCATCAATCACCCGCTCGATTGCCCGATCTGCGACCAGGCTGGCGAGTGTCGACTGCAGGAATTTTCCGTCGAACACGGCCGCGGTGCCTCGCGGTTCGTGGACATGAAGATCAAGAAGCCGAAAAACGTCGATATCGGGCCGCGGGTCCGGCTCGATGACGAGCGCTGCATCATGTGCAGCCGCTGCATCCGCTTCATGGACGAAGTGGCCGGAGATCCGGTGCTCGGCTTCACCCAGCGCGGCACCCACACCACCCTCACGGTGCATCCGGGCCGCCTGCTGGATAGTAATTACTCGCTCAACACGGTCGACATCTGTCCCGTCGGCGCATTGACCTCCAACGACTTCCGTTTCCAGATGCGCGTCTGGTTCCTCAAGGAGACCAAGACCATCGACGTCAACTGCGGCACCGGCACGAACATCATCGTCTGGACCCGCGGCAGCAAGATCCACCGCATCACCCCGCGCCGCAATGACGAGGTGAACTCGACCTGGATGCCGGATTCGCACCGTTTGAACTTCCACTCGCTGGATTCGGACGCGCGCCTGACCGAGCCATTGGTGAAGATCAGCGGCCCGCACAAGACCGCCTCCTGGAAATCCGCGGTGACGCTCGCCGCTCAGAATATCAAGGCTTTGGCGCCTTCCGAGGTCGCGATCGTGGCGTCCGGCCGCATGACCAACGAAGAGCTTTTCCTGGCGAAGGCCCTGGCGAACCAAATCGGCACCTCCGCCTTGACAATCGTGCCACGCACCGGCGAGGCCGACCAACTGCTCATCGCCGCGGACCGCAATCCGAACACAACCGGTGCCAAGCTGGTGTGGGAAACCGAAGATCCTTCCGCCCAACTCGGTGCCATCCGCGATGGTCTCCAGAACGGCAGCATCAAGGCGGTGATCGCCCTCGGGGAGGATCTGCTGGCGGACGCCGGCTTTACCCGCGAGCAACTCTCGAACGCGCAATTCATCCTCCAGACCGCCACGCTGGCCAACCCGACGGCTGACTTGGCCTCGGTGGTGCTGCCAGCCGCCGGCTTCACCGAAAAGCGCGGCTCGATGGTGAATCTCTCCGGCCGCCTCCAGCGCCTCAACCGCGCAGTCGAACCGCCCGCTCACGCCCACGATGATTGGGAAATCATCCGCGATCTCACCCTCGCAATCAGCGGCGGCAAAAACGAGATACCGGTCATCGAAGACGTCTTCAAGGCGATGGCGTCCACCGTGCCCGCCTTCGACGGGCTCTCCCTCTCCAAGATCGGCGACCAGGGCAAAGCGGTCGTTGAAACCGGTTATCAAATCCCACTTCTCGCGAACGAGCGGGCTCGTAAGGCAGCTGGCTTAATCAACGGATAAATCCCATGGATCCTCTTCTCCTTTCGATTCTTGTCACGCTGATCAAGATCATCGTGCTGACCTTCGTGGTCGTGCTGCCGCTGGTGCCGATCTGCGTGTATTTCGAGCGGCGCTTCTCCGCCGTCATCCAGGACCGAGTCGGTCCCAACCGCGTCGGGATTCCCCTGACGCTGCTTGGATTCAAGAAAGACTTCCGGTTCCTCGGGCTGATCCAGCCGATGGCGGACGGGGTGAAACTCTTTCTGAAGGAAGACTTCACGCCGGTGCATGTGCGTAAAGCCTTCTACTGGCTGGCACCGGTCCTGACGGTGGCGCCCTCGCTGATCACCCTGGCGGTGATTCCCTTCGGCTCTTCGATCACGCTCTTCGGCATGAAGATCGATCTCGCCATCGCGGATCTGGACGTTGGCCCGCTGTTCATCTTCTCGATCGCCTCGCTTTCCGTGTATGGAATCACGCTGGCAGGCTGGTCCTCGAATTCGAAGTTCCCCTTCATCGGCGGCGTACGATCCACGGCGCAGATGATTTCCTACGAAATCTGCCTCGGCCTTTCGATCGTCCCGGTGCTGATGTATTTCGGCGATCTGAATCTCGGCAAGATCGTCGAACACCAATCGCAGCACGGCTGGCTGCTGCTGCCATTCTGGAATGACCATGGCTTCTGTCTGCCGGACAAGGCGACGGCCCTGTTCTGGATCCCGGCCTTCATTTCCTTCATCATCTTCACGATTTCGATCTTCGCGGAAACCAACCGTATGCCCTTCGACCTTCCGGAGTGCGAAACCGAACTCGTGGGCGGCTACCACACCGAATATTCCTCCATGAAGTTCGCGATGTTCTTCATGGGCGAATACGCCGCCATGGTGGTCGGCTCCGCCCTGATCATCACGCTGTTCCTCGGCGGCTGGTCGGCCGGTCCACTCGATGGCTGGATCAATGAACTGAGCCTCTTCGGTGCGAAGATCGGCGGCTTCATCCACCTCGCTGTCTTCCTCGCCAAGCTGATCGCCTTCATCTTGTTCTTCATCCTCGTCCGCTGGACGGTGCCGCGGTTCCGCTACGACCAATTGATGAAGCTCGGCTGGGTGATTTTCTTCGAAGCCGCCCTGGTGAATGTCTTCCTGGCCGCCTTGGTCATCGCCGCACCTTACCTTTCGACGGCAGTCATCGGCATCGGTGCTGTCTTGCTCATCGTCCTCTGCATCGCCGTCATCTGGGTGGCGAAGGTTTCCGAAGAGAAGGTCAAACCAAACTCGGGCCTGCTCGGCCAAGCCTGATTTGATCTTCGCTTAGAATTTAGAATTTTCCTCCAAATGGCCGTTATCAAAGTCAAACGCCCGAAACTGAACTTCGGTGAGAAGATCTACTTCGGCGGTCTCATCAAGGGCTTCCTGCTCACGATGAAGCACGCCGTCATCTCCCTGAGCGGCAAGTCGCGCGGAGGCAAGGAACTGGGTTCTTCCGGCCTCGGCGTGACCATGCAGTATCCCGAGCAGAAGTGGGACGAGCATCTGCCCGAGCACTATCGTGGCGCACCCGCCCTGGTGACTGACGAACAGGGCCGCGAGCGCTGCGTGTCCTGCCAGCTCTGCGAGTTCATCTGCCCGCCGAAGGCCATCAAGATCATCCCGAGCGAGATCCCGGCCGACGACCAGTGGGCCAAGGTCGAGAAGCGTCCCTTCGAGTTCGATATCGACATGATCCGCTGCATCTACTGCGGCATGTGCGAGGAAGTCTGCCCCGAGCAGGCCATCTTCCTCCGCAAGGACTACGCCATCACCGGCCTGACCCGCAAGGACATGGTCCACGACAAGAAGAAGCTCTACGAAATCGGTGGGGTCCGGGTGGGTCTCGTCAACAAGTGGAACGAACTGAAGTAAGTAGCCATCTGTCAATGGTCATCAATCCCCCGAAACCCATGAAAGCCATCTCTTCAGCAATTGTCATGCTTGCCGGTACTGTTGGGATGCTTGCCGCGGTCAGCGGATGGTCGACCCGCCTCGATCGTGGCCTGTTCACTCTGATCTTCTGCGTTTTTAGTCTCCTGACGGTTGTCGGCTTCACCGCGTGGGTCATTCAAGTGAATCGAAAGGACTGAATCTTACCAATTTCCCACTCCCATGCCCTCCTTTCTCTTCTGGATCTTCGCCGTGCTGATGCTCGGTGGTGCGATCGCCGTGATCTGCTTCCGCAATCCGGTGTCCAGCGCCCTGTCGATGGTCGCCTCGTTTTTCGGCATCGCCGGCTTGTTCATCGGGCTGGATGCCTACTTTACCGGCATCATCCAGATCCTCGTCTATGCGGGCGCGATCATGGTGCTGTTCATCTTCATCATCATGCTCCTCGACCTGAAGGACGAGGTGAAGCGGAAGAGCAACATCGCTCCGATGGTCGGCGGTTTCATCCTGGTCCTCGGCTTCGTCCTCCAACTCGCGGGCGTGCTCGGCATGTCCCCTGACGAGGACGCCAAGAAACTCGATCTCGCGGGGGCCGCCGCCCAATACCACGACATCAGCCCGAAGATCGAGTCCACGCTGGCCAGCGGCAAACTCCCCGACGTTCACATCCTGGGCCAGACCCTCTTCACCGGCTACAACCTGCCACTGCAAATCCTGGGCGTTCTCCTCCTTGTCGCCACTGTTGGCGTCGTCGTCCTCTCGAAGAGGCAAACCAGTTGACACTGAAATTCCAAATCCAAAGCACAAAATCCAAAACGAAGATTTCATCGATCGACGTCTGCCACCAAACGACTTCTTCCTCTTCGTTTTGAATTTTAGATTTAGTGCTTAGTGCTTTTATCCCATGGCTTCCCTTCACGCTTACCTTCTGGTCTCCGGACTGCTCTTCGCCCTCGGCCTCGCCGGCGTGGTGCTGCGGCGGAACATCATCGTGGTCTTCATGTGCCTGGAGCTGATGCTCAGCGCCGCGAACCTGACGCTGATCGCCTTTTCCCGCTTCCACACGGCCAAGAACGGCCTGCCCGACCCCGCCGCCCAGATGCTGGTGTTCTTCGTGATCACCGTCGCCGCCGCTGAAGTCGCCGTCGGTCTCGCCATCATCGTCGCCCTCTACCGCGCCCGCCAGACCATCCACACGGATGACCTGACCTCCATGCGCGGGTGAAGGACCCTGGAAACAAAGCCTTCGATCTGATTTGAAAAAGGAACCACTGATTACACTGATTTACTGATTAAGAATTCAGCAGATCCCCTCCAGACGACAAATCCATCCTCCTGTCCCTCTTCCTCTTAAAATCAGTAAATCAGTGTAATCAGTGGTCATCCCAACCCCTACCTAAAGATTTCGCCATGGCCTTCGACCCGAACCAATATCCTCATGCGGAGCTCACCGAGAAAATAATCGGTGCCGCCATGACGGTTCATCGTGCACTGGGTCCTGGCCTTGACGAAAAAATCTACGAAAACGCCCTCTGCCTTGAGTTGGCAGCGCACTCACTGGACTTCAACCAACAAGCTCAGTTCCCCGTTTTCTACCGGAATCACATCGTCGGAAAGTTGATCGCCGACTTGATCATCGAAGGCAAGATCGTCGTGGAGACGAAGGTCGCGGACCGAATCGCCGACGTTCACATCGCTCAGACCCTCGGCTACCTCAGCATCACCGGCCTCCAGGTTGGCCTCGTTCTCAATTTCAAATCGGTGTCGTTGACGTTCAAACGCGTCGCTAACATCTACCTCGACAATCGTTCGTAATTTTTTGCCCATGACCCTCGCCTGGATTCTCCTTTTCCTGCCGCTCATCGTCGCGGCAGCCAACCAGCTTGTGCTGAAACGCACCGGCCTTGCCCACTTGATCTCGACGGGCTCCGCCGCCGCGACCTTCGGCCTTGCCCTGACCCTGCTTGGCAAGACCGGGGCGGACGAGTTCCATTGGGCCACGATCGGAGATTTCCACATCGACCTCGGCATCATCCTCGACCGGCTTTCCACCGGCATGATGATCGTCGTCACCGGCGTCGGCCTGCTGGTGCACATTTTCTCGCTGGCCTACATGAAGGACGACGAGGCGAAGGCCCGCTACTTCACCGGCCTCTCGCTCTTCATGTTCTCGATGACCGGCATCGTCCTGTCCTCGAACTTCATCATGACGTTCATCTTCTGGGAACTGGTCGGCCTCAGCTCCTACCTGCTCATCGGCCACTGGTATCAGAAGGAATCCGCCGCCGATGCCGCGAAGAAGGCCTTCATCACCAACCGCATCGGCGACTTTGGCTTCATGATCGGCATCCTCATGATGTGGGGCATCACCGGCTCGCTCGCCTTTGGCGGCATGCACGAGGGCGTCCTCGCTTTCAAGGCCGGTCATGAGCTGGTCTTCGCCGGGATCCTGTCCACCGCCCTGCTGTGCGTGTTCTGCGGTGCGGTCGGCAAGTCCGCCCAGCTTCCCCTCCACGTCTGGCTGCCGGACGCCATGGAAGGCCCGACTCCCGTTTCCGCCCTGATCCACGCCGCGACGATGGTGGCCGCCGGTGTTTACATGCTCTTCCGGGTCCAGACCTCCCTTGAGCTCGATCATGAGTTCATGCTCGGCCTCTTTTCCAGCAAGGTCATTGCCTGGACCGGTGGCATCACCGCCCTCGTGGCTGCGCTGATGGCCACCCAGCAGGATGACATCAAGCGCGTGCTCGCCTACTCCACCCTTTCCCAGCTCGGCTACATGGTGATGGCCGTCGGTCTCGTCGCCGGGGAAGCCGGCATGTTCCACCTCTTCACCCACGCCTGGTTCAAGGCCCTGCTGTTCCTCGGTTCTGGTGCCGTGATCTATGCCTGCCACCACGAGCAGGACATCTGGAAAATGGGTGGACTGTTGAAGAAGATGCCGATCACTGGCTTCACTTTCCTTATCGGTTTCCTCGCCCTGATCGCGGTTCCCGGCACTTCCGGGTTCTTCTCGAAGGAGCAAATCCTCGAAGCCGCGCATGAACACAATCCGGCCCTGTTCTGGATCGCAGCCGCCGTGGCGGTGCTCACCCCCTTCTACATGACCCGCCTGTTCGTGATCGCCTTCCTCGGCAAGCCCCGCGACCACGGTGCCGATCATGCCCATGAGGTAGGTCCGCTGATGTGGATCCCCCTCGGCTTGCTTGCCGTGCTCGGCCTGTTCGCCGGTTATCCCTTCATCGCCGCGAAACTTGCTCCCGCCTACGAGCAGCCCGCCCACCTCTTCGACCTCACCAGCTTCGTCTCGCTGGTTTCCCTCGCTGCCGTCGCAATCGGTGTGATCTCGGGCTTCGTCCTCTACAACGGCAAGGACAAGGACCCGGTCTCGATCCCGCTGTTCCGCAACCGCTTCTACATCGACCAGTTCTACGACAACTTCATCGTCCGTTACTTCCAGGACGCACTTGCGGCCTTCGTCAATTTCTTCGACCGCTTCCTCATCGACGGCCTCGGCGTTGGTGGCCTCAGCCGTGGGGCGGAAAGCTTCGGCAATCTCTTCCGCCGCGTCCAGTCGGGCAATCTCCAGGGCTACGCCTTCGCCTTCGGTCTCGGCGTGATCGCCGTCATCTACTTCACGGTCTTCCTCTGATCACCGCTTCCTTTCCGCCATGCTCGCTCTTCTCGTTCTCATCCCGGTTCTGGCCTTCCTCGCAATCCTTTGCGGGGCACCGGCCCGGCTGACCGCCCTTGCCGCCTCGGTGGCCAACCTCGCCATCGGCATCGCGGCCGCCCTTTCGCCGAAGTCCGGCTGCTGGTCGATGTCCTGGGAGGTGCTGTCCGCGCCGAAGCTTCATCTGGCCTTCGGACTGATTTCCGGTGGCATGAGCGAGGTGATGATTCTGCTTTCCGTCATCGTGACGCTGGCTGCCTTGCTCACCGGCAAGCCTCCCGAAGGCAAGGAAAAGCTCTGGTATGGCTCCTCGCTGCTGATCTCGGCCGGGGCGCTCGGTGCCTTCGCCGCCACCGACCTGTTCTTCTTCTATGCGTTTCACGAACTCGCCCTCATCCCGACCTTCCTGATGATCGGCATGCTCGGCCGCGGCGACCGCAAGGCAGCCGCCTGGAAAATCACCATCTATCTCGGCTTCGGCTCGATCGTGCTCCTCGCCGGTCTGGTGTGGCTGGCCTCGGCCACCGGCACCTATGACATTCAGGCGATGCTCAACAACAAGGTTGCCATCGCCCCCGCGGCTCAGAAGGGCATCGCCGCCCTCCTGCTCGTTGGCTTCGGCACGCTGGTCTCGCTGTTCCCCTTCCACTCCTGGGCCGCTCCCGCCTATGCAAGCGCTCCGGCTCCGACCTCGATGCTGCACGCCGGCGTCCTGAAAAAATTCGGCCTCTATGGGCTGCTGCGGATCGCCGTTCCTCTGCTGCCGATCGGCCTGAACGCGTGGCTCACGCCGCTGCTGGTGCTGCTGCTCGGCAACATCCTGTGGGTCGGCTACGTGACCGTCAGCCAGAAGCGCCTTGATGCCATGCTCGGCAATTCGTCCGTGATGCACATGGGCTACATCTTCCTGGCCATCGCCGCGCTGATCTATAGCTCGGGTGGCGATACCGCTGCGGCGGGCTACATCGAAAACGGCCACGCTATCACCACATACGCATATTGGCCGCACGCCGCCAACACCATCGCCCTGCCCGCCGCCGTCATCCTGATGTTCGCCCACGGCATCTCGATCGCCCTGCTGTTCTCCCTCGCTGACAAAATCGAGCGCCGCACCGGTTCGCTCGATCTCGATGACCTCGGCGGCCTGGCCAAGTCCACCCCCGGCCTTGCCTTTCTCTTCGGGATCGCCGCCATGGCTTCCATCGGCCTCCCCGGCTTGGCCAACTTCGCCGGTGAGGTGATGGTCTTCCTTTCTTCGTTCCAAAACTACAAGCCCGCCGATGGGCTCGGCCCCGTCCAGATCGCCTGCATCCTCGCCATCTGGGGTGTGGTCATCAGTGCCGTTTACATGCTACGCGCCTACCGCCGGATCTTCCAGGGTCCGTCGGTTTCCCTGACCCAGTCCGTTTCGGACCTGACGCTCTGTGAGCGCATCCCGGCCTTGCTGCTCGTGGTCTCACTGCTCGCCGTGGGCCTCTGGCCGAACCTTCTGCTGAACCTGCTGCGATAAGAAAATCCAAAATCCAAAGCATCAAATCCAAAACGGAGAATCCGCTCGCGACCGTCTCCTGCCAAACGACCTCTTCATTCTCCTCTGCCGTTTTGAATTTTAGATTTAGTGCTTAGTGCTTTCTTCCCATGCCCGCTTACTACCTTGAAGCCCTGACCGTCGCCTTCGGCATCCTTCTGCTGATGCTGGAGACGTTTTCATCGAACCGCTCGAAAGCGTGGGTCGGAGGGCTGGCTGCGGCCTTTCTGACAGTCGTCCTCGTGCTGGTTTGCTTCGCCAAGGGTCCGGATGCGGAGCTCAGCAAGGAATGGATGAAGTGGCCGCTGTGGAACTTCTACAACTTCGATTCCCTCGCCCGCTTCTATAAGGTCTTCGCCCTCGTCTGCACCCTGCTGGTGGTGTTGCTTTCGATCGACTTCCGCAGCGTACTGGCCCGCTTCACCGATCATCCCGGCTCCGAGTCAGGCACCGGTGAATTTTACGCCCTGCCTATCTTCGCCTGCGCCGGGATGATGTGGATGGCCTCCGCCAAGGACCTCGCCGGGGCCTTCGTGGCGCTGGAGTTGGTCACGATCACGTTCTACATCCTGGTCGCCTTCATGCGCCGGAATGTCGGCTCGCTGGAAGCCGGCGTGAAATACCTCATCCTCGGCGCCCTCAGCACCGGTTTTCTCGTTTACGGCATCGCCTGGATCTACGGCTCCGTCGGCACCATGAACATGGAAGTTATTGGCCATTGGTTCACATGGCACGGTCCCAGCGGGTCGGGCGTCCGCCCTATGATGGACCATTTTTCCCCGGATACCGTGGCGAACCACGCGCCCCTGCTCTTCGGCATCGCTTTGGTCATGGTCGGTCTCGGCTTCAAGGTCGGCGCCGTGCCGATGCAGGTCTGGATCCCGGATGTCTATCAGGGCGCCCCCACTCCGACGACCGCCTTCCTTTCGGTGGGTTCAAAGGCTGCAGGTTTCATCCTGATGATCCGCTTTCTCACGCCATTCCTAGCCGCGGATTCGCCCGTGCGGGTGCCGGTTCTGGGATTGTTGATCATCCTGGCCTGTGTGACTTTGCTCTTCGGAAACCTTGCCGCGATTCCCCAATCGAACTTCAAGCGCCTCCTCGCCTACTCTTCGATCGCTCATGCGGGCTTCCTCCTCCTCGCCCTTGCCGCGTGGACGCCCGATGGCGTGAACCTCATGACTTCCGCCAAGACGGTGTCCTTCTACCTTGCGACGTATCTGCTGATGACGCTCGGCACGTTCTTCATCCTGTCGCAGGTCCGCATCCAGTCCGATGGCGAGCGCATCGAGGACTTCAACGGCCTCGGCCAGCGCAATCCGCGCCTTGCCCTCGCCCTCACCGTCCTGCTCGCCTCGCTCGCGGGTGTGCCGCTCACAGCCGGCTTCTTCGGCAAGTTCTTCGTCTTCTCCCTCGCCGTGAACAAGGGCCTGTGGTGGGGCGTCGGCATCGGCTTTATTTCCGCCGCCGCCGGCTTCTACTACTACTTCAAGACCATCCGCGCCATGTGGTGGCAGCCTTCAGCGGAAGGCGCCAAGGTGCTGGTGCTGCCGGCGATCACCAAGGTCGTCGTCACGGTCCTGACGGTGCTGGTGCTCGTCCTTGGTGTCTGGGCCGAACCGATCAAGTGGTTGCTGGATTGAGGCCACCCGGAGCCGGTTACTTCAATGCCGCATAGCGGCACCAGGAGTCGCTGCTCATGACCGGAGCGGTCTGGTCATTTCCATCCACCTTCCTTCCATCGACGAAATGGCGGATCGTTCCGATCAGCCCGCTACGTGAGGAAGAGGGCGGGATCGACTGACTTTTCGTCAGCCTGCACTCGAAGGCGACCGCAGCCATGAGGGTGGCCATTGCCAGAAGCGCGAAGCCGACCCCATTGCCGTGTCTTGCCAGCTTGCCGGTGGCACCTGAGTTGGAGGGCGTTTTCATCAGTGACATCCTGCCATGAAAGGCATGGATTCACTTAATCGAATCGTCTCTCTCAATCATTGACTGGATCGATGATGGTTCCAGACTACGCTGGGCTTTCGATTCATCTCGGGCCAGAGCTTGTCCATGGAATCCACCATCGATTTTCCGGCATTGTGGCGCATCGTTTCCGCGCAAGCCCATGCTCCGCTCTGGAGCCATTCCGTTCACGGTCCCGACCACTGGAAGCGGGTGGAGCAGAACGCCGTCCTGCTGGCCATCAGAACCGGAGCTGATGTGGACGTCGTCCGGTTATTCGCCCTGTTTCACGACAGCCGCCGGATGAACGATGGCTATGACAAGGATCATGGCCAACGCGGAGCGGCGTACGCGTCCGAGTTGCGAAGAACGGCCTACGCCTTGGATGACTCCCGATTCGAACTGCTGGAATACGCCTGTGTCTGGCACACCGACGAGGGGCACCATGACGACCCCACCATCGGCACCTGCTGGGATGCCGACCGGCTGGACCTCGGACGTGTCGGCATGATTCCGGACTCCGCCTACATGAGTACCGCATTCGGCAAGGAGATCGCCGAGCGTGGTTCGATTTTTGAATTTCTACCGGATGGCTGGAAAAACGATCCGTTTTGGAAAGACCGTCCATGAACAAATGCGTGGTTCACCCATCCAAGCGCCGCTTCCAATATTCGGGCCTGCGGCTCATGTGCATCAATGCCACGACCTGAATTTCACTTTCGCTAACTCGATAGATTATCGAATAAGGAAACTTGTCCCGGCGCACCTTCCGGCATTCCCCTTCGAAGAAATGGGGCAATAACGGAGCTGCGAACACCCTTGCCATTGCGCTTTCCACCTGGCCGATGAAGCGTTCGCCTAGATTCTCCACCTGTTGTTCGTAAGGGACAGCCGCAGAGGCGTACTCTTCCTCCGCGTCTTCATGCCACCTCAAGATCATGGACGGTCGTTACGGACTTCGTCCAGACGTGCCCTCACGCCAGTCAGCACCTCGGCGTGGGAAATCAATTTCGCCGTGCCGTCGTCGATCTCATACACCCGACGCTGGAGTTCTTCGCGCCATTCGGGACTCGGCTCAAGGTCATCCTGGTCGAGGCTTTCGAGCAACCTGCTGGCAAGCAAGGATCGCTCTTCACGGGGAAGATGCAGCACTTCGTCCTCCAGATGAGCGTAGGAAGCGGTCACAGCCATGGAGGAAGCTATAGATCATGCGTGGAGCTTCTTCCAGCGCTTTTACGGTATGTAATCGGACGCGCTCCTTGGGGATCCAGGAAATTCCGCCCCCTTCCACAAAAAAGCCGCCCCCGTTCCCGGGTGCGGCTTTTTGAAATTGTGCGGTCAAATAACGATCAGCGCAGGACCTTGATCTTGTTGATGCCGTAGACGGCGTCATCGCCCAGTTCTTCCTCGATGCGGAGGAGCTGGTTGTACTTCGCGATCCGGTCGGAGCGGCTCATCGAGCCGGTCTTGATCTGGCCACAGTTGGTGGCGACGGCGAGGTCGGCGATGGTGCTGTCTTCGGTTTCACCGGAACGGTGGCTGAGGACGGCGGTGTAGGCGTTTTCCTTGGCCAGCTCGACGGCGTCGAGGGTTTCGGTAAGCGTGCCGATCTGGTTGACCTTGACGAGGATCGAGTTGGCGACGCCGAGCGAGATGCCCTTGGCGAGGAACTCGGTGTTGGTGACGAAGAGGTCGTCGCCAACGAGCTGGGTGGTCTTGCCGAGCTTGTCGGTTAGGACCTTCCAGCCGTCCCAGTCGTTTTCGGCACAGCCGTCTTCGATGGAGATGATCGGGTAACGCTTCTGCAGGTCGGCGTAGAAGGCGACGAGTTCCTCGGCGCTCTTCACGGACTTGTCGGACTTCTTGAAGACGTAGGCATTCTGCTTGGCGTCGAAGAACTCGGAGGAAGCGACGTCGAGCGCGATGGCGATGTCATCACCGATCTTGTAGCCGGCCTTTTCGATGGCCTGCGCGATCACGGCGAGAGCGTCTTCGGCGCTGGCGAGGTTCGGAGCGAACCCACCTTCATCACCGACGGCGGTGGAAAGGCCGCGGTCGTGGAGGACCTTCTTCAGGGAGTGGAACACCTCGGCACCGTAGCGGATGGCTTCGCGGAAGGTCGGCGCGCCGACGGGCACGATCATGAATTCCTGGAAATCGATCGGAGCATCCGAGTGGGCACCGCCGTTGATGATGTTCATCATCGGCACGGGCAGGACCTTGGCGTTCGGGCCACCGAGATACTTGTAAAGCGGCAGGCCGATCTGGGCGGCCGCGGCCTTGGCGACGGCGAGGGAAACGCCGAGGATCGCATTGGCACCGATCTCCTTCTTGGTGGAGGTGCCGTCGATGGCGAGCATGGCAGCATCGATCGCAGACTGCTCGGTGGCATCGAAACCGAAGAGAGCGGGAGCGAGGCGGTTGTTGACGTTGTCAACGGCCTGGAGGACGCCCTTGCCCAGGTAGCGGGACTTGTCGCCGTCACGAAGCTCGACGGCCTCGTGTTCGCCGGTCGAGGCACCGCTGGGAACAGCAGCACGACCAACGGCACCGCCATCAAGGTGGACGTCAACTTCGACAGTAGGATTGCCGCGCGAGTCAATGACCTCGCGGCCGCGGATTTCAACAATGGTGGTGTAGTCCATGAGTGGGAGAGGAAGCACTAAGCACTAAATCTAAAATTCTAAACGCAGAACCAGGGATGAACGCTCATCTTGGTGGAGCGGCTGCACTGAAACGTCTTCGTTTAGGATTTTGAATTTTGGATTTAGTGCTTTTTGTTACGGATTGTAAGGAACGATCGATTTGACCGTCAGCGTGCGCTTGATGTCGGTGACCAGATCGCGGGCTTCGACGGTGTCGCCAACCTTGAGGCCGACGAAGGACGCGCCGAGTTCCGAAAGGTAGGACAGCGTGGACTTGTCCGGATCGGAGTCCCAGGCACCGAGCACGGTGTAGACGATCTCCTCGCCGGAGGGCGTGGTGAAGGTCACGATGGTGCCAATATTGACAGCCGAGGCATCGCTGCCCTTGAAGTCGGTGCCTCGGGCGCGGCTGACTTCCTTCTGCAGTTCGGCTTTGCGGTTGCCGAGGAACTTCTGATAGTCCTTGGCCGACTTGTATTCGAAGTTTTCGCGAAGATCGCCGTATTCGCGGGCAACGGAAATATCCTTGGTGTTCTGCGGGATACGGACGCGGATGATGTCGTCGAGCTCGGCCTTCTTGCGCTCCAGGCTGTCCCAGGAAACGAGCAGCTCTTCCTCGCGCTTCTTGTTCTCGCCAGAGACGAGCTCGGCGGTTTCGGGCTTGGCCTTGATCACGCGGGCCATCAGCGACTTCTTCTCAAGCTCGCCGAAGACGGCACACTCGAGCATGCGGCGGGCGAAATTGCGCGCCTCATTGACGTCCATAATGCCGACCAGGTCGCTGAGCAGGGCCTTGTCCTCGGTGAGGAGCGTTTGCAGACGCGAGGTCTTGCGCGGGCCATCGGCGAGGTGGTCGTTTTCGAGCAGGTTGAGAATCGAGGCGCCGACTTCGGCACTGAAGACTTCATTGGCGGCATTGGCGCGCTCGCGGCAGATCCAGATGAGGGCATCCGGTCCAAGGGCGCGGCGCGCGATGGCCGAGCGAAGGTGACGGCCAAGGGTGAGAAGCTCGTCTTTTTCCACCAACAGCCGGGCGATTTCGGTTACCCCGCGGGCACCGACACGATCAAAGACCTGCACGATGCGATCGACCCAATTATCGCCGAAGGCCGCCGGGAAAGATTCATAAATGGCGCGCTGGCGGTTGGAAGGAAGCGGGCCGATTTCATCGGAAAGCTTCTGTGCGTCGATCGTTTGCAGAAGATCGGAAATCCGCACGGCGCTCGGATCGAGCTCGAGTGCCTTGGCCGTGCCGACGACTTCGTCACGGGCGGCGAGAAGCTGGAGTGAGAGGCCGAGCTGGACACGGGCGGACTTGCGCGCGCCCTCGTCGATGTCGACGAGCAACTGGCGGAGCGAATCCGGCTCGGCGTCGAAGGCCCCGATGTCGGCGGCAATCGCTTCGAGCGCCTTGATCATTCCTTTCAAATCGCGGGAAGCTTCGAAGTCGGCCAGCAGCGCCTGGGCCGGCGTGGTGTCGGTGGCGCGCAGCACCAGCGACTCATTGCGCTTCGGCGGTACGACCACCTTGCGGCTCTCACGGAGCACCTTCTTGGCATTGTCCCACCACTTCTTGAAATCATCGGTATTGATGACCGCTCCGGAAAGTTCGCGCTCCAGCGCATCTCCGGTCATCGAGCCGCCGTGGCTCTGCAGGAGGTGAATCACCAGTTCCACGGGATCCTTCTTGGCCAAGGCGCGGAGCTCTTCGAGCTGCTCCACCTTTTTGGCGCGGAAATCTTCCGCAGGGATCCATTCGGTTTTCTGAAAGGCGAACTGCAACTCCATCGTTTGGGATGCCGAACGCTCGAAATCGATCACGACTTTTTTCGACGGCAGGTCCCACTCGACCACTTTTCCGGCACCCCAGGACTTATGGACACAGAAACTGCCGGGTGCGAGCTGGGTCAGTCGCTCCCCCACCGGCTTCGGAATTCGTCCGGCTTCAACCAGCTTTGCCACATCGGGATGCATGGCGCGAAAGATGGGAACCGGCCGGGGAAAACGCAAGCATTCACCGGTAAAATCAAGCTCTGGTCATGATTCCAGCGCACGAAACCGCGCAACCAATGGGAAACATTGCCCACCGGTTGAGCCCCAGCCCGAGTTCCCGGCCCACCGGCCGGGCCCCGGTCAATTCCCGGATGCAGTCGGCGGCACGACGCGGGGACGCGGCTGTCGCGGACTTTCCATCGAGCCATCCAGTCCCTTGCGCAAGGCGGCAACCCGGCCACGCCAGGCCTCCGGAACCTTGCTCACATCGCAATCGGCAGAGAGATTCTCATTGAAGACCACTTCGCCAGCGCTGTTGCGGATTTCGAGTTCGTAACCGGACCCATCAGTCAGGCGCTTGAGGGCAGCCTTGGCTCCGGTTTCATCCGTTAAACTTGCGGTGTGGCTGACATGGTCGATCACCCGGGCCATGCCATTTCCCTGTGGGGACAGCAATTGCTCCATCAGCGGACCAGCGGCGGCTTCGCGATTGAGCGGAAACGCTCCCAGGGTCAGTGAAACTTCCATTTCCTGCTCGTTTCGGAAGAGAGCCAGGGTCACGACATCCCCCGGCTTCTTGGTGCGCAGCAGAACGCCGAGCTGTCCTTCATTGACCAGCATCTGGTCGCCAAATTTCCACACCACGTCGAGAGGGCGCACCCCGGAGGATTCCGCCGGGCTCTTGGGATCGACCGACTGGATGACAAAGCCCATGCCGACAGGCAGTCCCGGCAGGCGGGAGCGGGTCGCGTCGTCCGGTCTGGCGACCTTGAAGCCAAGCCACGCCGGACCGACCATCGGCTTCGGCTGGGTCAAATGAGCCGGGCCCGGGATCGGCGGCGCGGGTGCCACTGGTTCGGCAGCGTATGATCCGCCGAGGAGGGCCACCAAGGGAATGACACGGCAAATTTTCATCAGAACGATTCCTCCGCCTCCACAGGCACGTAAACCCGCTCATCGCGCGGTTCTGAAATCAACATCGTGTAGCCTTCCGGCACCCGGACGACCCGTTCACGCACCATGTGCGCCCGCATGATCTTCATAGCGGACCCATTGGCGGCGGAATCACGACCCTCAAAATCGATCGAGTCGACGCGGTCCCGGTCTTCCAGGCAGACAATCTCGGAAGCGGCAACGGGCTCGACCGTTGCCACCGTCGGGCTCGTCTTGTGAGCGGGCTGCCACAGGACAGGGATGGCGACCATTCCCGCGATCGAGGCCGCGATGGCCATGCCGATGAGCTGACGCTTGAAGCGGTGAACAGGCGAAACGGGAACTCCGCCCGCCAGGCCGTCCAGCATTTCCTCGATCGACCGCTGGCCGGACACGCTCATCGCGGACGGCATCAGGCGGGCGAGTGCGGCTTCGATGGGATCAGGCGTTTGCATGGCGGTCCTCCTTGAGGCGGCGAAGTTCGTGGGAAAGTTGATCAAGGGCGTAGCGGTAGCGGGACGCGGCCGTATTGGGCGAGATGGCCAGGGTTTCCGAAATCTCGGCGAACGTGAGCCCACCCCAGGTTTTCATCACCACCACCTCACGGAGCTTGGGACTCAGGCGCTCGACCGCTCCACGGAGCAAAACGGCTTCCTCATCCTCTTCCAGAACCGGATCGAGCCAGACATCCTGGAAATCATTGAGATAAATGACCGATTCCTCCCGGTTGCGGCGGCGGGTTTCCGACCGGTGATGGTTCAGCCCACAGAACCGGATGGTGGAAAAGGCCAGGGGCAGGTCCGGCGGCGTCGCGCCTTTGTCCGCCTGGTAGTTCCAGAGACGCAGAATCGCCTCCTGCACCAGATCTTCGGCATCCTGCCGGCACTGGCTCCAGCCGCGTGCGAAGAGCAACAGCCGCGCGCCGTTGTCGGCCAGCCACTGTTTCCATTCGGTTGCGAGAGCGTGCGCCATTCACAGGAAAAATGCCGTTCAAACCCGGGTTTGTCTGCAAAATTTGAAATCTCTTCGTTTCTTTCGCCTCTCACCTGCCCGCAGCCGATTCCACATTGGAAACGACTCCATTTTTCTGGCCCGGACCAATTTCCCGCTGTTAGCTTCCGCGAGTGGCAGGATTTGAGGAAAAACCGATAACCGTGGACGCATTCGAT
>Ga0265327_10001105_pt1 | contig 37387 bp, 26 predicted proteins | sample 41621metaG_FD_202089 | JGI IMG/M metagenome (GOLD analysis project Ga0265327, IMG submission 202089) | Rhizosphere microbial communities from Carex aquatilis grown in University of Washington, Seatle, WA, United States - 4-16-21 metaG | ecosystem: Host-associated > Plants > Roots > Rhizosphere...
CGTACAAAACCTTTCGGCAGAAAAAAATCTGTAGTCCCCCTTGCCGTAACAAAAATTTTAGAGATCCCCGTCAATAGGGCATTCGAGCCGACCTAGCTGCAATGTGGGTTAATGTAGCACAGCTTTATTAACAACAAAGTGGAGTAGATCGCTCCATTAAAATAAACCCACTATAGATGCAAGATCCTTCAAATCCAATCCCGAATTTAATCGTCGTACTATCCAGTAACGACTTATTACGAATTGGAAGACTTTTGGCCTACGTATCAAAAAGCTTTCAGATAATAAGTCTTATTGATACCAAAAATGAAGTAAGAACGCATTTTACTCAATGCTGTAAGTTCAGTATCTCCTAATTAATGGGATAGCCACTCTTTAACTTTATCATAGAACGTAATAGGGATCTTCACATTATTATTAAATACCAGCTGCCCATTATCTATTTTGCTAATAAATCTTATGTGATTCGTATTTGCAATATAGGATTTATGAACACGAACGAAGAATCCGATTTTTTCAAGTTGAATTCCATAATAATGAAGCAATTTGCTAGCCACCAGTTCGGTACCGTCCGTTTTCACAATCCTAGTATAGGAGCCATCACCACGAAGGAACAGGATTTCATCGATTGGCACTAAGGTGACTCCCTCATAGCCCCTCACCTGCAAAAAGCGTTGTTTTTGGCTTAATGAATATAGATCCAGCAATTGTTCACGTAATACTTCAATTTCCCCTTTACCGATATACAATTTTGATTGCTTAGCCTCTACACGACCCAAAGTTTCGCTAAATTCCGATTCCACAACTGGTTTGAGCAAATAATCCACGGCCGCATACCGGAAAGCTTTGATCGCATATTGATTGTAGGTAGTAATGAAGACTACAGCCATTTCATCGACGTCTTCCAGAGAATCCAGGACATCAAAGCCAGTGAATCCACCGCCCAGATCAATATCGAGAAATAGCAGATTTGGCAATTTTAATTGTATGATTTCAACAGCTTGTTTATGATTGGATGCTTCGCCAATTACCACCACATGAGGAGCATGCTTACTGATCATTTTTTTAATTAGCTCCCGTGAAGCCTCTTCGTCATCTACTATTAAAGCTGTTATCATACGGTTGTATTTATTATATTGTTAAACCTATCAAAGGCAAGTCCAAAACAATTTGAATGCCACTTTTATCCGGCAGGTTTTGAATGGTCATATTTCCTAAGCCGTGCTGTTGCTTTAAAATATTAACCTGTGCGGCTATTATTGATAAAGCGTGTCCGGATTTTGGAACAAAATCAGGAGGCAATAAAGCTCCGGTATTGCTAATAATGATTTGTAATACCTCCTGCTCATTCAGAAATGAAATATTTATGGTGATGGTAATTGTGCCACCTCCGGTATGACCAACTCCGTATTCGATTGCATTCTCAATTATTGGTTGAAGCATCAAAGCAGGAATGCCATATTTCTTGATATCCACACCCATAGTGTCAACAACATAATCCAATACGAAACTGAAACGCTGTTGTTGGATCTGGACATAATGTTCCAGAAAGGTTAGTACATCTTGAATAGGTGCAAAGTGCATCTGACTAAGATTTACAAAGCTTCGCATTAGTATGGACAATTGTCCTAAATACGCAAGTCCTTCTTCATGCTGATTTCGGCTCATGAATAGCGCCAGTGGATTGAGGGCATTAAAAATAAAATGCGGATTCAACTGAGCAAATAAGGCAGCAATTTCTTTTTGCAGCATTTCAGCACGCATTTCTTCTTCCTTTTTCCGAGCCCTGATTGCAGCAATCTCATTTTGCTGTTGGGTTCGGTTCAAGGTTGCCCGTTGTTTCATCCAGATAAGAGCAGCTACTAGTATGATCAGAATAGCGAAGGCGATCAAGAGAGTGACATAAAATCGCTGACGGTTAATTTGATTTTCTTCCGCTGCTATTAATTTTTCTGCCTTTAGTCGGGTTATTTCCCGCTCATGTTTTAGCAATTGTTCCTTTTTCCCTTCCTGAAACGTTTCATTGGAAGCCTGATGCAATTTTTCAAGGGCTAATAATGCTTCGGGTATTTTTCCTGTTTTTTTATACTTCAGATAAAAAGTGTTGTAATAATTCAACCTTTGTTGCAAAACAGCTGAATCGGGGTTGCAAACGGAGCGATAGATGCTGTAATATTTGAAGGCACTATCATTCATACCTTTATCTGTAAAAAGCTCCCCAAGGTTAGAGCTGGCAGTTGTAATGGCATCTACCTGGTGGTCGGTCTTAGCCATAGCCAATGAGGCTTTATACATAAAAATGGCACTATCAATAAGGCCAGCCTGCACATAAGCTCCACCAACAAATGTGGCAGTAATTGAATTGGCAAATTTGCCATTATCCGCGGAATATATTGATAAAAGTTTATTGAGATAAGACTTTAATTGTAAGCTATCATTAGCGCTATTCAGGGTGATATTTCTGGTAATGTTCTGATAGACACTGAAGAGGTTAGCAGTATCATGTTGTTTAACAAAAACATCTTCACTTTTATGTAGGTATCTTAATGCTTGAGAGTTATTCCCCTGAATGCCCAATAGTATTCCTAAATTATTACTGAGAACTGCTACGTGTGTAGGAGGTGAGTTGCTATCAAGCAAATCATACGCTTTTATATAATATATTATTGCGCTATCGATTTGATTTTGATGTTTATATAAATTGCCATAATTAGAATAGGCAGCCATTAGTAGGGGTTTATTTTCTTCATTACGGGTGGCCCAGTACATAGCTGAATCAGAGGCTATCTTGCTTTTCTGAAATGCTCCTATTGATGCATAAATGGCTGAAGCATAGGAATAGGAATGAAAAATTGTCTCCGTATCAAAATCACGTATTGCCAAATTTCTTACCTGCGTAAGTAATATCAAAGCGCTATCTGGCTTCGATACCTCATATTCCATTTCATTTTGTAAAAGTTGAGCAATTTGAATGGAATCAGTTTTGGAATAATGAGTATCCGGATGTTTTACTTTCGACTTGCAGCCAATAATTATAAGTATTGAAATAGTAATAAATATCAAGCGAACTTTCTCATCCATACAAATAGAATTTAATTATAACTAATTCTAAAATCACTTAGATAAAAATGATTGGAAATGGTTTAAGGTACTCAATTTGAGGAACATTCCTAGTGATGGGATTTGTCAATGATTTGGAGTTTTTAATTATCAACTAATTTATAGCTAATAATCATAAACTATGAGTAGTGAAGGCATTCAGGAGCATGTCATATAAATCAATAAGGTTTCTAGACAAGTTAACAATTAATATGTAATCAATTTTTAAGTGTCTGTTTGACCTATTCTGTAACTATTGCTATCAGAACAATAAAATTACTTATTGTTTAACAATTTGATTGCATATCAGTAAAAAGTAAAACACCTGCTTCACAAAGGATTTCGCTCCTTTCGTGAATTCACTGGGCATATTTAGAAATGCCTTGAGTTTTTTTACAGTCGAATTTAACTTCTAGCAATGGGAGTATTCAATAAAAACAGTTTTTCCGAAGACCGAAAATGCAAGGTGAAAATATTTAAATGTCAGTCAATGAATTTATTAATGAAAAAGTTATGTACCCAAGGTATTGAAAATTCAGGAAACCATTTTTCCGCTTTTTTCAAATTTAACCTCCTTCCTATGGCTTTATTCCAGAAAGGAGTTGTCCGAATATGTATTGTAGCCCTATTGCTTTTTGCAAGTAATGGCGCTTATTCGCAAACAGTGGTTTTTGTTTCCCAAAGTGGAAATAATTCGAATAGTGGAACCAGTTGGACGGCAGCCAAGGGGCCAACATTTATTTCTACACTTGGTGGAACAAACGTAGGAGCAAATTACAAAATATATGTAAAGGGGAGCGGCACCCCTTATGTGTATTCAAATGCCAACGGCATACAGACTAATGGCGGTTTTTTAATTAAAGGAGGCTTCCCTTCTACAGCAACTGGTACCGATACCAGTGGATATAACCCGGTAGCAAACCCGACCACAATTAGTATTACATCTACAACACTCAGTAATGGTTTGATCCTTGATGGAAATGCAGTTGGCAATGTAGTTGGTGCTTTCCGAATACAAGGCCTCCGTTTTAATGGAAATAGTATCGGGAATTCAGGTGCCTCAGCGCCAAGAATTTTTTATGGGACACTTGGCCAATCCAGCAGTAATATCCAATTGGATTTCAGGGATGATGAGTTTTACAACTTTAACAATAATGGCTATCAGGTTGTTGCATCACAGGACAAAGGGAGCTACAGCTTTGATAATTGTTACTTTCATGATAATTCCGGAGCGAATGAAGGCGCTGCAATCAGTATACAGGCCTCATCTAATGCCACGCTCACTATCAACAATTGCTCATTTGTAAATAATACGGAAACCAGCCCCTCGCAGGGTGGGGGTGGTGCAGTAGCAAGTGTGGCACCTACCAACACCATTACCAATAGCTATTTTTGTAGTAATACCGGAGCTTCAGGTGGTGCTATCGGTACTGGAGGCGGTTCTCTTATTTCCCTGGGCAATTGGACCCTCACAAACTGTACTTTCAGCCAAAATACGGTAACAACCTATTGGGGTGGAGCAGTCAACCTAAATTCTGCTTCTGCAGGTGGCAGTGTTAATATAAGCAGTTGTAATTTCTATTCTAATTCGAATACCAGTGGCACTTATGGTGGCGGTGCGCTGCATCTGTTGGGCTGGTACAACAGCACCGTTGATAATTGCGTTTTTTATAACAACAGCATTGCTAGCACAAATTCTGCCGCCCTGGCTGCCAGATATGGCGGGGGGGCGATTCTGTATTCAGGAACGCAAGGCTCTGGTAAATCCCTCACCATCAGCAATTCAGTTCTTGACAGCAACGCAGTACCATCTGCCAGTTGGGGCGGTGCTGTAGAATTCCCCACCCAAGTGGGTATTCCTGCAGCAACACTGATTCTTAACAATGTAATTTTTGTAAATAATAAGCTTGGTAGTTCTGCTACGACCAATGGCTGCGATTTCGGAATGAGTTACCCGGCAGGGAGCGGTAATGGTGCTTACCAGGTAACAAATAGTAAGATGCAGTTAAGTACATCTGGTAGTTACCTAACCTATCAGTCGCCATCCAATTCCCCGTTTACATTTGGTTCTGGCAACATCTTTAGCAATACCACAGTAGCTATAGCACCTCCTGTTCTTAGCTGCCCTACGGGTATCAATCCAGTTGCAGCTGATCTTTCCGGCACTGTATGGAACGATGTTGATGGCAGCGTTACTATAAATAATAGTGAAACGGGTACCAATGGTGGTGGCTTGTTTGTAAATCTGGTTGATGTAACGACCGGTACTGTTGTTGGTTCTGTGGCAGTGGCTGCCAATGGTACTTACAGCGGATTGACCTACCCGTTCGGTGGAGATACTTACAAATTGGTGGTAAGTACCTCTGCTACTTCACTTATACCTGGGCCTGTACCAACGGGATATATCAATACGGGAGAAAATGTTGGAACGAATACTGCTACACAATCAGCAACCCTCGGGCAAATAGAATTGCCAAGCAGTTTTGCTACATCAACATTAGCAAATCAAAATTTTGGTATCACACTAGCCGGATATATCTATGTTCATAAAAAGGCCATTGATGAAAACAGTAGTATAAATTTCACATTCAATATTACAGGTGGGCCAACATCTGTACCTACGATTACTATCAATGATCAACCCAATACCTCCGTTCCCATCAAGGATCTTGGATCATCCCAAAATGGACGTTTATGGGCAGTAGGGATGAATAACAATACGCTTTACTACCGCGACTTAGGATCTTCCTTGTGGGTGACAACCACAATAACAAACGCCAACGCTGTTGATGGTGGTGCAGGATCTTCCGTTTATTATGTTACTACAGGAGGCGGAATGGCATACTTTGATGGTACAACATCCACACAAATATTTACCGGAACTACTGCAGTGGATGTTGGTAGTGCTTGGGATAATCAACCATTTATTATAGCTAATGGTGGTAGAATATATCAATATAGCGGGAGTGGCAGCGGTGTAGTAAATTCTGCTGCGTGGCCACAAGTGGGATCAAGTGCGAATAACATAAATGTTGATGGCGATCCATCTACTGGAGACGCTATAGTTAGCAAATCAGACAATAATGTTTGGCGAATTACTAGTGCTGGCACCGCTACAAGCTTGGGGCGGCCTTCTCAGGCTACGTCTAGTGCCAATGCTAATGATCTTGCCGTCGATGCATTTGGAGGAATCTACAGCATATATAAGTCTGTATCGCCTATAGCAGGAAGCGGCGCTTTCCCATTTGCATGGACTGGGGGAACTAATTGGTCTGCACCAGAATTATCCGGTGGCAATGCCACTCTTGCATCCAACCAAATTACTGCAGGCGTTGGCGGGCAGGCCTGGCAGGCCACCAGTACCACAGGTCCGTTTTCGCTGGGTAATATTTTTTCAAGAACAAATAATAACGGCACCATTTTTTGGCATGATAACGACTGGTTGCTCGCGGGTAGCAGCATTACCAACACACAGATGATTCCTGTTGTACCGGGCACCTATACCCTAGCAGAAACAGTACCCTCAGGTTGGGCACTAACGGCAATTGATATTTATGACCCTACCAACAACTCATCGGGTGTGGTCGCTACTAAAACTTCCAGCCTAAATGTTGCTGCCGGCGAGGTTGTACATGTAAACTATACTAACCAACTCTTACAGTCTTTGGCTATAGGTACTGGTTGCGGTACTAACTATGTTCAGACCTATGGATCAGGTGTTGCTGCTAATGGCAGCCCACTGCCGGGGCTCACTTCGTACCATTATGGAAGCACCAATAAAGTGGATGATGGGTATTATACCATCATTAAAAATTCAGCTTCCTGGTCAAATACCACCCTCACCGACCATACTGGTTTGGCAAATGGCTATTTTATGGCTGTAAATGCCTCTTACACAGTTAATGAATTTTACAGGCAGCGGGTTACGGGCTTATCTGTAGGCTCTTCTTATACCTTGTCTTTTTGGGCTGCTGATCTTTCTCCCACAGCAGTTTTACGTCCCAATGTTACCATGGGTGTAGCAGCTGTGAATACTGGAGTAACAATTAACTCAATTAATACAGGCAATATTACCGCTACCAATTGGACATTGTACAGTTTTACATTTATTGCAAACGCTTCAACAGTTGATATTTTTATTGCCAATAACGCTTCTGGCGGAACAGGTAATGATATCGCCATTGATGATATTTCATTTAATCTTACACCCATCCCTGCACTTGTAACGACGGTTACACATTCAACCTGTGCCTCTGCAACTGGCAGCATTACGGTAACTACGTCGGTCGGTGCTAACATAGAATATAGCGTAGATAATTTTGCTATACCGGCAAATACACAAAGCAGCCCTGTTTTCAGTGGCATTACACCTGGATTTTATACTATTTATGCCCGATATGTAAGCACAACATGCACTTCTTCTAAAATCGATACAGTTAAAGCAGCCATTTGCGGCAATGTTTATAATGATTTAAATGGATTAAGTGATAATACAGTAAATGGAATTGGTACAAATGCAGGCGGTGTAAACGCTGTATTATATGATAGCACCGGCTTAAAAGTAGTAGCCGTAATTGCTGTTCCTGCCTCAGGTGTGATTGATTTTGGTGGTGTAGCCGTTCCCGGCAGCAAGTACACTGTTTTTCTTACAACATCAACTGCTATTGTAGGGCAAACTGCTGTTCCAACAGTAACTACGCCTATCAATTGGGTAAATACAGGGGAAAACCTAGGTTCTGGTACAGGTAGTGACGGTACTCCAAATGGGGTACTACCATTGGGAATCGTGTCTGCCAATTTGAACAATGCCAACATAGGCATCGAGCAATTACCAACTGCCAATGCAGTCGCAGCCATTAGCCAACAAAATCCAGGCGGTAATGCGAAAATAACGGTGCCAACACTGACTGGTAGTGATCCAGAAGATGGTTCTTACATTGGTACTTCACTGACCAATACCATTAAAATTCAGTCCCTGGCAATTGGTGGTACACTTTACTATAATGGTGTTGCCGTAACGCTAGGACAGGTAATTACCAATTACAATCCAGCCCTGCTTTCTGTTGATCCTAATACAGCAACAGCCAGTGTGAGCTTTACCTACAGCGAAGTGGATGCAGCGGGTCAAGTAAGTTCTGCTGCAACAGTAACCATGCCATTCACAGATCCAGTCGCATGGGGATGCAACAATGCGCAGTTCTTTCAGGTGAAGGGCACCAATTCAGATGAACGGTTATATACCATCAACCCGAACACTTTAGATAGTACGCTCATTACTACCTTCCCAAATTTTGCACAGGCATTAGCTTACAATCCTACGGATGGTTTGCTTTGGCTAGTTGATAGCAGTATTTATATCGATCGCATTGATGCCAATGGTGCGAAGTTGCGCATGAACATTCCAAATTTTAATCCATCCTATGGGGCAAATCCTGCGAAGGGAACGGTTACTGCAAATGGTTACTATATAGTTGACAGTAATAATTCAAATCTTGGAAGTACCTACTATACCATAGACATCAACCCAGCCCGCGGCACCTATTTGCAATATGTGGATCCTCAGAATGGTTTTGCTACTATCAACACAGCACCATATGCTAGAAAAGCCTTGGCAGCTTTCGGTACCGTGAGCGACTGGGCATGGAATATTGCAGATGGAAAATTATACGGCATCTCCGGCAATGGAGCAAACACCGGCTTTATACAGATTTTTGATTATACCACTGGCATCGTAAGTTTAGGTCCGCAAGTAGTGCGGACTAATGGTATCGTATTAGGTGCCAATACTTATGGCACAGCGGCGTTTGATGCTTCTGGTCGTTTGACCATCCTTACTAACACCGGCAACGACTATTTTGCGGTAAATGTTACTACCGGACAAGCAGTATTGCTTTCAAATGGAGTAGCAACAGCAGCCAATACGGATGGTGCAGCATGCCCTACGGCTAAGCTTAGCCAGATAATCATTGGCAATGTTTATAATGATGTAAACGGCCTTACCGATAATCTTGTAAATGGTATTGCAACCAATGCTGGTGGTGGCCTATACGCCGTGCTTTACGATAATACAACCGGTAAAGTGGTTGGTCTTGATTCGGTTTACAACAATGGTGTATATAGTTTCGGAGCAACACCAGCCGACAATTACAGTGTTTACCTGACATCCACATTACCTGTAATCGGGCAGAATGCAACACCGCCAATTACCCTGCCTACAGGTTGGGTAAGCACAGGAGAAGGTTCTACAGCCTCTGGCGATCTGACACCTAATAGCATAATTGTGCTTGGCCCTGTGAATAGTGATGTTGTCAATGCCAATTTCGGAATTGAACAACGTCCTGGTGCAGGTGCAGGAAGTAATACTGTCATTAATCCTGGTGGAACCAACCAGGTAACGGTTCCTGCCAACACGTTTACGAATATTACTAGCAGTACGGACACCGTTACTAATACGGTTACGGCTATAAAGATTACGGCCTTCCCTACAGGTGCTACCAGCATTGTGATCGGAGGTACCAGCTTTAACACACTGGCGGCCATCCAAGCAGCTTACCCCAATGGAATTCCTACCAATGCAAGCGGACAGCCGACACCAACAATTACAGTTGACCCTGTAGCAATAGGTTATGGAAGTGTGACCATCCCATTCGTAGCAATTGACGCTGCAGGTATGCCATCACTTAATACCGGGACTGCAGTTTTGAATTTGACTGCACCACTACCACCGGTTGCACAAAATATTGCGAATGCCCCAATTAATAACAGTGCTGCCCAAACCCATATCGGTTGCTTTGTAGCCAGCGATCCGCAGGGTGCGCCAATAACCAGCTTCACAGTTGTTACACTTCCTTTGGCAAGCCAAGGAGTTTTATACACCTGCAGCAGCAACAATGTGCCTTGCACAGGCAGTTATACTGCAGTTACCCCTAATCAGGTGCTGACGCCTGCTCAGGCAGCAGCCCTGTACTTTGATCCTGCAGCAACGTTTGTTGGTACTTCAACGTTCACCTACAACGCCACCAGCCAGAATGGAACGAGCAACACGGCTACCGAAGCCATTCCAGTGATCAATAATCCGCCGACCGCAAACAGCTTCACAACCGAGCCAGTTGCAAAAAACAGCAGCAATAATCCATTGCCAGCATTAACTGGTGCAGATGCGGATGGTACCGTTGTGAGCTATACAGTGACACCGCCTTTGGCAGCTCAGGGAACAATTACTTATTGTGTGACGCCACCTGCAACAGGTTGTGGTACGCCAATCAGCGGAGCTACTGTTTTGACCTCGGCCCAGGCAGCAACCATCAGCTTTACCCCGGCCAGTAATTCTACAGGTAATGCCACATTCACATATACGTCAACGGACAATAACGGCAACGTCAGCACACCTGCCACAGTAACTGTGCCGGTTACCGCGAATGGGGCGCCTCCTGCAAACCTTCCGCCGGTAACCCAGGATGTAACGGTTGCACCGCTTAACAGTAACGATGGCAGTAGCCTGATATCCCCGTTGATTGGTACAGATCCTGATGGCACGATTGCGAGCTACACGATTAATACAATTCCATCGGCAGCAACAGGTATTCTTTATTACTGCACAACAGGTAATTATCCTTGTACCGGTACCCTTACTGCTGTAACTGCCAGCCAGACCCTGACGCCAGCACAGGCACAGACTTTGCAGTTTGATCCAGCTCCGGGTAATAATAATCCCGCTGTGTTCACCTACAGCGCAACTGACAATTCTGGGCTCGGAAGCAATGTCAGCACTTATACCATCCCGGTAGTTAATCAGCCACCTACAGCGGTTACGATTCAGGCTACTGTACCATTCAACAGCACGAACGCGCCTATCCCGTCCCTGTTTGGCACTGATCCTGATGGAACAATTGCCAACTATAAGGTTACAACCGTTCCGAATCCTGCAACCGAAGGCACACTCTTCTATTGCAGCAACGGTACTGTACCATGCACTGGCACACAGTCCGCCATTACCTCCAATACCGTTCTGACACCAGCCCAGGCGCTAACGGTAAATTTTACACCGGTAACCGGTTTTGTCGGAACGGCTACGGGTTCCTATACTGCTACAGACAATAATGGGAATGTTAGCCAGCCTGCAGGCATTATCCTGAAGGTGGATAATTTCCCGCTTACGGGTCAGCCACCAGTAGCGAAAGGCAGCAGTGTAAATATCGGGGCGAATGTAGGCAGCACAGCGCTTGCAAACACCTTTATCACTGCTACGGATCCGGATGGCACTATTGCCAGCTATAAGATTACCAGCCTGCCCCCGGCCAGTCAGGGAGCATACACTTACTGTACAAATCCACCTTCTTCGGGTTGCAATACACTCCTTACAGTTGGTTTGGTATTGACGCCAACTCAGGCTGCCGCATTGAGCTTCACACCGATTGCAACTTATAGCGGCCCTGCTGTACTTGGCTTTACTGCCACCGACAACAGTGGCAATGTAAGCAACGTGGCAAATAGTGTAGTAAACATCAATAGTGAGCCGCCAATAGCTTCAGGTTATACTACTCCCGTTGTAAAGAATGGTGGACCTGCTATCAATACACTGCTTCAGGCGACTGATCCATTGGATAATGGAACCATTGCAAGCTTCACTATTACCAGCATACCAACTACCGGCAATGGAACCTTGACGTATTGCGTGGCACCGCCTGCAACGGGTTGCAACACATCGATTGCTGCAGGTACAACCCTTACACCAGCCCAGGCAGCAACCGTAAGCTATACGCCGGGAGCCAATATGAGTGTATACGAAGTACCATTCACATTCACAGCAACCGACAACAGTGGTAACGGTAGCAATGTAGGCACCATCGTAGTCCCGGTCGATAAACCTTTGCCACCAGTTGCGCAAAATATTATGAACGCACCGATGAACAACAGCCTTTCGCAAACCCATATTGGTGGCTTCGTTGCCAGCGATCCTCAGGGCGATCCGATTACCAGCTATTTGGTATTGACATTGCCGCAAGTAAGCGAAGGCATTTTATACACCTGCAGCAGCAATAATGTGCCATGCACAGGAAGCTATACTGCAGTGACTGCCAATCAGTCATTGACACCAGCCCAGACAGCAGCCCTATACTTTGATCCGGCGAACACATTCGTTGGTACGAGCACATTTACCTACAATGCAACGAGTCAGAATGGGACCAGCAATACAGCTACGGAAACCATTCCGGTGATTAATAATCCTCCAACAGCCAACAGCTTTACAACCAATCCTGTTATCGTCAATAGTAGTAATAACCTGCTACCGCCATTGACAGGTGCAGATGCAGATGGGACCGTTGTAAGCTATACAGTAACACCGCCCGTACCTGCACAAGGAAGCATCTCGTATTGTACGACGCCGCCGTCAACAGGTTGCGGTTCGCCGATCAGCGGTACAACTGTCTTGACTCCGACTCAGGCAGCAACAATCAGCTTTACGCCTGCAACAGGTGTTACGGGCAATGTTCCGTTCACCTACACTGCTAAGGATAATAATGGAAATGTAAGTACAGCTGCTACTGTTATTGTTCCGATCACACCATTGGGTACGCCTCCGGCTAATCTGCCACCGATAACCCAGGATGTGACCATTGCACCGCTTAATAGCAATGATGGAAGCAGCCTCATTTCGCCACTGATTGCAAGCGATCCTGATGGTACTATTGCGAGCTACACGATCAATACCATTCCTTCAGCGTCAATCGGTGTCCTCTACTATTGTACGACCGGTAACTACCCTTGTACCGGTAGCTTGACAGCCGTAACAGCCAGCCAGACTTTAACCGGAAACCAGTATGCAACACTCCAGTTTGATCCGGCGTCAGGAAATAACAATCCTGCTGTGTTTACCTACAGTGCGACCGATAACAGCAGCCTAGTAAGCAATGTTTCTACTTATACAATTCCGATACAAAATATGCCGCCTACAGCGGTTACCATTCAGGCTACGGTACCGTTCAATAGCACCAATTCCAAAATACCGGTGCTTCAAGGCACAGATCCGGATGGTACAATTGCCACCTATAAGGTTACAACCGTGCCGAATGCGGCCACCGAAGGAACACTTTACTATTGCAGCAATGGCACCATACCATGCACCGGCACACTGACAGCAATTACCGCCAATACTGTTTTGATGCCCGCACAGGCATTAACAGTAAACTTTACTCCGGTTACCGGCTTTACCGGAACGGCAAATGGCACCTATACTTCTACGGATAATAATGGGAATGTTAGCCTACCGGCAGGCATTGTCCTGAGAATTAGCAATTATATGCCTGTTGGTCAGCCACCATATGCAACTGGCAGCAGTGTAAACATCGGTGCCAATGCCGGTAGTACCCCACTGGCGAGCAACTTCATAACAGCGACAGATCTGGACGGAACGATTACTAGTTATAAAATAACCAGCCTGCCTCCGACCAGCCAGGGTGTCTACACTTATTGTTCGAATCCTCCGGCAACAGGTTGCGGAACACCACTGACGCTTGGACTGGTATTGACTCCGGCACAGGCCGCAGTTTTGAGCTTCACACCGGTAGCAACTTATAGTGGTCCTGCAGTACTTGGTTTTACTGCTACAGATAACAGCGGTAATGTGAGCAATGTTGCCAATAGTGTGGTTAATATCAGCAGTGAACCACCTATCGCCACCGGATATACAACGGCTGTCGTGAAAAATGGTGGCCCTGCAATCAATACACCATTATTGGCAACAGATCCGTTGGATAACGGTACCATCGTTAGCTATACAATTTCAAGTGTCCCGACTTCCGGAAACGGGACACTGACCTATTGTGTAACTCCCCCCTCATCTGGATGTGGCACTACCATCACAACTGGAATGGTACTAAGTCCGGCACAAGCAGCAACGATTAGCTATACCCCAGGTACGAATATGACTGCCTTTGAAGTACCATTCACATTTACAGCAACCGATAACAGTGGAAACCTGAGTAATGTGGCCACAATTGTAATCCCTCGCATTGACAATACCTTATGTATAAAGTCGAGAGTTTACCTAGAAGGTGCCTTGATGAATAATAGCAATGTAACGGCTGGCGGCCGCCCCTTAATGCGAGACAATCTCAGGAACAGCCCGATAACCGGCGCCAATTACATTCCGGTTACGGATCCGTATGAATACGCTACGACATATGTTGATGTGACTAGCAAGTACACTAAAATGTCTCCACAGGATGCGGCGCATCCTCAATTCCGAAAGGTGACTGATTCCACCGCAGTTTTCAGTGTTACTGGTCAGAATGCGATTATTGACTGGGCCTTTGTGGAATTGCGCAGCAAATCCAATAGTGCTACAGTTCTGGCAACTCGCGCAGGATTGATACAACGGGATGGGGATATTGTAGATGTGGATGGTGTCAGCTGTTTATCCTTCCCGGGTGTCACAGTAGATAGTTATTTTGTCGCGATTCGGCACCGAAGCCACCTAGGTGTGATGACAAAATATGGGCAATCGGCTACGAGTCTTCAATCCCTTGTGGATCTGACAGCTACAACAACACCGGTTTATGATAAAGGCGTGGTAGGTGCCAATAATTATACCGGACTCGCTACCAATAACAATATTCAATCAGGGTACCGGGCCTTATGGCAAGGGGATTTTAATGCGGATAAAAAGGTAAAATATGATAATCCAAATGACGATTTAGCGGTCATGCTTGATGATGTTCTTGGTCATGCGGGCAATGTAAATTTTACTACCAATTTTGATTTTGGTTATGGATATTTCCAAGGTGATTACGACATGAATAGTAAAGTGAAATATGATAATCCGAATGATGATAATTCCATGCTGCTGGATCAGATATTAGGTTATCCGCTTAATAGCAACTTCATTACCAATTTTGATTTCATGATCCAACAATTGCCATAATCAATTCAAATAAATATAAATGAAAAATATAAAAATATCAATACTAGCTTTTTTAATGCTCTTAATGGCTATTGAATCCAAAGCCTCAGTATCGCAAACGCAATACCGGTTGGTTTACGATTCTAGTATATGTGCTTATAGCGTTTACATGATTATTGTTGCTGGAAGCACTAACCCTGCAACTGTTTTAAATCGCAAAGCTTCGACTGGTCAATTAAGTTTTGTCGTCCCTGCAGGTACTGTTTTTGGTTTACAAACCCCTAACGAACCTAAACTCGGTTCATATAATGCTGGCACCGGGATATTAACCCGTACAACTCCTATGCCTTGGACAACTGCATCGTACATCGGTAGTTCAATTTTAGCGGGTTCATCGCTAACTGGCTATGATCTTCAGGCTTTTACACCACCCACTAGTAATACCTGGTATCCTTCCTTAAATGTTGGAGATACCGTTTTGTTATTCAGTATAAAGATTGCAACGAGTTCCTGTGGTGCTGGTATCCGTCTTTTCAATAACAATACGATTCAGGGAAGTGCCGTTACTGGCGGGGATCCATCCTCTGCAATAACGGGTGGTGGCGATTTTAATAATGGATTGAATGTTGGATCTCCTGCGATTCAAACGTATGTGGGTAATGCTGGTGGTAGTAGTACTATTCCAAGCCCTGCTTTTGCCACCGTATCCACAAATTGCACCACATCGCCATCAGCTTTTGGTTTGACGGTAGTTTCAACACCAGGCTCAGTTTGCGCCTCACCCTTGACTTATTCCTGGACTGGGCCAGGTAGCTTTACCAGCAGTAATCCTTCTTTTTCGATTAACTCACCTACCGCTGCCAATTCTGGAACTTATACAGTTGTCGTCAAAGATGCGAATGGATGTATTATAACAAAAGCCGCTGGTTATAATGCGATTGCCTGTAGTTTAATTCCGCTACCCCTTCAGTTATCCTCTTTTACAGGTACGATCGAGAATTGCACAACTTCACTTAGTTGGAAGAATACAGATGAGGGTAATCTAATGTATTATGAATTACAAAACAGCATAGATGGATCGAAATTTGAACCTTTAAATAGGATTTATGGTAAAGGAGGACTCACCAACGAATATAATTATGAATACAAAGCAGAAAATGGTAGAAGATTTTATCGGCTCTCACTAGTGGGAATGAATGGCAAATCTATTTATAGTAACGTTATTTCTGTATTTACAAACTGCGGAAATGAGAATATTAGCATATATCCTAATCCAACTCAGGATATTGTGAACCTAGCGGGTCTAAATTCTGGAGAAATAATTGAGATATATAACTTTATGGGACAATTGGTAAAATCACAGCTTGTAAATAATACGGTTGAACAAGTAAATCTCGGTTCAATTTCGAGTGGTAATTATCAAATCATTGTTTTAAATGGAAAACTGCGGATCAAGGTTGGAATAGTTACACGTAAATAATAGTAAAAAATACGGCATAATCATTAAAAAGTTTAATAATTTACTAAATACTACTAGTGATTTAATTAAATTAATTTTCTATCAAACTTATATTAATTAAAAAATACATTAGAAAATGACTAAAAAGGAATTAGTTGAAAGAATTTGTTTATCAACAGGAATTAATACATGGGATGTAATGATCACAATTGAAGCTTTATTTTCAGAAATTAAATTGACACTTTCTGCTAGAGAACATGTCAACATTCATAATTTTGGTTCATTTCAAATTAAAAAAGAAACAAAAATTGAAAATAAAATCATCAATAAAAATAAAAGTAAAAACAATGCAGTCGAGATAATAATACTTAAGCCAGCTTTGGGTTTTTTTCTGAAGAATAATGCGCCAATTTAGCGGATGCTGAAAATGCCGGTCGTGTTGACCACCATTAGCCGGAATAAATTAAAGTCAGATTGCTCCGGCTCAATGTGGTCAATGTCACCCAAAAATGCAGTTAGGCTTTATTTGAGTTCAGGATTATATATCACTTGTTAACTTCAACGCTGCAATTCATTCATAAGAATATGTTGCCCACCAACTTCGAAATTCCGCTTTCTGAATTGCATAATCATTAAATTTATGTGATTTTAAATATAGATGGTATATTTTAGCAGTACTATTGTCTGTTATATTATAGGGGTCATTTTTAAGCATGATATTTTATTTAACATGATTATTAATCAACGTGGTATATGTTAAAAACTCGTGTTTCCAGCAATCTCAATGTGAACTTTTACATGCATAATATTTTATTTCACATGATTATTGATTAACGTAGTATATGTTAAAAGTAGTGTTTCCTATAATATCACAAAAACACCTTAAATGCATGATAATATTATTTTACATGACTGTTAACCAATTTTTTATATGTTAGGATGTACTGTTTCCAAAATTTTAGTGGAAACAGTGACTTCTAACATGTAAGTGTTTATCTCAACAATACACTATCATTATTTATGCAATTTCTTAATTAAATAGTAATTATTGATTGTTAAGTTACTATGCCGTTCGAAGATCCCTTTTACCTAATCACCTACATCAATCCGGTGAAAATTATACAAACAGTTACATATTAGAAAGTGCTGTTTCCAAAAATAAAATGAAAAAAATCGCTCGCCGTGGTAGGTGCCTTCCCTCGCCGTGGTTGGTGTCCTCACCTGCAAATGCCGGTCGTGTTGGCCACCATTAGCCAGAATAAATTAAAGTCAAATTGCTCCGGCTCAATGTGATAAATGTCACCGAAAAATGCAGATTGATCATCTTGACGAGTGATACGTTACATTGAATCCAGGGACCATCATTTATTGCCAAAGCGGATCTATATAAGATGATAACAGCCGATTATTTTACTGAATTAGTTTATCAGAATTTTAATTTCCTAGTGGGGAAATATAATTTCAATTATGTTGATACAACTGAATCACCAAGGCAGATTTTTGTTAACTATCGAAAATCTGAACTTATGGTAATAATTAAATACAGTCATACAAATCAATATGTTGAAGTAAGTATTTATAAGGATGTACCAGTAATCGCACCACCAGAATATCAGTTGAAAACAGGTGTTATGCTTCTCGAACTTATAAAACAGAAAAATCAATTGTTTGATTATCATTCAATAATGCCTCCAATGATTTCTTTGGAAGAATCTGTAAAACATACATCTAGCCTATTGGAAAATTATGGTGGCTCTTTGTTGTCCGGTGATAAATGATTTAACGAACAAGCCAAATAATCATCAACAAATCCTGAGATTCCTGACTCAGACAAATTAGCCGTTAATGAAGACATCCACGAGGCTATAAAAAATCACTGATTCACATACTTCAGCGCAACATAACCCGACGCAAAGACCTTTATATCCACAAGTTTTAATTGCAGGCGCTCCTGTAAGATGGTCTCGTCTAAAAAGCGTCTCCCAGCTCCGGCCATGATTGGCTGTATGACGAAATGATATTCATCAACAAGGCCCAGTGCTATAAGCTGCGAAGGAATATCTACGCCACCTGTGGAAATTATTCCACCCGGTTGACGTTTCAGCTTTAGAATTTCCTCTTCCAGATTCCCGCTTATAATGCGTGTATTTTTTTCGTCCAATTTGTCCATCGTTCGTGAGCAGACGACTATTTTTTCTATGGAAGCAAATGCATCCGCAAAATCGTTTATTGATTTAGTGGGCCCGGAATGGTCTTTAGCAACATCTGGCCAATAGGGTATCATCAACTCATAGGTTTTACGGCCATAAAGGAGTGTGTCTGCATCTCGCAAGAGCCGAGCGAAGTATTCATGGACATCCTCATTGCCTTCCCCTTTAGTATGGTCGCAGCAGCCATCTATCGTAAGGTTAATACCAAATACCAGCTTTCTCATAGGTTTTATTTTTCCTGAATTTGCATTATTATTCCAATCTGCAACAATGTCGGATCTAAATTCAGCAAATCCTCACATCCAGTAATCCTGATTAGACAAAAATGCCGTTGGATGGGGATACCAACCACGGTGATGAATCCTGATTCAGACAATAAATGTGTTTGACTAGGAAACCTATCGGTGAGGGCCTATTAAAAATAAGCCTGACTCGGTTGTGTGGGATCAATACTCCTGATTGTAACCGGAGCTTTGCCCGTTTCGCGAATGATCTCTGAAAGCCCATGCCCCGTATTCCTATCGATCTTGTATTTGTATTCGCAGACTTCCAGTGATTCTTGCATACTGAATTCACCATACTTGGAATCGCCTTTAGAGAAATGAACGCGTGCGCCCCCTTCCGCCGCCGTCGTGTTGCATCCTACGGCCATACCGTTCCCCAACGAAATACCCCAGTGGCAGATCGCTTTTTCGGTGTCCCGGTGAAAATTGAATAGATTTCCAGCCGGAATATCATCTACGCTTCTGACTACGGCCCCATCACCTAAAATACTGTTAGCGGTCTGTGCAGTCATCAGCGGACCTTTACGGGCCAGCCATCTCAGCGATACAAATCCAGCTTTAAAAAGCCACATTCTGACCGCATCAAAACATACCGGTGTTGGCGTGGATATCTTGAACGTATCCCTCGAGACTGTTTCGAAAAACAGGGTTCCAGTTGACAACTCCGAGTTTTGAGCAACATTCAGAAGACTGGCTTTAGTTGCTGAGTCAAGGGGCATATAACACCGGATTGCATCTTTAATTACGGTTTCCGGTTTGCTGAGATAATATGGAATGGTGGTGGACGGTGCCTGGTTATAGCTCCATGCTGTTCCCATATTGCTTAAAGAATAAGGCGCGTTCAAATACACTTTCTGGCAAAGCAGCAAGGCCCGAAGCGCCATATGTGCACTGGTGTTTCCCGTATGCCAGGCACCGGTTCCTTTTAAAGAAAGTTGCGCCCCCAGACCGACAACTTTTTCTTCCGGTAACTTGATCTGATCACCGAGGATTTCCGAGTTCATCGCTTGCACTTTAAGGTCCAAAGCAAGTTCGCGGCTAATATTATCTTGGATGTATTTGATCGCATTATCAAAGCGTTCCTTATTGGTGCCTGCCATTTTTTAAAGAATTTGTGTTGAAAACGGTCATCAATAATATTAAAAAATATTAAGAATTTGAAGTGCTGCAGGAAAAATCTTGTCATGAATTTCTGCAAAGAATATAGTGACCATGATCATTCATAATGAATGGACTGATAGTCCTGATTCAGGCGATAACGTCTACTGGCCCCCTACGATGACTCTAACTATCTTTAAAAACCTCATCCCGATAGTCTTTACGAAATTGTTGAAAATCCCTGCGAACCTGTTCTGCATATTCTTTGGCGTAATTGACCACAAATTCCTGCCAATCCTGCCGGGCCCCGAAAGCAATTAAATCATCTGTGATAGCGGACCCGTTCATGCCGCTACTCCTGATCTGAGAGGATGCGGTTAATAGCGCCATATCATCAATCACCTGAATAATATCCCGATACCGGTCTTTAATGAGCTTGAACTTAATCGTATCCTTGACTGGTTGAAGTTCCTGGATTACATAGGCTTCGTCATTAAAGACCGTTTGGCTCAATAAGGATGCCGACACACATTGCATGCGTTGCTGGACTGATAATATACGTTCCGCCTCATTGGTCCATTCTGGCTGTGCAGCATCAACATACGAACGAAGTGAAGATGGGAATGCCTGCTTCATATCGACCAATAAATGATTGTCCTTGACGAGGGTACTCTTTAGTAGAAAGAGATACCTTTTTGCGCCAATGCTTCCAGTTCCAGCCAATCGAAATACCGAATCGATTACTTCATAATTATAGGGACCATCACTGCTCTTTTTTATCCATTCATTGATATGAGCGGTTAATTGCTTTTTTAGCTTTTTTTCAATTTTAAAATGCCGTTCGTCTTTTAATGAAAGTTTTCGATTGTTGCGCTTCCTTTCAGTGCGTTTCTTCATGATGTCTGAATAGGAGCTATGATGTGCTTTTTTCAGAAAACTGCAAACAATACCTTTTGCAGTGCGCGGATCAATGCTTAAAGATTTGCCATTGGATAGTGAAGCGGCATAATTCCTCACAAAAAGGACCGCCATATTCTCCGCTTTATTATCTTCAATTTTCAGGGATCTGAAAGCAATAAAAATGCTGGTTACAATACGAAGTAATTCCAGGAGGCACGGAGCCAATATAGCCTCATCAAAATCATTCAGATCGAAATAGACGAGTTTGTTGTCAGCTTTATAGCTGCCGAAATTTTCCAGATGCAGATCCCCACAGATCCAGGTTAATGGGGAGTCCGGGACGGTTTTCTTTTGAAGGTCTTCATAAAATAAATGGCAGGTCCCACGAAAAAAGCGAAAGGCATTTTCCGTCATGGCCTCATATTTCAGTTGGGTCATTTCAGCAAGCCGGCCCTGATTGAAATTGCTAATTCTGTCTGCTAATTCAGATCTCATTTATGTCGCTGTACTATATGAATTGTTATAGCCACTATAGTATAATGAACATGCCAAGAGATTTGGAATGGCGAAGATCGTCTGAATCAGGATGCTTAGGATTTTTGGATTTACAGGATGGGTGTTGTTAAAGCTCTTATCTGCGTTTATAGATCAACGGATTTTAGATGGCAACCCCGAAAATCCTACCATACTGAGCATCGTGATGAAAACACGGCCGTTTCAGGGCAATAGATTCCCGTCTGGTACTGTAGTATTCGTAGCAACAATGCCAATAAAGGGATCAGGAAGAAAAATACTTTTGGTAAGGCATGGTATAAATGTTCGAGGAGATAGGCGCCCGTATGAAGTGGCACTGGTCACACCGTCCCGGATTTTTACAGAATCCGGCCTGCTTGAAAACCATGCCAACAGGCGTAAATCAGTGAATTATTCAAGTAATTGATGGTATAGTTTTTATGTGCTAAAACTGAAAATGTATTGACCGGGAAGGGTATGCAGATACCATTCTGGCCATGTCCCAAGTTCTTGCTTTAGCGTACACGTCCGGTCTAAATAAATACCCTTTATGGCAAATGTTCTTTGGTTACAAGGTGGTGCCTGCAGTGGCAATACGATGTCCTTCCTCAATGCGGAAGAACCAACAGTCGTAGAACTTATTACCGACTTCGGTCTGAATATCCTGTGGCACCCTTCGATCGGCCTGGAGATCGGAACCGAGGTTGCAGACCTTCTTAAAGATATTATTTCCGGTAAGATCACTATGGATATCCTGGTATTCGAAGGGACCCTGATAGAGGGCCCTAATAAAACCGGTCACATGAACTTCTTCGCCGACCGACCCATGAAAGATTGGGTCCGGGAACTGGCCGCTGTTGCCGGTTATGTCGTAGCAATAGGAGATTGTGCGGCTTGGGGCGGTATCCCTGCAACAGATCCTAATCCTACCGAAAGCACTGGTCTGCAATTCCTGAAAAAAAATAAAGGCGGATACCTGGGAAGTAATTACAAATCAAAAGGAGGACTCCCTGTTATTAATATCCCCGGCTGCCCCGCACATCCTGACTGGATCACGCAAATCCTGGTAGCTGTTGCAACGGGCCGTATTGCCGATGTGCAGATTGACAGCTTTCAACGCCCTACGACTTTCTTCACGGAATTTACCCAATCCGGATGTACCAATGCCAGAGCATTTGGTGAAAAAGTGGATGGCCACTTCGGTGTTCGTGGAGGATGCCTGTTTTATGAAGTTGGCTGCAGAGGCCCCATGACACACTCGAGCTGCAATCGAATCCTTTGGAACCGGCAGGCTTCCAAAACCCGGGTCAATCACCCTTGCCTGGGATGCACAGAACCAGGCTTCCCACATTTTGATCTGAAGAAAGGCAGCATTTTCAGAACTATGAAATACCTCGGCTTTTTACCAGCCGATATTCCTAAGGGAGATAATATGATCCAATACTATTTCAAGGCTGGTATCGGTAAAGTAGTAGGTACTGCTGACAGTGTCTTCAAGTTTAGCAAATAATATCCAAGTGCTTCCGGCACTCATTCCAAATAATTGAAACATACTTCAGATGATCACTAAAGAACTGAATATTTCACCGGTAGGTCGTGTGGAAGGAGACCTCGACGTCAACGTCTATATGGAAAACGGGGTCGTTACAAAAGCACATACCCAGGCCTCCATGTTCAGAGGCTTTGAGATCATTCTGAGAGGCAAAGACCCACAGGCCGGACTTATCGTAACGCCTCGCGCCTGTGGGATCTGTGGCGGATCGCATCTGTATTGTGCCTCCTTCGCACTGGATGTTGCTATGAAAACCACCCTGCCACCCAATGCCTTACTATTACGCGCGATCGGGCAGGCGAGTGAGAGCCTTCAAAGTGACCCTCGATGGTTCTATGCCATATTCGCAACGGATCTTACTAATAAAAAGTTCGCTAAAAAACCACTTTACGAAGAGGTGAAAAAGCGTTGGTCAGCCTATGTTGGGACTTCATTTCAGAAGGGCCTTACCGCCAGTGGCCGGCCGGTCGAGATCTATGCCATTTTTGGCGGTCAGTGGCCGCACAGTAGTTATATGATACCTGGAGGCGTTATGTGTGCGCCTACCTTAAAGGACATCACACGATCATACGCGATTCTGCGCCACTTTAAAAATGACTGGCTGGAATCTGTCTGGCTGGGATGCAGTATTGAACGGTATATGCAGATCAAGAGCTGGGATGACATGATGGTTTGGCTGGATGAAAAGGAAGAACATAAGAATAGTGATCTTGGGTTGTACCTGAGAGCCGGACTGGAATTCGGTTTGGACAAAATGGGGCAGGGATTAGGCAAATACATTGCCTATGGCACCTTCCTGCACAAGGATATGTACAATCATCCCACCATTGAGGGCCGGAATAAAGCGTTGATCCAATCTTCTGGTTTTTTTGATGGTAACAACTACCAGGTTTTTGACCAGCAGAATATCATGGAGCACGTAAAACATAGCTGGTACAAGGATGTGCCTCCCATGCATCCGTTCAACCAGCTGGCTCCTGAACCGACTCCTTCTCAGATCCTTGAAGAGTCTGATTTTAATGGAAAATATAGCTGGGCCAAATCACCAAGATATTCTGGCATCGCGGCAGAAGCTGGGCCACTTGCGCGAGTCATGATGAATGCGAACCCGGCAAATCTCTCTCATCAAATTCAGGATCCATTATTTGGGGATATCATGAAAAAGATGGGCCCAAGTGTCTTTGTTCGTTGCCTGGCCCGCATGCATGAAATGGTCAGCTATTATAATCATATCGACGAATGGCTGGGCCAGATTCGCCTCGATGATCCCTTCTATATTAAACCCGAGGAACGCGACGGGCAAGGATTTGGTGCTACGGAGGCTGTACGGGGTGCCCTGGCGCACTGGATTGATATCAAAGATGGCGTGATCAAAAACTATCAGATTGTTGCACCAACTACCTGGAATGTCGGGCCTCAGGATGAAGCTGGGAATCCGGGTGCCATCGAGTCTGCATTGCTCGGCACTGAAATCGAAGATGAAAATGAACCGGTAGAAGTGGGTATGGTAGCCCGATCATTCGACTCCTGCCTGGTATGTACGGTTCATGCCCATGATAATAAAACTGGCAAAGAGTTGGCTCGCTTTAAATTGTAGATACCCAGGAACATGTCTGAATTGCTGTCTGTACAGAAAACGGCCATACTTGGATTTGGGAATCCTGTACGCAGTGATGATGGGATAGGGGTGCATGTTGCGAATCGGCTGATGCTTGAATTGAAAGACCGGAATGATATCAGTGTATTTGATATGGGCACCTCAGCTTTTGAGGTCTTATTCAAACTAAAAGAGCACCAGCGGCTTATCATCATTGATGCTGTCCGGGATAGCGGTGAGCCGGATGGGACGCTCTTTTCATTGCCAGCATCCGCCATTAAAGCAGAGATACAGGATGATCCGATGGTTTTCCTGCATGGTATGAAATGGGATCAGGCCCTTAGTTATGCCAGCAAAATCATGGGTGATGAATTTCCTGAAGACAATATCCAGGTATATCTCGTAGCTATTTCTGATTTTCGGATGAGTCTTGGCATGAGTGTGACGCTTGAAAAAGCAAGTGAAGAACTTGTTGCTACAATTATGTCCGACTTAAACCGACTTTTATGAATCAGTTCAAAGAAGCCATCTCCCCGGACACCAGTAATCGAGCCGATATACATAGCCCGGTTTACCTGGAATCTTCTCATGTATGCATCAGCCATGAGATTGCAGCGCAGGTTTTCGGGAATGTATCTGTTATCCTATCCGTTTACTACCCGGCTGAAAAAACATTCTTCCTGGCACCTGCAGGAGCTGAATATTTCATCCGCATTCATAAAACCACACAACAGATTCTGAAGACCAGAAATGCTGCCGGTGACCGTTCCGTTGCTATTCATGACCTCATCCTGGACCACGGAATTGATGAGGATGACCGTATACTCAATTACAGTATAGAAGCGGCGTTGAACGTTTTAAAAGTGACTTTCTGATTCATGAACGAACCATTGATCCATATTTTTTACCAAGACCCGCTGGATGCTCCGACGATCCATGAATATATAGAATCCATTGACCGGCTGAATGAACTCGTGTCTGTTCAACAATCGGATGAATTACAGCACGGTGTTCCCTATACCATTTATGTCAATGAACGCAGGATTTATATCCTGCCCGATTGGTTGGACCAGCGACCTGCTTTTGTTTTTCCTTCAGAAATTCCATTGAATAGGAATTTCCTGCTGGGTGCCATATTTGGACTGCTCGGAAACGAGGAGAAGTACCCTCAATATTTTACAGGTTTTCCCTTAATGCTGCATTTGTTCGACCTGATGCAAGCGATTACCGGTGCTAAGGAATGCGATCAGCTCCTGGAGCAACTGTTGCATCAGAATGCTTTCAACAACCCCTTTCAGAATTACGCTTTCAACCATAATGTTGCTATTGCCTTGAATTTTGGCCATTACAGTCAGGAGCTCAATCCTGATGCGATTGAAGCCCACTACATCGATGCCATGCAGTTGGCATTTGAACCGGCTTATAAAGCCTATACGGCTAAGTACTATGCAACTTTTCTCCTGGATATAGGAAGGACACAGGCAGCCATTCACCTGCTAAATGATCTGCGCTACTTAACTGATAGTCTCTATCCGCGATTTGCCCTGGAAAAAGCCTGGTGTGAAGCATCCATCAGAAACCTTATTCATGCTCCTGGTGAATCATCCTTGACAGAGCTGAAAGAACGAATTTGGAATACCCTCACGTTTTATGATACAGCCGGACACACCATTAGTGCCTCAACATTGTGGATGCAGGCTGCCCTTATAGCGAATCAATCAAATAGCTATGCGGAGGCATTAGGTTATATCAACAAAGCAATTACCAACTTGAGATTAGCTGAGCAGCCAGAACTTACAGCTCAGGCACAATTGACCAAAGGTCGAATTCTGTTCGACTGGGCTCAGAGTGGAAACCCGCAATTTTATAGAAATGCCCTGGAGGCTTTCGGTGAGGCCCTGAAAGTATTTGGGAAGGAGGATGCGCCCGAAGTATTTGCCGATATCCATCATCAACTAGGTGTTATTTACGCGGCACTGCCGGATGATCAAAAGAAAAGGGCTATTTGGGCTGCATTATCGGCGACTTCATTCAATGAAGCGCTGGAGTTTTTTAATAAGCACGATTACCCCGAAGAATTCGGCATGATCTGTAACAACTATGCCAATTCCTACCTGACTTACCCCCAGGGTAATCGGACGAATAATATGGAAAAGGCGCTGGATTATTATAGAGAATCGTTGTCCGTTAGAGCGGCAGAAACCTATCCGGAGGAGCGGGCACTGACGCTTTTGAATTTTCTGGATGCAAGTTGGAGTGTCGGAAACCCCGAAGAGGGCTTTAATAATGCCCGTTTTCAAGACATGCTGGATAAGGTCGCAGAAGTTGAACAACTAACCCATGACCCTCAGCTATTGGCAGAAGCGGCACGGCACAAAAAGCTTCTGGATGTATTGGCATTAAAGAACCGGGAAGAGGTACAAGCGTTGAACAATGCATGAGATATCCCTTGTGAGGAACATTTTCAGAACGCTGGAGGAAGAATATCCAGGCAAGATGGGGAGTGTACGAGGTATTTATCTAAAGGTGGGATTGCTCAGTAATGTCCAACCCATTTTAATGCAGAATGCGTTTAATGCAGTGTTGGAAGATGATCCCGGTTATGCGAAAAGCACCCTGATTGTTGAGGTGCTGCCTGTGCTCGTTTATTGTGAAGATTGCGACAAGACTACCGAAGTAGAGCATTACAAATTTGCCTGCAGCTGTGGAAAGCCTTCAAGAAATATCGTTCAAGGCGAAGAATTGCTGATTAGTAAAGTAGAATTCGAAGAAGAAACTATAGAACTATGATAAGTCCAAAATCGAACAGAACCCCGGTCGGTTCTGTACAATGTGAAAATACCTCCCTCCATCTTCTAAAAGCCAATGATTATGTGGCAAAGGTGATCCGTGAACGATTGCCGAATCTGCTTGTGATCAATGTCTGTTCATCACCGGGCTCTGGGAAGACTACTTTGATGCAGCAAACAGCAAAATATCTGAATGACCGACTGAAGATCGCCGTATTGGTGGGTGATCCTGAAACGGAGCGGGATGCCATCCGTATGAAGGAAGTTGGAATCAATGCTTTGCAGATTGTGACCGGAGGTATGTGCCATATCGAAGCACAGATGATTTTGCAGGCATTGGATCATATTGATCTGAACAACACCGATATACTCTTCATCGAAAATGTCGGAAACCTGGTCTGTCCTGCGGCGTTTGATCTTGGGGAAGATTACCGGGTAACCCTAATTTCATGTACAGAGGGTGATGATAAACCCAAGAAATATCCACGCATGTTTCTCACGAGTGAATTGATGCTGGTATCCAAATCTGATCTCCTCCAGTACCTGCCATTTTCTGTAGATGCGGTTACTGAAGATGCGCGAGATATCAATCCGGACCTGGAAGTCATAACCATCTCCAGTATCAATGGCGAGGGCATGGAACAATGGTGCAACTGGCTGAAACAAAAAGCAATCTCAAAACGAGAGCATGCTACTGAAATAGCGGAACAACGATGATGAAGACCTATAATATTCATATCAATGGAATTGTCCAGGGCGTAGGCTTCAGGCCATTGGTATATAAATTGGCCATGGCACTCGGTCTTGAAGGCATTGTAGAGAATGGTCAGGATGGCGTACATGTTTATGTCAATGGCTCAGAAGCAAAAGCCGCCGAGCTTTTATCCAGGATCTTAATGGAGGCCCCATGCCATTCTCATATCCTTGAATATGACATTAAAAAGATTGCTTCACAGCATTTTTCGGGATTTAGCATCAGAACGGTGGCGCCGGAGATAGCAAGCCGCAGTGTTCAAATAACTCCTGACATGGCCATGTGCCCGGAGTGCCGGAAAGAACTAGGAGATCCTTCTAACAGGCGTTATCGATATCCATTCATTACCTGCACGCAATGTGGGCCTAGGTATTCCATTATAAAGGAAATTCCTTACGAACGACACAATACCAGCATGCAGCCATTCCGGATGTGTAATTCCTGTCTGGAGGAATATTCCGATGTGGATAACCGGCGTTTTTTTTCACAAACCAACTCCTGCCCTGATTGCGGGATTTCGTTGTTGTTGCACTCCACAAAGAATGCTGGCCCTTCATTAAAGGACACGGAGCTTGTCATTCGTCATTCGGTTTTTCTTCTAAGACAAGGAAAGATCCTGGCTGTAAAAGGGACTGGCGGGTATCTTCTGCTCACTGATGCTAAGAATAGAGATTCAATTCAGATCTTAAGAGCCCGAAAACACCGACCTGCAAAGCCATTCGCGCTACTGTATCTGGATATTGAAATGGTAGCGGAGCAATTCACTTGCTCTGACCATGAAAGAGCGCTGTTGCTAAGTCTGGCAGCGCCTATTGTATTATTATATCCGAAAGACAAGGCAAGCAGTGATTTGAAAACGGATGTAATAGCACCAGGACTCAATAGGTTGGGTGTTAGGCTACCCTCGAACCCTTTATTACAGTTGATTGTATCAGATTTCGGAGCACCATTGATTGCCACCAGTGCCAATATTTCAGGTTCGCCGATCATCTACCGGGATGAGGATGTAATGGAGCACTTATCCGGCATTGCAGATTATTTCCTGAGCCATAACCGGGATATTATCATTCCCCAGGATGACAGCGTCATGCAATGCACTACTATAAATAGAACGCCAATCATTCTGCGCCGTTCCCGCGGGCGGGCGCCTTCATTTTTACACTATCAGGTTGAATCGGAGGAAGAGCTGTTGGCGACAGGCGCACTTATGAAAAGTACGTTCACTGTTGGTGTCAACAAGAATGTATTTCTCAGCCAGTTTCTGGGGAATACTTCAGGCTATGAAGCGCAGGAAATGTTTGAGAAAACGCTGACCCATTTTCTAAGTCTTTACGATGTTCATCCCGGAACCATCATCTCGGATCTGCATCCGGATTATTTCGCGCATCAACTGGCACAGAAGTTGCACCTCAAATACCATACAGCATTACAATTAGTGCAACATCACGAAGCACATTTTGCGGCTATCCTGGGTGAGCACCAATTGCTGAATACTTCAGAAACAATCCTGGGCGTTATCTGGGATGGTACCGGACTGGGAAATGATGGCAATATCTGGGGTGGAGAATTTTTTACGTACCAGGATAAGCAGATGGAACGGGCCAGCTTTTTTAAAGGCATTCCCATTATTGCAGGTGATAAAATGGCTCTGGAACCACGGATTTCCGCGCTTTGCGTCCTACACGAAACAGGCCTGGACCTTAAGGGTTTAAAGACTAAATTCAGTGAAGCTGAATGGAATAATTATTTGCGGCTTTTAGAAACGAGCACGATCAGCACCTCCTCTGCCGGAAGAATCTTCGATGCAGTAGCTTCCCTATTAGGTTGTTGCGATGTTCAATCCTATGAAGGTGAAGCTGCGTTAAGGCTTCAGTGTCTCGCCGAAAATCATGTCCGGAAGCATGGTTATGAAATGAATCCTTATGGTACATTCAAAATCGAATCAGGAACTTCTGTTTCATTGGACGAAATTTTTAGGGGAATACACTGCGATCTAAAGGAATCTAAAACCACTGAATATATCGCGGCCCGATTTCATTATACCCTGGTTATTATGATCGATCAAATGGCGCAGCATTTATCGGTGCATCGCATTTGTTTTAGTGGAGGGGTATTTCAAAATGCCCTTTTGGTCGATTGGATACAGCTCCGATTAGCTGGGAATTATGAATTGTTCTTTCATCAGGATCTTTCACCCAATGACGAAAATATATCCTTCGGACAGTTAGTCTATCATGGATGCCAGATCAATGCGTCTTACTCCAGTTCCTTGGAAAGCATTCCCAAACCTATCTATTCCACCACCTAAAATCAAACTGATGTGCCTGGCAATTCCTGGTAAGATCCAATCCATAAACTTATTGCATGATGGCCTTGTCCGTATGGCAAAAGTTTCTTTCGGAGGCATTATTAAAGAAGCTTCTCTGGAAATGGTGCCTGCCGCAGCGATCGGGGATTATGTCCTGGTACATGTTGGTGTGGCGATTAGCCGGGTGAATGAGGAGGAAGCCCACAAGGTGTTTGGATATCTGAGGGAAGCTGGTGAACTCGATGAACTTTATAATCCGGAGCTATGATCTTAACTACTTAAAACCTGATTCCATGAAATACGTATCAGAATTTCGTTCTCCGGAAATCGTCGAAGCCTTGCTGGAAAGCCTTCGTAAAGAAGCAAAAGGAAATTGGAACATCATGGAAGTCTGTGGCGGACAAACACATTCCCTGGTAAAAAATGGCCTGCTCAATATGTTGCCTGAGAATATTCAGATGATACACGGCCCCGGCTGCCCGGTATGTGTGACACCCGTAAACCTGATCGATAAAGCAGTCCATCTTGCCATGGATCATAACGTAATCCTGTGTTCCTTCGGTGATATGATCCGGGTGCCCGGGAGTGGAATGAGCTTGCTGGAGGCCAAGTCAAAAGGGGCCGATGTCCGCATCCTGTATTCCCCGCTGGAAGCAGTGACTATTGCTAAAGAAAACCCGGATCGGGAAGTGGTGTTCTTCGCGGTGGGTTTTGAAACGACTGCACCCGCTAATGCTTTGTCAGTGATCCATGCCGCACGGGAAAAAGTGTCCAATTATTCTATCCTGACTTCTCATGTTTTAGTTCCACCGGCTATCGCAACGATCATGAATGATCCTGATTGCCGCGTTGATGCCTTCCTCGCAGCGGGCCATGTCTGTGCGATTATGGGTATCCAGGAATATTATCCCCTGGTTGAAAAGTACCAGATTCCAATCGTAGTTACCGGATTCGAGCCCGTTGATTTATTGGAAGGAATTCTGATGACAGTACGACAACTGGAAGCCGGAACCTGCCTGCTCGAAAATCAATACACCAGGGTTGTCAGTGCAGAAGGTAATCTTGCAGCCCGGGATGTAATTGAAAAGGTCTTTACCCTGACAGATCGCGAATGGCGGGGGATCGGAGAGATCCCTTTCAGTGGGTATGCCGTTAATGAAGATTTCCGGCAGTACGATGCCAATCTCAAATTCAATATCACGATACCGGAGGCACATGAAGATCCCAGTTGCTTATCAGGTGAGGTGATGAGAGGCAAGATCAAACCCTGGCAATGTCCAAATTTCGGGAAAAGCTGTACGCCGGTCAATCCTATTGGTGCGCCAATGGTAAGCAGTGAAGGTGCCTGTGCCGCCTATTATCATTTTCATGGGAATGCTGCAGCGCTTGCATCCTGATCCTGCCAAAATATCGCTCCCTCAACGAATCTAATTCTAATTATGATCCTGGCCTGTCCACTCCCTAAACTTGATTTTGATACCATTAATCTGGGTCATGGCAGTGGTGGCACCCTCACCTCTCAGCTGCTTGATGCTGGCGTTTTCAAGTTATTGGCAAATGAATTGTTGGATAAAAAACATGATGGCGCCATCATGGAATTGAATGGTAAAATCGCTATGAGCACGGACTCTTACGTGGTTTCCCCAATCTTTTTTGCTGGCGGTAATATTGGCGATCTGGCCGTGAATGGCACGGTAAATGATCTGGCCATGTGCGGCGCTGCTGCCAAATACCTGAGCCTGAGTTTCATCCTCGAAGAAGGTTTGAAAATGACGGAATTCTGGGACATACTGCTAACGATAAAGTCAGCCTGTGCCGCATCAGGTGTGCAAGTGATCACCGGTGATACTAAGGTGGTGGAGCGTGGGAAGGGCGACAAGATCTTCATTAATACAACGGGTATTGGCCAGGTTCATCCTCAGGCATCCATCGATAGCTCCAATATCCAGGCCGGTGATCAGATCATTCTGAGCGGCCCCCTGGCCCGCCATGGCATCGCCATTATGAGCCAACGGGAAGGATTGGAGTTCGAGACCACGATCAATAGCGATACCAGGTCCCTGATACAAATCGTTATGGAGCTCCTTAATGTTTTTGGGAGTGACATTCATCTACTGAGGGATCCAACCCGTGGCGGACTGGCAACCGTCCTCAATGAAATTGCCAGGGATGTAAACCTGGGAGTCGATATCCGTCAGCAGGCAATACCGGTAGAAGAGGAAGTTTTCGGAGCCTGCGAAATGCTGGGGTTAGATCCCTTGTATGTCGCAAATGAAGGCCTGTTTATTGCTGTAGTTAAAAAGGAAATAGCGGCCTCTTTTGTGGTGCAGCTCCGCGAATGGGAACATGGAAGCATGGCTTCGATCATTGGTGAAGTCAGTAATACACATCCACGTCAGGTATTGATGAAAAGCAGTATTGGTGGCCATCGGGTGGTCAATATGCTGGCAGGTGAACAATTACCAAGGATCTGCTAAAAATCCGCTGATGACCACCGTACTGAATATCGGAAGCAAGGAACTGAAAGGAACGCCTGAGACAAGGGCCTTACGGTTTTTCTATGGGGATAAGGATAGTCCCTTCCTGGCTCCCAGGGGTGTTCACACGGTCAATGGCAAATTACTGGTTGCTGATACGGCTCAGAATCGGATATTCATTTGGAATAGCATGCCGGATGGTCCATGGCAGACGCCTGATCTGATACTTGGGCAAATAAGTCATCTGGAAACCGGACGCAATCAGGGTGGAAAAGCCAGTGCTGCAACATTTCAGTATCCCTCCGGCTTGTGGAGCGATGGAAATTATCTGATCGTTGCAGATGCCTGGAATCATCGCGTACTGATCTGGAATAGATTCCCGACAGTAAATAATCAACCGGCAGATGTGGTCCTTGGCCAGCCTGATATGGAGCAAAATTTGCCCAATGTTGCCGGGGTAGGAACGATCCCTTCGTCCCGGAACCTTTATTGGCCCTACGGAGTCTGGAGTGATGGGGTTCATCTATGGATCGCAGATACCGGAAACAGGAGGACCCTTTTCTATAATAGCATCCCTCAAAAGAATTATACTGCGGCTGATGATGTAATTGGTAAAAGCTCCTTTGATGAAAAGGATTATGAAACGCAACATGCCGTCTGGCCTTATTCTGTAAAACTTTCGCAGGGTGGGGTGCTTGCCATTACAGATACCCAGTCGTATCGCGTTTTGATCTGGAATAACTGGAGGGATGCATTTACTCAGCCTGCTGACACGGTTATTGGTCAGCATGATCTGGATAGTTGTGGACAAAACCAATATCGGTTAGCTCCGGATGCAGGCAGCCTCAACTGGTGTTATGATACCTGTTTCCATGGCAAATCGTTCTACATAGCCGATACCGGAAATAGTCGTATTCTCTACTATTCCACAATTCCTGATAATAACGGTTCTAACGCGGATGGTTTATTTGGGAATCTCTCTTTTGGATCGATCGGAGAGCATCTGGATGTCGGCAAACAGGACAGTGAGCGGCTCTACTGGCCATTTTCGATAAGTCCCGGAGAAGAGGAGTTGATCGTTGCAGATACCGGAAATCACCGGATCGTTTTTTATCCCTTTAATCCTTATGAACCAAGTCTATGAACGAACAGAAAGCAACTTTGCTCGAGGCACTCAAGGGATATGAATTGAAGGTACTGGGAGCTACGGATACTACAATAATGGTAAGCCCAGCTTATGAGATCGAGATGGAGGCTAATGGCATATTTAAGCTGAGTGAGGAGGGGTATATCGTGGGACCATTTTCGGATTTGAATGAATTGTGTCGATTTATTAGGAATGGAATGCTTGTCTGAATCAGGATGCTCAGGATTTTAGGATTTACAGGATATTGTCTGAATCAGGATGCTCAGGATTTTAGGATGTTCAAGATATTGTATGTTCCCTTTAATCCCGCAAACCTTCTAATCCTGAAACAATTCTAATTCAGAAGATATTCTGAACACCTTCAAAGCATAAAATATCCTGATTATATTTTGGGTTGAAAATTCTTTTATATTGAAGGCTATTCGCACCAAAATTGATTAGCAGGCCCGTTGGCAAGTCGTACGCAACAACGTAATTCTTAGCCTGGGCCAATTGAACCTCTTCTAAGTTGATTATCGCTTTTAATTCTACAACTATCTTTCCAGCTACTATAAAATCTGCTCTACGAGTCCCGACTTCTTGATCACAGTAGACAATGATTTGTTCATGTTCACGTGCAAATTCCAAATCTGCTTTATCCATTTCAATAGCCAGACAGCGTTGATAAATCACTTCCTGAAAACCGTTTCCCAATGTTTTGTGGACTTTCATGGCGCAGCCAATAATTTTATAGGTTATTTCTTCAAGTTGCATTCTCAATAATTTTATAGAAACAGAATATTGTGCCTTTTGTCTGAATCTTGCCCCCCTGGATTATGGGGTTTTCCAGAGTTATAGCATTGAGTTATTTCTAGCAAATCTGTAGCATATTCAAGTTTACACTTCCAGATTTTTACAAAACATGATTTGCTTAGGATATACTTCAGAAAAAGATCCTGATAATCCCCCCCATTCCGAGCATCCTGATTCAGACAAATAAAGCATGCGCAGGATATTGAAAGTTCTCTAAATCCTGAAAATCTATTAATCCTGAGCATCCTGATTCAGACAAATTATGGATGCGCAGGACATCGAATGTTCCCTAAATCCTGAAAATCTATTAATCCTGAGCATCCTGATTCAGACAAATTATGGATGCACAGGACATCGAATGTTCCCTAAATCCTGAAAATCTATTAATCCTGAGCATCCTGATTCAGACAAATTAAGGGTGGTGCCTTCACCTGTGCGAGTGGGTTATTGTATTTCTTAATTGTAACTTCATAATGTAATCAGGAAATCCTGTTACAATTAAAGTATCTCTTAACCCTATTTAATTTCTTAAACCCTATTCAAATGAAAAACCTGTTTTTAACCCTGAGTCTATTTCTTTTTAGTTGTTCCGCATATGCACAAATTGCATTGGAAAGAACATATGGTGAGAGTAATTCCATGTATGTTACCAAGCTTGAAATCGAAGGTTATAAGTACTTTGGTGTAGATACAACTACAACTCATTTAAATATTTATAACACGAATCATTCGCTTTGGAAAAGCCTGACTTTGCCAGTGATTGCAGGTTCTAGAGTAAATATTACCCCAACTTTCCTGTCCGAAAATTTATTTAATTCTGATAATAGCATTGAGTATATAATAGGATATCAATCAGGGACTGGAGCAACGAGCGCCTGGACAATGTATCTGGTGAATGAAGCAGGTACCATTCTTTATACATTTAATAATGGCTTATCTGGCAAGCCTGTAAAAGTTGGAACTGGTTGGAAATTACAAACCTCTGATTACTACACAAATCCGGCAGGTTCTTTAAGAAGTGCAACTTCATACTATTCATTGCCTGGTCAATATACTACAGGCTTAGCAGTAGCCCCACAAGGAGGCTCAAGTACCGGCTCAGAACTGGTACCCAATCCCATAGAAAGTTCAGGCGTGTTGAAATATAATTTGCCTTCAGGAATCAACCAGGCACAAGTCACTGTTTATTCAAATACCGGTGCAGAAGTGAGAAATTATAATATCACCAATCAGTTCAGTGAAATAATCATCGAAAAAGGGATATTATCACCAGGTATCTATCTGTATTCCATATCCTATCCCGGCTACATTTCAGAAATGAAAAAATTCGTGGTGGAGTAGTTAAGCCGGTCCTGCACCCCCTATTCTTGAGGATCAGAAAATGTGCCTTCCTACATTTGAAGCATGCCAGACAATAACCGGATTTCCTTTCAGTTTATCAGTGAGCCTGCGGATGTGAATTTCGGGGGTAAGGTGCATGGCGGAGTGGTCATGAAGTGGATCGACGAGACGGCCTATACCTGCGCCCGTACTTGGGCCGAGAATTATTGTGTAACGGTATATGTGGGTGGGATCCGGTTTTACAAACCCATCTGCATTGGTGAGGTCATCAAGATCAATGCCTATGTGATCTACACCGGTACCACGAGTATCCATATTGCCGTGGATGTATACTCCCGGAGTTTTGCCACAAATGTGTTCGACAAGAAAACCCATTGTGTGATTGTCTTTGTTTCCGTTGATGAGACAGGCAAGCCGATACCGGTAAAACCATGGGTGCCACAAACGGATCGCGAAATTCAGCTAGCCGGATATGCGGAGAAGCTGAAAGCACTAAGGGAACAGATTGACGAGGAGATGAAACCGTTTTTTGAGAATGGAGGGGATGTAGCTGGGTGAAATAGCGAATAGGTCATTCCTTCAAAAATATGTTCTTAGGATGCAGCAGCCGTCAACGGCAACCGCCCAGTGCCCGTCCACAAAGACCTTGTGAAGGGAATAATACATTCAATTCATGTTGGGAAATAAAACAGATTCCCTCCGGGAAGGACAACGTTTGGGTCAACACCTTGGGCCTTGGTAGAGGAGGGTCATCCTGTAAAGGACTCTGCAAAAACACGCGGAGTACTATCTCTATCTCCTTCAGGATGATAAAAGTTTATCGGATATACCATTGTCGGAAGTGCCAGCATTCAAGGCAGGGGTAAAGTCCCCAATCACTGCACTACACGGTATGCATTTACATCAGACTTCCTGTCCCAGCCATTCGGCGGGGACAAAAAGAACATCGGATGTACGAGAATATGTTAGACTTTTCCCTAGACCAGTGACGCTTTTCCCCCTCCCCCTCCGCACTGTTTCTCGCTCTGCCTTTCCCCCCTCCGCTCTTCGCACTGTTTCTCGCTCTGCATTTCCCCCCCTCCGCTCTCCGCACTGTTTCTCGCTCTGCCTTTCCCCCCTCCGCTCTCCGCTCTGTTTCTCGCTCTGCCTTTGCCCCCTCCGCTCT
>Ga0265327_10001106_pt1 | contig 37374 bp, 36 predicted proteins | sample 41621metaG_FD_202089 | JGI IMG/M metagenome (GOLD analysis project Ga0265327, IMG submission 202089) | Rhizosphere microbial communities from Carex aquatilis grown in University of Washington, Seatle, WA, United States - 4-16-21 metaG | ecosystem: Host-associated > Plants > Roots > Rhizosphere...
CGAAAGTGCCGGACGCCATCCAAAAGAACTGGGCCAAGTCCATGGAGGCCTACCTCAAGGAGCGGCAATGCCTGCGCGGGGTGTTTTTGCTGATGGACATCCGCCATCCGCTGACCGACTTCGACTGGCAGATGATCGCCTGGTGCCGCCACTGCAAGCTGCCACTGCACATCGCCCTGACCAAGGCCGACAAGCTCAGCCGGGGCGCGGCCAAGGGCACGCTGCTCAAAGTCCAGGCCGACTTGAAGCGGGAGGCGGCGGACGTGGACATCTCGGTGCAACTGTTCTCCGCGCCCGACAAGCTGGGCGTCGAGGAGGCGCATGCGGTGTTGGACCGGTGGATGGGGGTGGCGGCATCCGTATGAAAACCCTTTGGATTTTCGCGCGGCGGGCGATGTGATTGAGGAAAAACTTTTCAGCGCAAAGGCGCCCATCCATGAACAATTGCGCGAATGCTTGGCTTATCTGGTTGCGCCTGAAGAGCCTCGGTTTCACGAAGCGCTGAGAAGGATGAAGGGTTAAGGCCGTCCATGGGCCATGCAGCAGTAGGGGGGCGCATTGCGCCCCTTTTAATGACTATCACCTAATCCCCCAACCTCCAAAGCCGCCGCATCACCTCCTGCTCCAACTGCGCCAGGCTTTGTTTCACTTCCCGCAAAGACTCCTCCTCCGCCAGCAATTGCCGGGTCAGCGCGTCGGTGATGCGGCCATAGTCGGCGTCGATGAAATAGCGCCGTGTGCATAAACTCAACACATTGTCGTGGAAATACAGCACCCCGCCGGGCAGGGCCAGATATTGCCATTCCCCGTTCCGGCAGCGGAAGCGGGCGAGGCCGAGATCCAGGCAGGTCATGAAGCGGGCGTGGCCGGCGAGGAGGCCGAAGCTGCCTGTGGCGTCCGCGCCGACGAACGAGGCCACGTCGTCGATGCGCCGCACGGTCGCCGAGTCGCGCAATTCCAGCGTGAAGCTTTTCACGCGCCCGCGCCCATCGCGCCGCGCATATAGCATTGTTCCTCGCCCATCTCGTCGAAGCGCCCGGCCATGATGCTGTCGCAGTCGTCCAGGGTTTGCGCCAGCGGCACCGACACGCCTTTGAGCCCCGTGTGCGCCGCCGTGACCCAGAACGGCTGGGTCAGGTATTTTTGCAGCTTGCGGGCGCGCAGGACGACGCGGCGGTCTTTCTCCGACAACTCCGCCATGCCCAGCATGGTGATGATGTCTTCCAATTCCCGGTAGCGGGCCAGGTGCCCGCGCACCCCTTCGGCGACGGCGTAATGGCGCTCGCCCAGGGAATGGCGGTCCATCAGCTTGCTGCCGGAGCGCAGCGGGTCGACGGCGGGGTAGATGCCTTTGGCGGCCTGGGTGCGGGAGAGGATCACGGTGGTGTCGAGGTGGCTTAAAATCGCGCTGACCGCCGGGTCGGTCATGTCGTCGGCGGGCACGTACACCGCCTGCACCGAGGTGATCGCGCCGGCGCGGGAGGAGGTGATGCGGTCTTGCAGTTCGGCCACTTCGGTGCTGAGGGTGGGCTGGTAGCCCACCGTGGCCGGCAGCCGGCCGAGCAGGCTGGAAATCTCGCTGCCGGCCTGGACGAAGCGGAACACGTTGTCCACCACGAACAGGACTTCCTTGTGCAGCGTGTCGCGCAGGTATTCGGCGTAGGTCAGCGCGGACAGGGCGATGCGGAAGCGCACGCCGGGCGATTCGTCCATCTGTCCGAACAGCATCGCCGTCTGCGGCATGACCCCGGCGTCCTCCATTTCATGCCACAGCTCGTGGGCCTCGCGGATGCGCTCGCCGACGCCGGCGAACACGGAGACGCCCTGGTGCATGGCGGCGATGGCATGCATGAATTCCATCACCAGCACCGTCTTGCCCACGCCGGCCCCGCCGAACAGGCCGGTCTTGCCGCCTTTGACGAAGGGGCAGAGCAGGTCGATGACTTTGATGCCGGTCTCCAGCACGCCGCTGATGCCCAGCGCCTGGTCTAGCGGCGCGGGTTTGCGGTGGATGTCGCGGAATTCGCCCGCTTCCAGCGGCCCCTTGCCGTCCAGCGGCTTGCCGAAGATGTTCAGCAGCCGGCCCAGGCAGCCGGGGGAGACCGGCACTTGCAAAGGGCCGCCCAGGTCGTAGACCGGCATGCCCCGCCACAGGCCCGCGGTGCGGTGCAAGGTGATGGCGCGGACATGTTGCTGGTCGAGATGCTGGTGCACCTCGAACAAATAGATCTCGCCGTCGAGGCGGGCGCACAGGGCCTGGTGCAGAGGCGGCAGGCGGCGGCAGCGGATGACGACCACCGGCCCGTGGGCCTCGGCGATCAGTCCGATGGGGTCTTGGGCTGCGGCGCAGGGGGCGTTCATTGCAGCGGTGCCTCTTTGATAGGAGGCCAATTGTATGCCTGGGCGTGGCGCGGCGGTCAAACTATTTGTTTTGCTTGGCCGGGCTGACAGGCTACAATTAAACAGCTTTCCGCCTAAGGATTTTCGCGGGAACACTGTGGTCTTGTTTTGCAACCCGTCCCGACCAATCACATCGACAGTAGGTCAATGAAGATGAGCGACAACCGGTCCAATTACCGCAAAAACCTGAAAGTGGGCGGCACGCTGGTCAGCGGCGACAAAGAGCTTGCCTTTTTCACCAAGAATGTGTCCCTGAGCGGATTTCAGGCCTACAGCACCGACGCCGGCCCGGGCGCGGCCGCGTTGGAAACCAGCGACATGGTTTATGTGCGCCTGCCGGAGCTGAACCTGGAAGGTGTCGTGGCTGTTTTGTGGACGGAAACCGACGCCGACGGCGTGTTCAATTTCGGCTTCAAATTCCTGAACATGCGCGGCGTTGACGGGAGCGCTTACCGCTATCGGGAGTTTGACCAGGACTTGCCAGCTAGTTCCCGCGACGCCTAGCGCGCCGGGGGGCCGCCCCCCGGTTGCCTGGACGACTGCAACGCTTTCCTATTGCCACGCAAAAATCTACACTCTCGGCCATCCCAACGTTGCTGAGAGGAAGAATGCCCGTGCGCGCCGTCTCCCTATTTCTGGTTGTTTTGTCTCTAACGGTTCATTGCCGGGCCGGTTTGGCGGTGTCGCCAGGCCCTGGCGTCGAATTTTTTTCCCCGCAGGGGACGGTGAAAAACGTCCGCCAGGTGGCGGCCAGGTTTTCCGAGGCCATGGCGCGCTTCGGCGACCTCCGCCTGGAGGCGCCGTTTGCCCTGGACTGCCCGGCCAAGGGCGTGGGCCGCTGGGTGGACGGTCGCAACTGGGTTTTCGATTTTGAACAGGATCTGCCGGCGGGGACGCGTTGCGCGTTGACGCTGAAGCCGGGGCTGAAGAGCCTGTCGGGGTCGCTTGTGGCTGGGCCAAGCCGGTTTGAGTTTGACACCGGCGGGCCCGCGGTGGTCGGCTCGCTGCCCGACGAAGGCGCTTCCGAGGTGGACGAAAGCCCGTTGTTCATCCTCAAGCTGGACGCCCCGGCCACAGCGGAGTCGGTCGCCGCCCACGCCCATTGCGAGGTGGAGGGCCTGGGCGAGCGCATCGGGGCGGTGTTGGCGCAGGCTGACGAGAAGGCCCGGGTGCTGTCGGCGGCGCTGCGCCGCCAGAACGAGTATTTCTTCGAACACACGCCCGAAGAGCGGCTGGCGGTGCTGCGCTGCCGCCGCAATTTCCCGCCCGAGGCGTCGGTGCGGCTGGTGTGGGGGGCGGGCATCGCCTCCGCCGCCGGGGTCGCGAGCCGGCAAGACCAGGTGTTGAACTTCAAAATCCGGCCCGCCTTCAGCGCCCGTTTCGAGTGCCAGAAGGTCAACGCCCAATCGCATTGCATCCCTTTCTTGCCGATGGGCCTGGCGTTCAGCGCCCCGGTGGCCGCGGAGCAGGCCGCCGCGGTGCGCTTGCAGGACGCCCAGGGCAAGCTCTATCCGGCCGAAGAGCTGGAACCGGCGAAGCAGCCTCGCGTGGAGTCCCTCAAGTTCAACGGGCCGTTCCCGGAAAATACCCGCCTCACCCTCGTCTTGCCGGAAGGTTTGAAGGACGACGCGGGCCGGCTGCTGGAGAACGCGGGCCAATTTCCGCTGGGCGTGGAAACCGACGAGTATCCGCCGCTGGCCAAATTCAACGGCGAGTTCGGCATCCTCGAAGCCAAGGAGGGCGGCGTGCTGCCGGTCACGCTGCGCAACCTGGAGCCTGCGGTGCGGGGCAAGTCCGCGACGCCGGGGGGGCAGGAAGGCATTCCCGGCAAGCTGCAACGGCTGGAGCAGGACGATTTTGCGATGGCCCAATGGCTGCGCAAGGTCAAACACGCCGGCGAGCCGCGCTTTGAGCCCATCCCCAACAAGGCCAAGACGGAAGACGAGACCCGCTATCGCAACCTGACCGGCGCCGAATCGGTGTTCGGGCCGGGGGAAACGGCGGCGCCCTTCAGCCTGCCCAAACCGGGCGGGGCGAAGGCGTTTGAAGTGGTCGGCATCCCGTTGGCTAAGCCTGGCTTCTACGTGGTGGAATTGGCCAGCCCGCGCCTGGGGGCGGCGTTGCTCGGCGAGGCGCGGCCGCGCTATGTCGCCACGTCCGCGCTGGTCACCAATTTGTCCGTGCATTTTTTGTGGGGCCGGGAGTCTTCGCTGGTTTGGGTCACCACGCTGGACCAGGCGCAACCCGTCGCCAACGCGGCGGTGCGCGTCGTCGACTTTTGCACCGGAACCGAGTTCTGGCGCGGCGACACCGGGCCGGACGGCACGGCGCGCATTGTCGGCAGCGCGGTGTTGCCCGAGATCGACACGGGCGAGGATTGCCACGACGGCGCGGGGCCTCATCCTTTGCTGGTCAGCGCCCGCATCGGCGGCGACACCAGTTTCGTCGTCTCCGGCTGGAACAAGGGGCTGCAGCCTTATGACTTCAAACTGGACGTGGGCAACGAGAGCGAAGCCAAGCTCGCCCACGCGGTGTTTGACCGCAGCCTGTTCCGCGCCGGGGAGACCGTTTCGATGAAGCTGTTCCTGCGCCGCCGCGCCGCCTTGGGCTTCGCCGCATACGCCGGGGACAGCCCGGACACCCTTGAGATCCGCCATGTCGGCAGCGGCGAGAAATACGCTGTGCCGGTCGGCTTCGACACGGGCGGCATTGCCGAGGCGAGCTGGGCCATCCCCAAAGAGGCCAAGCTGGGCGTTTACGAGGTGGGCCTGCGCAAAGGCGAGGCGTGGATCGCCGACACCGGCTCATTCCGGGTCGAGCAGTTCCGTGTGCCGACGATGAAAGCCACAATCCAGCCCGCCGCCGAGTATCTGGTGAACGCTACAGAAGCCAGCATTGATGTGTTCGTGAATTATCTTTCAGGCGGCGGCGCGTCCAGCCTGCCAGTCAAGCTGCGCAGCCAAGTGCGCTCCCGCGCGGTGGAGTTTCCCGATTACGCGGACTATCAGTTCGGCGGCGGCGATGTCAAGGAAGGCTTGGCCCCGGGCGCGGAGCCGGAGGCCGGGGAGGCGGCCGAGGAAAGCTCGCCCGCGCAGGTTTTGCCCTTGACGCTGGACAAGGGCGGCGCGGCGCGGGTGGGCATTCCCAACCTGCCCCGTGCCGACTCTCCCAAAGAGTTGTTGGCCGAACTGGAATACCAGGACGCCAACGGCCAGTTGCTGTCGGTGGCGCGCCGCATTCCGCTGTGGCCGGCCAAGATCGCCTTAGGCATCAAGCAGGAAGGCTGGGTCGCCAGCCCCGGGCAACTGCGCTTCCAAGTGGCCGCCCTGGACCCGCGGGGCAAGCCGGTGCCCGGCCAGAAAGTGAAGGTGGAATTGTTTAAAAAAACCACTTATTCCTACCGCAAGCGCCTGATCGGCGGCTTCTACGATTACGAAAACAACACCGAATATCGCAAGCTGGACGAGGCTTGCGAGGATAAGACCAGCCCGGAAGGCCTCATCGCCTGCGAACTGAAGCCCGGCGTTTCCGGGGATTTGGTGCTGCGGGCGCAGGCCACCGACGGCGACGGCAACACCGCGCTCAGCACCGTCGAGGTCTGGGTGGCGGGCGCGGGCGAGTGGTGGTTCGACCACGGCCCCAGCGACCGCATGGACGTGCTGCCGGAAAAGAAAACCTGGGAGGCCGGCCAGTCCGCCCGCCTGCAAGTGCGCATGCCGTTCCGCGAAGCCACCGCGCTGGTCACGGTGGAGCGGGAAGGCGTGTTGGACGCCTACGTCGTGCCGCTGTCCGGCAAGGCGCCGGTGGTCGATGTGCCGATCAAACCCAATTACGCGCCCAATGTCTATGTTTCCGTGCTGGCCGTGCGGGGCAGGGCGAAGGACAGCTTCGCCTGGTTCCGGGAACTGGTCGGCAAGCTGGGGATCAAGCTGGAAGACAAGTCCGTCACCGCCCTGGTCGATCTGAACAAGCCGGCCTTCCGTTTGGGGCTGGCGCAACTGGCCGTGGGCTGGACGCCCAACCGCTTGGACGTGAAAGTGCAGCCGGATCGGCCGGCTTACAAAGTGCGTGAGACCGCCAAGGTGAAGGTGAAGGTGGCGCGTGCCGACGGCAGGCCGCTGCCGGCCGGGGCCGAAATCGCGCTCGCCGCCGTGGACGAGGGCTTGCTGGAGCTTAGGCCCAACGACTCCTGGAAGCTGCTGGACAAGATGATGGGCAAGCGCGGCATCGAGGTCTACACCGCCACGGCGCAGATGCAAGTGGTCGGCAAGCGCCATTACGGGCGCAAAGCCATTCCCCATGGCGGCGGCGGCGGACGGCAGACGGCGCGGGAATTGTTCGACACCTTGCTGCTGTGGCGGGGGCGGGTGCCGCTCAATTTGCAAGGCGAGGCGGAGATCGACGTGCCCCTCAACGATTCGCTGACCGCTTTCCGCCTGGCCGCGGTGGCCAACGCCGGGGTCGGCCTGTTCGGCACCGGCGAGGCCAGCCTCCGTTCCACCCAGGACGTGATGCTGCATGCCGGCCTGTTGCCCTTGGTGCGCGAAAACGACGCCTTTAAAGCCGTGTTCAGCCTGCGCAACGCCTCGGGCCGTCCGCTGGCCTTGACGGCCAAGGCGCGCTGGAGCGTGGCCTCGCCGGCCGCGGCCAAGCCTCCGGCCCCCCCGGTTCCCTGCAAGGAGCCTGTCGCGAAGGAAGCCGAACCGGCCAAAGCCGAAGGTTCGGATCCGGCCAAGCCCGTTGAAAATCCTGACGCCGACGCGCCGCCTCCCGCGTCTGCGCGGGCGGGGGACGGCGCTTGCCAGGATGAGACCGGCTGGAAAGCGCTTCCGCCCATCCGGCTTGAACTGAAGCCCGGCGAAGCCAAGGAGCTGGCCTGGGATGTGGTCGCCCCCTTGGACGCCGCCAAGCTGGACTGGGAAGTCAGCGCCGAAACCGCCGACAGCACCGCCTCCGACCGGCTCAAGATCAGCCAGGACGTCATCCCGGCCTGGCCTGTGCGGATTTACCAGGCCACGTTGACGCAGATCGACAATCCTCTTGAAATCAGCGTGGAGCGGCCGGCGGAAACGGTCCCCGGGCGCGGCGGCGTGCGCGTGTCGCTGCGCGCCAAGCTCGGCGACGGCTTGGGCGGTGTGCAAGAGTACATGGGCAGCTACCCCTATTCTTGCCTGGAGCAGCGGGTTTCCAAGGCCGTCGCCCTGCGCGACCCCAAGCTGTGGGACGCGGCCATGGACAGCCTGCCCGCCTTTATCGACGGCGACGGCTTGCTCAAATACTTCGCCGCCGAACCTCTGCGCGGCAGCGACGTGCTGACCGCCTATGTGCTGTCCGTCGCCCACGAGGCCGGCTGGGCGATTCCGGAGGCCGCCCGCAAGCGCTTGCAAGAGGGGCTGAAAGACTTTGTCGCCGGCCGGCTCAAGCGCGGCTCCACGCTGGCCGCCGCCGACCTGGCGCTGCGCAAGCTGGCGGCCATTGAGGCGCTGTCCCGCTACGGGCTTGCCAAGCCGGAGATGCTAGGCTCGATCAGCCTCGATCCGAACCTTTGGCCGACCTCGGCGGTGCTGGATTGGCTCAGCCTCCTCAAGCGCATCCCCGCCATCCCGCAGCGTGACGCGTGGTCGCAACAAGCCGCGCAAATCATCCGCTCGCGCTTGAACCTGCAAGGGACAGCGTTAAGCTTCTCCACCGAGGACAGCGACCGGCTGTGGTGGCTGATGGTCTCCGTCGATGAAAACGCCGTGCGCGCCTTGCTCGGCCTGCTCGACCAGCCGCAATGGCGGGTGGACATGCCGCGCCTGGCGGCGGGCGCTTTGGCCCGGCAAAGCCATGGGCATTGGGACACCACGACCGCCAATGCCTGGGGCAGGCTGGCCATGGAGAAATTCAGCGCCGCGTTTGAGACCGCGCCCGTGTCCGGCTACACCCAGGCCGAGTCGGCGGGCGCCAAAAAAGGCGTGCAATGGAGCGACGCCAGCCAGCCCGGCGCGCTGGACTTTCCCTGGGGCGACAGGCCGGCCAGCCTGGTGGTGAAGCACACCGGCGCGGGCAAGCCATGGGCGCTTATTCAAAGCCGCGCCGCGTCGCAGTTGCGCCAGCCGCTGTCCGCTGGCTACCGCATCAAGCGCAGCGTCGAGCCGGTCGAGCAACAGCATGCGGGGGTTTGGAGCAAGGGCGACGTGGCGCGGATCAAGCTGGTGCTGGACGCGCAGGCCGACATGGCCTGGGTGGTGGTGGACGACCCCGTGCCGGCCGGGGCTAGCATCCTCGGCTCCGGGCTGGGCGGTGATTCGGCCTTGCTGGCTGCCGGCGAAAAGCGCGAGGGCCGCGCCTGGCTGGCTTTCGAGGAGCGCCGCCTGGAAGCCTTCCGCGCCTATTATGAATATGTGCCGAAAGGGCAGTGGTCGTTTGAATATACCGTGCGTCTGAATGCCCCGGGCCGCTTTGAACTTCCCGCCACCCGCGTGGAAGCCTTGTATGCGCCGGAGATGTTCGGCGAGTTGCCGAATAGGGTTTGGGAGATACAGTAGCAGGTGGCGGGGAGGCCCGTGCCGCCCACTCCGGCAGGGCGTGATGCCCTGTGCTATACTGACTCTTATGAACATGGGGTTTGTGCCGTGCGGGTCGAATAGCCTCGGCGGCGCGGGGGCGTTCCAGGAAAGGCGCGCTACTGCGAAAGTGTCGGGCCTAGGCGGCGAAAACCGGCGGCTTTAGGCGTTGGCTTCAAAGCCAAAGCCGCGTGGCAAGCCACGGATTTCACAAGGCGAGGCCTTGCGTTGACAAAACCTTACGTTTAGTGTACATAAATATGACGCAGCACCTCTGAAACCCCTTCCCAGTCTCAAACTCAACCCTCCCACGAGAAAGTACCGCCATGGCCAAAATAATTAGTTCCGACAGCGTTGATAGTAATTACGGCATCGTGCCGCACAGCGGCGCGGCTGTGGATAATACTGCTGTCACGAATATCTCCCCCGTCACCATTCTCACCGGAACCGCGGGTGCCGATTTCTTAGCCGGCACGGGCGTCGTCAACCTCATCTACGGCCTAGCCGGCGACGATATGATTGTCAGCGGGCCGAATGCCGACACGCTCGTCGGGGGGCTGGGCAACGATACTTATTATATTTCCAACAGCGCGGATGTGATCGCCGAAAACCTGAGTGAAGGCACGGATGTCGTCAATAGCTCCGTGAGCTTCGTGCTGCCGGCGAATGTCGAGACGCTGAACCTGACCGGGACGGCGATCATCAACGGCACGGCCAACAACCAGGGCGACACGCTGAATGGCAACAGCGCGGGGAACATCTTGACCGGCGGCCAGGGCGCCGATATCCTGAATGGCGGCGGCGGCACCGACACGCTGTATGGCGGCGGCGGCGCCGACACGCTGACGGTGACGGGCGTCGGCAATGACTTCTTGTACGGAGGTGCCGGCAACGACGTGTTGAATGCCTCCACCGCCACCGGCAACAACTATCTGGATGGCGGCGCCGGGGCCGACAGCATGGTCGGCGGCCCAGGGAACAACACCTTCGTGGTGGACAACACTGGCGACACGGTGACGGAACTGTCCAGCGCAGGGACGGACACGGTGTTGAGTTCGGTCAGCTACACGCTGGGCGCGAACCTGGAGAATTTGACTCTGACCGGCACCGGCGACATCAACGGCACCGGCAACGGCTTGGGCAACACGATTATCGGCAACGACGGCAGCAACAACCTCAACGCCGGTGGCGCGGGCAACGCCACGCTGCGCGGTGGCGGCGGTGTTGACACGCTGACGGGCGGCGCGGGCAATGACATCTTGGACAGCCAGACCGGCAACGACAGCCTGATCGGTGGGGCCGGCAATGACAGCTACTATGTGAACAGCCCGCTCACCACGGTCACCGAGCTGGCCAGCGGCGGCACCGACCAGGTGTTCAGCACGGTGTCTTACACAGTGCCCGCCAATGTCGAAATATTGACGCTACTGGGCACGGCGTTCAGCGGCACCGCCAACAATGCCGGCAACACGATCATCGGCAATGCCGGCATCAACCTGCTGACCGGCGGCACGGGCAATGACTATCTGGACGGCGGCGCCGGCCTCGATGTCATGATAGGCGGCACTGGCAATGACAGCTATGTCGTCGACAACACCCAAGACGTGGTCAGCGAAGCGCCGAGCGGCGGCACCGACACAGTGCTTAGCTGGATCACCTACAGCTTGACGCCGGGGAATCCTGCGGGCGATCCCGCGCCGACGACGACCGATGTTGAAAACCTGACCTTGCTGGGAACGGCGAACATCAACGGTACTGCGAATAACAATGGCAATGCCCTCACTGGCAATACCGGCAGCAACATCCTGACGGGCGGCACCGGAGCTGACACATTGTATGGCGGCGGTGGGGCCGACACCTTGATCGGCGGGCTCGGCAACGACACTTACATTATTGATTCCACCTCCACCGCGGTGACGATCTCCGAAACCGCGACCGGGGGGGGCACCGACACGGTGCTAAGTACGCTGACTTACACCTTGCCGACGAATGTCGAAAACCTGACCCTGAACGGTACGGCGAACCTCAACGGCACCGGCAACAGCGGCAATAATGTCATCACCGGCAACAGCGGCAATAACACGCTCTATGGCGGGGTCGGGGGTGGGACTGACACCTTGATTGGCGGTAACGGCAACGACACGTACATAGTTGACGCCAGCTCGACCGCCTTGACGATCTCCGAAACCGCGACCGGGGGCACCGACATCGTGTTAAGCTCGGCGACCAACTTCACCTTGGCGGCGAACGTCGAAAACTTGACGCTGACCGGGGCCGGCACCATCAACGGCACCGGCAACACCGGCAATAACATCCTGGTCGGCAATGGCGCCAACAACCTGCTGGACGGCGGCGCCGGGGCCGACTCGCTGTCAGGCGGCTTGGGCAACGACACTTATGTCGTCGACAACTCGGGCGACACGGTGACCGAGGCCGGCGGCGCGGGGACGGATCTGGTGCAAAGTTCGGTGACGTTCACCTTGCCGGTCAACGTCGAAAACTTGACCCTGACCGGCGCGGGGAACATCAACGGCTCGGGCAACACCGGCAACAACACCATCACCGGCAATGCCGGCAATAACGTACTTTATGGCGCGGGCGGAACCGATATCTTGGCGGGCGGCGACGGCAACGACACTTACAACATCGATTCCACCTCTACCGCCGTGACGATCTCCGAAACCGGGACCGGCGGCACCGACACCGTGCTCAGTTCGGTTTCCTATACCCTGGCTGTGAACCTCGAAAACCTGGTTCTGACCGGCTTTGGGGTCATCAACGGCACCGGCAACAGCGGCAACAACACCATTACCGGCAATGCGGCCAATAACATACTGTACGGCGGCGCGGGCGGAACCGACACCTTGATTGGCGGCTCGGGCAATGACACCTACATTGTTGACGCCACGTCCACCGCGCTCACCCTGTCCGAAGCCGCGAACGGTGGCACCGACACAGTGCAGAGTTCGATTTCCTACACCTTGGGCGCGAACTTCGAAAACCTGACTTTGACCGGGACGGGGGCCATCAGCGGCACCGGCAACGCCGGCAATAACCTCATCACCGGCAACACCGGCGCCGACACGCTGTATGGCGCGGGCGGAACCGACACCTTGGCCGGCGGCGACGGCAATGACACGTACACCATTGACACCACCTCCACCGCCGTCACACTAGTCGAAACCGCGACCGGCGGCACCGACACGGTGCAAAGCTCGATCAATTTCACGTTGCCGACAAACTTCGAGAACCTGACTTTGACCGGGACGGGGGTCATCAACGGCACTGGCAACAACCAGAGCAACACCATCATCGGCAACATCGCCACCAATGTGCTGAATGACGGCGGTTCGGGCGCGGCTGACAGCCTGTCAGGCGGGGACGGAAACGACACCTATTATGTCAACAACGCGAGTGACACCATCACGGAGACGTCCACCGGCGGCACCGACCAAGTGATTAGTTCGGTGACTTACACCCTGTCGGCGAATGTCGAGAACTTGACCCTGGCTGGAACCGGGGTGAATCCCATCAACGGCACGGGCAATAGCAGCAACAACATACTGATCGGCAACGACGGCAACAACACGCTGGTGGGCGGCGGCGGGGCCGACAAACTGCAAGGCGCGGGCGGGGTTGACACGCTGACGGGCAGTGGAGGCAACGACACGTTCGTCTACACAAGCCAGCTTGACACGGGATTGAACCTGGGGAACCGTGACATCATCACCAACTTCACGCCGGCCTCGGACAAGATCGACGTGTCACAACTGCCTGACAGTTTAGGCGGGACGGGTAATTGGTTGTTCGTGGCGGCTTTTGACGCTACGAGCAAAGCGGAAATCCGCTTCGACAAGGTCACCGATCCTTCGCACCCTGTGGTGGCGTTCGATTCGAACGGCGACGGCACGACGGATTTCCAGATCGAGTTGACCGGCGTGTCCACGCTGGCGGTCACCGATTTCATCGGCGCCCACTGATCCGCCGCGAGCGCCAAAAAAACCAAGGCCGGCCTGGTTTCAAACCGGGTCGGCCTTTTTGTTTTTGGGGCGTCGCCGACAGGCGCGCCCGGTCATTTATCCTAAAAACGGCAGTTGAGCGATTCAAAATCCCGTTCGCCCTGAGCCTGTCGAAGGGTGAACGGTTGCGCCCCTCAACCCACCGCCGGCAACAGCTTCGCCTCGGTCTTGACCACATCGCCCCGCCCCCAGGCCGTCACGCTTTCGACAAACCAGCGGGCGTCGCGGGGGTGGGGCAGCGCCACGTCGTATTCGGCGTAAAAGCTGCCGTCGCCGTGGAGCTTGATTTCGCCGAGGCGGTCGCCGCGCGGATTCCGCCAGATGCCGAACAGGCTTTCCTGGCCGCTGTAAGGATCGGTCGGCGTCGAGAAGCCGGCTTGGCTGAACACCGGCAGCGGTGGCAGCCGTTCCTCGGGAAAGCCCAGCTTGTGGATTTCCGCCGCCAGCCTTGCGCAAATCAAATCGCCTAGCGGCCCGCACTCAGCTGGGCTCATGGCCGACCTCGGCAAACACCAAGCCCACCGCCTCGCCCAGCCCGCGCACGACCGAGCCGCCGCAACGGTCTTCCGGGTCGAGCCGGGACAAATGGCGCAGGATTTCGCCGGCTTCGTACAAATGGTCGCGGCGCAGTTTGATGAAGGCCAGGGCTTTCAGCGAGAACAGGTAAAACAATCCCGCTTCGCTGCCGTACAGATCATACAGGCGCGGTTTCCGGCTGAGTTTTTCCCAGTCGGACGGGATGCCGGCCTGCCGGGCCGATTCAGCCAGGGCCAGCCGGGCCGCCCGCTCGGCGCGGTCCAGCTTCTTGCTGTTGGCGTAGAATTTGTACAAGGCGAAATACACCGGCAGGCAGGTCGGGTCTTCCGCGCGCGCCTCCCACAGCACATTTTCCGCCTCGCTGTTGTCGCGGTGGCGGGCGGCGACGGCGAATTGCAGGCGGCTGTTGGTGGCCGGCGACACATGCGTGCCGAACAACACCGAGTCTTCAATATAGGCGACCGCGCTCATGTCAACCCCAGACGAAGGCGGGGACTTGCAGCCTTTCGACTGGCTGGCCGCCGAGCAGATGCTCCTCGATGATGGCCGCCACGTCGTCCTTGCCGACCTTGCCGTACATCACCCCTTCCGGGTAGACCAGCACGCTGGCACCGAAGCCGCAGGGGCCTAGGCAGCCGGTGTTGGTGACGGCGACGGTGTCGAACAGGTTGCGCTTTTGGATTTCACCAAGGAAGGTGTTCATCACCTCGTCGCAGCTATGTTGCGAGCAGGAGCCGCGCGGATGGCCTTCGGCGCGGCGTTGCACGCAGACGAAGACATGTTTCAAGGGTTTGGGCATGGCGGCGGTTCTCCTTAGGCGGCTTGCGGCAGCGAGGCGTGGGTGAAGCAGGATTTCGGGCAGACCCGGGAGCAGGCTTCGCAGCCGATGCAATCCAAGGCGTTGGCGAGGCTCATGACCTGCGCGTTGTCGTCGTCCAGGTCGTCGAAATCGTCGATCTCATCCTCGGACAGCACGTCGGCGCGGTCCACCAGGTCGAACACGTCGCGCGGACAGACTTTGAAGCAGCGGCCGCAGCCGATGCAACGGGTTTGGTCGATGGCTTTCACGAAGGCGGGTGTCCAGACGGCGCCGCCCGCCGTGACGCCCGTGATGGGTGCGCTCATAATTTTTTCCTCAATCGCTCGCGCCGGGCCTTACGCCGCCTGCGCTTTTTTGGCTTGTTTCAGTTTCGCGTTGACCTCCGCCCAAGCCTTGCAGGCTTCGAGGGTGGACTGGGCCAACTCGGGGATTTCTTCGTAAGCCGCCGGCAGGCGGTCTTCCACCAGGTCGTGCATCTTCGACGCCCAGTCGCTGGCGATGCGCTTGGCCTTGGCGACTTCTTTTTCCAGGGCTTGCAGTTCTTCAGGGGTCATTGGTTATCCTCACAATTCTCTTTCAAGGCCCCTCTCCTTTGATGGGAGAGGGGTTGGGGAGAGGGTGCTTATAGGTTCGCCACCTCGGGATAGGCCTCGATCAGTTCCAAGGCTTTGGCAACCGCCTTGTCGCCTTCCTCGTTCAGCTTGGCGAAGGAAGGAAAACCATAGCGATGCACATCGCGCAAAGTCTTGTCGACGACGATCAACTTGCCGACGATGACGAAAGCCCGCCCGAAACCTTCGTGCGTCAGGTTGATGACCGGCACGGCCATCAATTTGGTCTTCTTCTCGATCAGGCTGGCGACGGAGTTGTAAAACGCCTTGACGCGGGAGATGGTGATGTCGTCCGGGTCGCCGATGATCGGGATTTCCCGTTTGCGCTCCTTGGTCAGGATCAAAGGATCCAGCACCTGGGCGTCGGACCAGCCCTGGTAGGTGTCATAGGTGTCGATGGCGCGGATTTGCTTGGCGATTTCTTTGACGAAATCGGCTTGCAATTCGACTTCGTCTTCGGGGGTGATGGCTAAGGCGGCGCTGGACATGGGTGTTTTCTCCTAAATATAGTCAGATCAAATTCTTTTTATCGTTCCCACGCCCGGCGTGGGAATGAATCCGGCGACGCTCTGCGTCGCGTCTTGCCGCCGACGGCAAGATGTTTTTCGGTTTCCCACGCTCCCGCGCGGGAAACCATCTGACCGCTCTAGCGGTCAGGCGGCGCAGAGCGCCGCTGGAGGCATTCCCACGCGGGAGCGTCAAAGCCATTAACTTAAGGATTTTTCCGTTCGCCCTGAGCTTGTCGAAGCCTGTCCTGAGGTACCGAAGGAGGGGAGCGGAAAAATCCAACTTATTAAAATTTAAGAAGTTCATGGTTCGACAAGGCTCTCCTTAGCGTAGCCGAAGGGCTTACCACGAACGGCTTAAGTTAATGGCTTTGGCACTGAGCGAGGGACGACGACTTATTCTTCCCAGCCGTCCACTTCCATCTGCTCGAATTTCTCCGGGTCGGCCCCTTGCCGGGCGAGGGCCTTGGCGACCCAGGCCGCAGGCCCGGTGCGCAGTTCGTTCTGGAAATCCTCCAGCAAATCGGCAATCTGGCTGCCCCGGTAGACCTTGACCGGCTGGATGCCCGCCGCCATCAACTGGCGGATCGCCGACGCGCCGACGGCCTCGCAATAAATCGCCGCGCAACCGTCGAGCAGGGAAATTTTGCTGGCCAGCTTGTCCTCGTTGCCGTCCTGGTCGAGCTTGCCGAATTCGGCGACTTCCAACAACTCGCTGTGTTTCAAGTCCACGGCGTAGATGGCGAAGGTCTTGGCCGAGCCGAAATGCTGGTTGACGAGCTTCATGTCGTCGGTGCAAAACGCAATTTTCAGGGCGGTGTCCATAGAAAGGTCCTCCAGTTCAACAATGCGCATGCGTCGGATAAGCGCCATGGGCGGTTGCCTCCAACGGTGGGGTGGATGATTCGCCGGCCGGCTTTTGCCCGTAGATCGAGCGGTAAACCGGCACTTCGCGGTGGTGGTTGTGGGACAGGGACAGGTTGGACAGGTCGAACAAAGTCTGCCGTGCGCCGGCATAGCCGATGAAGGTCTTCTGGTAGCCGCCGACCACGTCATACAGCGGGAAGCCGCAGCGCAAGATCGGCAGCCCCAGGCGCTCGGCGGCCTGCACCGCGTGGGAATTGCCGATGACCAGCTCGGCCCCTGCCTCGCGCGCCATTTGCTCCATGTCCTCCAGGTCGCCGATCTTCACCGAGGCCACCGGCAGGCTGGCCAGCGCCGGGCCGTCGCCCGCCGCGACCGCCGCCACCGTCTCCCCGCCCATCTCGCGCACCAGATGCGCGAAGGCGTTGAGCTGGTCGGGGTCGGCGGCGATGGCGACGCGCAAAAAGCCGAGCATGAAATGCGTGTCCACCATCGCGTCTTGCAACTGCGCGCGCTGGCGCTCCAAGCGCGGCGGAACCGGGGTCGCGCTGATGTCCGCCAGCGCCTGGATCAGCGCGTCGGTGGCATGCAGGCCATACAGATGGTCGAAGCGGTAACACGGCACGCCGGTGCGCTGCTCCAGAATATCGGCGGCTTTTTTCAACGAAGCGCCGACCATCAAGGTCGCGGCCGCCTCGCCCAGGCTACGCAATTCCGGCAGCGCCGTCCCGCCGACTGTGACCGGGCTAAAATCCGCGTCGGTCAAATGCCCGTCCAAGGAATCCGACACATCGGGCACGAACACCGCCCGCAGGCCAAACCATTCGATGATGTCGCGCAAATGCTCCAAATCGCCCGGCGTCAACATCGACCCGGCCAGCACATTCACCTGGCGCTTGCGCGTGCCGACGGTCTTCGACTCGGGCACCAGCTCTGAAATAATCTCGGTGATCGTGGCGGCATAGCCCGACTCCAGGCAGCCGGAAAAATCCGGCGTGTTCACCGCCACGACGGCCACTTGTTCGAATTGCGGATACTTCAGGCGAAACTGTTTCACGCAACGTTTCACGTCCGTGCCCTGGGTTTCCGACAAACCCGTCGTCAATACCGTAATCAGATCCGGCTTGGATTTCTCGGCGACCGTTTTCAAACCCTCGATGACATTGTCGTCCGCGCCCATGACCGAACTGGACTGGTCCATCGCGGTGGATTGCAACGGAATCGGTTCGCGGAAATGGCGCACGAAATACACCTTGGCGAACGCCGTGCAGCCTTGCGAGCCGTGCAACATCGGCATGGCGCGGTCAAAGCCCAAGGTCGCCAACGACCCGCCCACCGGCTGGCTGGCCTTCAGCGGATTGACCGACATGGCTTTCTTGCGGCGGATGATTTCTGTCATGGGGCGGCCCTCTGGCTGTGTTTGCTTTGATCCCTAGCAGCCGGCGTGCCAAGCGTGTTTTATTTTTAGATCAACGAGTTGCAGGCTGGTGGATTGTCAGTTTTCTGACACGCCGGGGGGGATTGTCGGATTGGAGCGGGCAGGAGGTCTGAGGATTGAGTGAAATGTCTTGATATTCAAACGCATTGAAATAAAATCAAAAAGCGTTCGCCCAGGGTTCCCTTGGGCCTATTGCCCAATCTCTGCTTGTGGCAGGGTCTGTCGCGCTGGCATGTCAATCAATTGTATGGACTAACAAGGAATTTGTATGTGTTCGATGAATAAACTCAAGCTCGCGGCCGTTGCCGCGCTGGCCGCGGCCTCCTGCGCGGCTAACGCCACGACGCTAAGCACTCCGGTCACATTCGATACCGGGCTCCTCGCCGCCGAGTTGAACAACCAGTTCACGCTGCCGACCTTCAACCCGGCACTGGGGACGCTGAGCTCGGTGATTATCAATGAGACCGGCCGCTATGTCGCGAGCGGCACGGTGTCCAATCCGAATTTTTCCGCGCCTCAAAGCGGCAATGTGTTGACTCGGTCGTTATTCCAATTCAGCACAGGCGTTTCCGCGCTCGACGCCTTGCTCGGCCAAGCTGTTGTCTATCCGACATTTTTCCAGGGTTACAGTGGAATCGTCCATGGCGGTTCCGCGTCTTTCGGGGGGTATGACGACAGCGCCACCTCTGGCGATTTGATCTCCTCGGACGCGGCGATCCTGGCGCTGTTCCAGGGCGGCCCGCTAACCCTCAATCTTGCGACAGTTACCTCCGACGCCGTGATCGGCGGCCACTTGACCACGGATATAACCGCGCATGCCCAGGTCGAGGGCATTTTCAGCATCCAATTTGGCTACGAGCCGGGGGGGACTGCGAGCGTTCCCGAGCCTGCGACTTTCGCGCTGTTCGGCGTCGGCCTGGCCGGTTTCGGCGCGGCCCGCCGCCGCCGCGGCTGATTCCAGCATGGCCTGCTGTTTGCTTGAACTGAATTGGAGGTGACTCACCATGTCAGTCAAGCAGCAAGTTTCAGAACTCATCTGCACCGCGTCGCAAGTGCCCGAATTAGGCAAATTTTCATTTGCCATCCACTATCGCGGCCAGCGGCGTGAGGCGATTTTGATCCGCTTCAAAGGCGAAGTGTATGGCTATTTGAACCAATGCGTCCATATGCCCAAGGCTTTGGATTGCGAGCATGGCGATATTTTTGACGAGACGCGGCAGTATTTGCAATGTTCCATGCACACGATCTGTTACGATCCCGTGAGCGGCGAATCCTTGAGCGAAATTTGCGCGGGGAAAAAGTTGACGGCTGTGAAAATAAAGGAGGAGGGAGGGCAGGTATATCTGGTGGACAAAAGAGCGGCTTTGGAGGCTTAAATCTTAAACCGGCCCGGTTGTTAAAACCGGGCCGGTCTAGGGTTTGTCAAGCCCGCAACAAGGCCTTGCCCAACCGCTCGGAAAGCTGCTCGGCGGTGAACTGCGGCTCGTTGGGCGGATACAGCAGTTCTTCGTCGATCTCAAAACCGTTGGCTTTGGCCAGGGCGAGAAGTTCTTTGATTTTGAGGCAGGCCAATAATTGCTCCTTGACCTCTGGATCGGTTTTGGCCTTTTCGGAAAACGCTTTGATTACTTTGATGCTCATGTCAGGTTTGTCTCTTAAGTCAAATGCTCAATCCCGCCACATCCTGGCTTGCGCAAGGATGTGAGCGCCGCGCACACCGGTCAGGCGGCGAGGAGGGCGGGCTTAACGATGTCTAGCCAAGCGTCCACGCGTTCTTCGGTCAACTCCTTTTGGTTGTCGTGGTCGATGACCAAGCCGACGAACTCGCCGTCGACGATGGCCTTGGAAGCCTCGAAGGTGTAACCGTCCGTAGGCCAGGCGCCGACCACCGTCGCGCCGTTTTCAATGACCACGTCATAAATGAATATCAACGCGTCGACAAACTCGTGACCATAGCCTTCCTGGTCGCCCAGGCCAAACAGGGCCACTGTTTTGCCTTTGAAATCCGCGCCTTTAAGCTGCGGCAGGAATTCTTCCCAGCTCTCGGCGCTGCCGCCGGAGCCTAAGCCCGGCAATTCGCCATCGCCCAAAGTAGGCGTGCCGAGAATCAAGGCGTCGTATTTAAGCAGGTCTTCGACGCTGGCTTTGGCCACATTGACCGGGGCGTCGGCGTCGTCGCCCAGTTTCTTGTGGATGCTTTTCGCCACGCGCCGCGTGTTGCCGGTGTCGGAACCGAAGAAAATGCCAATTTTAGCCATGTCGCTATCCTCGTCTAATAAAAAGCTTATGTGGATGGGGTAAAAATACGGTTGCTGTCAAGCCACGATATTAAAATGCGCGGTCAATAAACCAATCAAATGTTCTAAATCAACGTTTTCAGTCATTTCGGTCAAGTTTGCCAACGGGTTGCCGTTGGTGCCCGGGTATTCCAGATGCACGCCATATTTGCCACTGGCTTGCCCGTGCGTGTAAATATAAGCCAGCAACGCGTCTTCGCCAGGCTGGAATAGGCCCACGGCTTTCACGTCCCCATCCCAGCGGCTGCTCATCGTGAAAGCGCCGGGGCCGAAGCGTTCCTCCAGCGCGAGCAAGGCGCGCTTGATGGCGTTGTCTTTATTGATGGCCCAATAATTCATTGTCTTAAACAAGGGTCTTTAGCTTGCATAATGGCAAAATGCGGGCCAATTGGCTTTTTTCTGCTTTACGATAGCGGGGGCGCGGATTTAGAGCGGAAAAACAAGGCCCGCCCCGGGCGCGGTGGCCGGGCTTGCCGGCGCGATTGTGGCAGATGCTGCATTTTTGCGGCGGCAATGTCGCAAACATGACAATTGGCCGGGCTGCGGTGGATCGGCCGAGTCCCGTGTAAAATGCCGGCCTGCGATCAACCACTGCCACCTTTCCTGCCATGACCCTTCCAAGCATTACCGCGAACCTGAGCCGTGGGCTGGCCCGCCTCGGCTGCCCTGCGCCTGCGACCCATGTCTACAACCCGCTGGAGTACGCCCTTAGGCCTTATCTCGACTACCTGGAGCGCTATGGAGGTAGCCCTGAGGCCGTGCTGGTCGGCATGAATCCCGGGCCCTGGGGCATGGCGCAGACCGGCGTGCCGTTCGGCGACGTGGGGTTTGTGCGGGATTGGCTTCGCATCGAAGGCGAAGTCGGCAGGCCGGCCGTCGAGCATCCGAAGCGCCCGGTGACGGGCTACGCCTGCCCGCGCAAGGAAGGCAGCGGGCGTCGGCTGTGGGGCTGGGCGCAGGCGCGCTACGGCGCGCCGGAGCGGTTTTTCGGGCAATTCTTCGTGGTCAATTACTGCCCGCTGATTTATTTTCTCGAAGACGGCACGAACCTGACCCCCGACAAGCTGCCGGTGGCGGCGCGGCGGGCATTGTTCGCGGTGTGCGACGCCGCGTTGCGCGACACGGTGGCAGTTCTCAAGCCACGCCTGGTGCTGGGCGTGGGCCGCTTCGCCGAGCAGCGCGTGGCGGCTTCGGTGGCCGGCTTGGATGTGGCGGCCGGCGGCGTCCCGCATCCCAGCCCGGCCAGCCCGCAGGCCAACCGGGGCTGGGCGGCGCAGATGGAGGCGGCTTTGGCGCGGATGGGGGTGGTGTTGCCGGGGCAGGGTTAAACGCGGCCCGTGAGGATTGTCATCGTCAGCTAAGCGCTGTTTATTTGCCGAACACCCGCCTGAGCCCCGAAAACCACGTGCCGCGCCCTTTCGGCGGGCTGTCATCAGGCGTGCCGGTTTCCTGCCGCCAAGCCTTAAGCGCCTCGGCCACCCGCCCGGCCACCTCCGCCCACGACTCGGACTCGCCTTGGCGGAACAGGCGCATGACCTCCGGATACCAGGGCGAGTCTTCGCGCCCGCGCAGCCAGCGCCAGTCGGTTTGGCGGTGCGGCAGCAGCACCCAGCACGGCTTGCCCAGCGCGCCGCACAGATGGGCGACGGCGGTGTCCACGCAGATGACCAGGTCGAGCTGGGCGATGATGGCGGCGGTGTCGGCGAAGTCGTTGACCGCCGAGCCCAGATGCGTCAGGGCCTGTCTTCGCGGCGGACGCCGCCCCTCCTCTTCCCCCGCGTCTTTTTGCAGGCTGACGAAATCGACGCCGGGCACCGTCCACAGGGGGGCGAGCGTCGCCAGGCTGGGCAGGGAGCGGCGGGCGTCGTTGCCGTGGCCGGCATGGCCTTTCCACACCAGCCCGACGCGCGGGCGCGTGGCGGGCAGGCGGGCTTGCCATTGTTCTATCTTGCCGGGCGGGGCGCTGAGATAGGGCAATGCCGCCGGGATGCTGTCCACCTCCAGGCCGGCCTGGAAAGGGAGGCTCAACAGGAACGTCCAGCAGTCGTAGTCCGGAAGCGTTTGGCCGTCCTCCAAGGGGTGGACGGCATCGACGCCGTCCAGGGTTTCGAGCAGCGCGGCCAACGCCGGCCTGCACGCCAGGCCGACCTTGGCCGCGCCCCGCGCCTTGAGCGCCGGCAGCAGGCGGCAGAATTGGATGGCGTCGCCGTAGCCTTGCTCCGGCCAAACCAGCACCGACTTGCCTGCCAGCGGCTCGCCTTGCCATTGCGGGAAAGGCAGCGTGGGCATGCTGACCGGGCCGCTTTTTTGTTCGGGGTGGTAGCGCGTTTCGTGCAAGCGCCAGCCTTCGCTGAAGCGGCCTTGGGAAAGCAGCAGCAGCGCGTAGTTGAAGCTCGTATTGACACAGCCGGGCCGTAGCGCCAGCGCTTGGCGGTAGGCCGCTTCGGCTTCCTCGTGGCGGTTCATGGCCGCCAGGAAAAACCCCAGGTTGCCGTGCGCCTCGGCGGAGCCGGGCTGCATCGCCAGCGCTTGGCGGTAGGCCGCTTCGGCTTCCTCGTGGCGGTCTTGGGCGGCCAGCAAATTGCCCAGGTTGATCTGGGCATCGGTGAATTCAGGTCGCAGCGCCAGCGCCTGGCGGTAGGCTTCTTCGGCCTCGCGCTGGCGTTTCAATTTCGCCAGCACAAGCCCTAGGTTGCAATAGGCCTCGGCGTAATCAGGCCGGATCGCCAGCGCCTGGCGGTAGGCCGCCTCGGCTTCCTCGGGGTGATTCCACGCCGCCAGCAGGTTGCCGAGGTTGTACCCGGCCTCGACATAGTCGGGCTGGATCGCCAGCGCCTGGCGGTAGGCCGTTTCGGCCTCGCCGAGATGGCCCGCGTCTTGGAGCAGGTTGCCCAGGTTGCAGTAGGCCTCGGCGAAATTGGGCCGGATCGCCAGCGCCTCGCGGTAGGCGGCCAGGGCTTCGTCGCGGCGGTTCTGCTGGCTCAGCAACACGCCCAGGTTGTTGCTGGCGTCGGCGTGGCGCGGGTTGGTCGCCAAGGCCCGCCGGTAAGCCGTCTCGGCCTCTTTGAACTGGCCTTGGCGATAGAGCAGGCCGCCTAGGTGGTTGAGGGCCTCGGCGTGGTTGGGCTGGATCGCCAGCGCCTTGCGGAAGGCGGCCAAGGCTTCCTCGTGGCGGTTCTGCCTGTCCAGCAAAATCCCCAAATTGTTGCAGACATCGGCGTGGCGGGGATTGGCCGCCAAAGCCTGCCGGTAAGCCGCTTCGGCCTGGTCGAACCGCTCTTGGTCGGCTAACAATAGCCCTAGGTTATTGTGCGCGTCGGCATGGTCCGGTTTGACGGCGAGGGCTAGCCGCCAGTATTTCTCCGCCTCGTCCAGCCAGCCTTGCGCATAGGCGGCGGCGGCGGCGACATTCAGCAGCGCGGGCAATTCCCGCGCGGCCTGCCCGGACGCCGGCCCAGGCTGGCCGCCGACACCATCCGGTTGGACGGCGAGGGCCAGTTGCCGGTATTTCTCCGCCTCGTCCCGCCGGCCTTGCGCCTGGGCGGCCGCGGCGGCGGCATGCAGCAGTACGGGCAGTTCCCGCACGGCCAGTTCATAGGCTTGCTTGTGCTGTCCGCTGGAATAAAGGGCGATGGCGTCTTCTACGGTGGGCATCGTCAAATTGGCTGCTTGTTAAAATAGGGCTTTGGTCTTAACTGTAGCACGCGATGGCTTTTCCAGGCTATCGCCCGGCTTCGCGCCACTGCGCCAGCGCTTTCGCCACCCGCCCGGCCACGTCCGCCCACGACTCGGCCCCGCCTTGGCGGAACAGGCGCAGCACGTCCGGGTACCAAGGCGAATCCTCGCGCCCGCGCAGCCAGCGCCAATCGGTTTGGATATAAGGCAGCAACACCCAGCAAGGCACGCCCAGCGCCCCGCACACATGGGCGATGGCGGTGTCCACGCAGATGACCAGGTCGAGCTGGGCGGCGAGGGCGGCGGTGTCGGCGAAATCGTTGATCGCCTGGCCCAGAGGGGTCAACGCCAGCTCGCCGGGAGGCTGGAGCCCTTCCTCCTCGCCGGCGCCTTTTTGCAGGCTGACGAACGCCACGCCGGGCACATTCCACAACGGGGCCAGGGTCGCCAGCCCGGGCAGGGAGCGGTTGGCGTCGTTGCCGTGTTCGCCATAGCCTTTCCAGACCAGGCCGACGCGCGGGCGCGCGGCGGGCAGGCGGTCTTGCCATTGCGCCACCCGTTCGGGCTGCGCGCGCAGATAGGGCAAGGCCGCCGGGAGCGTGTCCAAGCTTAGGTCAAAATGGAACGGCAGGCTTAACAGGAACGTCCAGCAGTCGTAGCCGGGAAAAGTCTGGCCCTCCACGACCGGGTGGACGGCGTCGACCCCTTCCAGGGTTTCCAGCAATGGGGCCAGGGGTGGCTTGCAGGCCAGGCCGACCCTGGCCGCGCCCCGCGCCTTGAGCGCCGGCGCCAGGCGGCAGAATTGGATTTCGTCGCCGTAGCCTTGTTCTTGCCAGACTAGCACCGATTTGCCCGCCAGCGGCTCGCCTTGCCAGCGCGGGAAGGGCAGGTCTGGAAAAAACACCGGGCGCTCGGTTTGCCCGGGGGCGTAGCGCGTTTCATGCAGCGGCCAGCCTTCGCGGAAGCGGCCCAAGGACAGCAGCAGCAGCGCGAAATTGTAACTGGCCTTGACACAGCCGGGCCGCAGTGCCAGCGCCCGGCGGTAAGCCGCCTCCGCCTCCTCATAGCGGTTCACGGTCGCCAGAAAAGCCCCCAGGTTGCCGTGCGCCTCGGGGGAGTCCGGTTGCAACGCCAGCGCCCGGCGGTAGGCGGCTTCGGCTTCCGTGTGGCGGTTCATCACGGCCAGCAGCGCGCCCAGGTTGATGAACGCCTCGGGGAATTCGGGCCGCAGCGCCAGTGCCTGGCGCTGGGCCGCTTCCGCCTCGTCGTAGCGCTTCAGTTTCGCCAGCGAGATCCCCAGGTTGCTGTACGCCTCCGGGTAGTGGGGCCGCAGCGCCAGCGCCTGGTGGTAGGCAGCCACAGCTTCCAAGGGCCGGTTCAGCACGGCCAACAGAATGCCCAGATTGTAATGGGCCTCGGCATGCCGGGGCTGGATCGCCAGCGCCTGGCGGAAGGCCGCCTCGGCCTCCTGGAAACGGCCCGTCGATTGCAGCAGGTTGCCCAGGTTGTTGTGGACATTGGCGTGCTCGGGCCGGATCGCCAGCGCCTGCCGGTAGGCCGCCTCGGCCTCGTCCCAGCGTTGCCGCTTGTCCAGCAAAACCCCCAGGTTGTTATAGGCGTCGGCATAGCCGGGGTTGGCCGCCAGCGCCTGCCGGTAAGCCGCCTCGGCCAAATCCGGCTGGCCCCTGTCCGCGAACAGCATCCCCAGGTTGTTGTGCGCGTCGGCATAGTCCGGCTTGACGGCCAGGGCCAGCCGCCAATACTTTTCCGCCTCGTCCGGCGAGCCCAGCGTAAAAGCGGCGGCGGCGGCGACATTCAGCAGCCCGGGCAATTCCCGCATGGCCCGCTCAAACGCTTCCCGGGGCTGGCCGCTGGAATACAGGGCGACGGCTTCGTCCAAGGTGGTCATGGTTGGTGTTCTCGGTTGGACGCTGGAGCGATTGCAAGGCGGGATTGCCAGGCTTAATTTTAGCGGCGGGGCGGGGCGAGGGAAAGGGTGCTGGTTATCAAGGCATTAGCGTGTCCCTGTAGACGCAATGCCGTTAAGTTAAGCCGTTCGTGGTGAGCCCTTCGACTACGCTCAGGAGAGCCCTGTCGAACCATGAACGGCTTAACTTCCAAATAGTTGGGATTTTCCGTTCGCCCTTCGACAGGCTCAGGGCGAACGGAAAATCCTTAACTTAACGGCATTGCCTGTAGACGGGTGTCGGCCTGGAAATGGGCGAAGTGTGGATTTCCGCTGGCGTCGAGTTATAATTGCCATAATGTGGTGAGCGTTATGGGTGGTCGGCGCATCACAAAATAATAGCATCAATTGATACCTGGCATACAATTAGGAGCCTGCCATGCGTTTTAAATTTAAACTGTCCCAAGCAGACTATGTCGCATTTCAGACGCTTGTGTTGCGGCGTCTGACTAAGTTGTCGGGTGCCAATATAAAGTTATTTTTCATAAACCTGTTTGCTTGGATTCCGATAGGCATCGCTTTTGCCGCGTATGCCATGCTTTATCGGAAATATCCCGTCGCAGCCGATGACCTGACCGTAGTCGCTATTGCCTTTGAAGTGGGCTGTGTATTGATGTCGGTTGCGTATTTTTATAGAAAATATGCTTATCGCAAGGCAATGTTTTCACATTCGGGCCGGTTTTTATCCGAGCAAGTGCTTGAAATTAGCGAAGAGGGTATTTCGCTAAGCGGCCATTGTAGTGAGGCAAGCTTTCGGTGGCCGGCAATCATTGATTTCGCCGAGGACAATAGGAACCTCTACCTCTTTATCGACAACGCTGAAGCTATCCTTTTGCCCAAGGCAGTGCTGGCATCTTCCGAGCAGTTATCTCAGATCAAAGCATGGATTCAGGCACGATAGTCAAATAGACCGGGCAACGACTCCATCGTTGCCCAACCATCACGCCGGAATGTCGGGCGCAAAGCCTGCCCTGAGCTTGCCGAAGGAAGACGCGCCCGACCTACATTTTACGCCGCCGACTTGTTGCCGAGTTTCCCCGCCCAGCCCGCCGCCGTCAGCAAATCCTCGACGCCCAGGTCGAGGATTTCCAGGCCCATCTTCTCGCAATAGCGCTTTTCCTTGTTGGTCGGGGATTTGTTCAGCACCCAGCCTTTAGGCTCCGCAGCGCTGTAGATAATGTCGGCCATCACCATGCGCTCCGAGTCGCGGTTCAGCGGCAGGCCGATCAGCAGGTATTGCTTCTCCTTGCGGTATTCTTTCAGGAACGACGGGATCGCGAAGCCGCCCATCAGCTCGGTGATGTAATCCACATAATCGGCGTCGGAGGCGATATAGCGCGGGGAAGGCTTGGGGCTGCCCATGGGTTTGAACAGGATGGGCAGGCTGGGGTCGGCTTCTTCCTGCTGGATTTCCCGGTATTCGCCGTTTTCGTAAGTATGGATGCAAAAACGGTAACTGGTGGCGGCGATGCGGGCCATGCCGCGGATCAAGATATGCGGCTGGTCGGCGTAGGTTTCCTGCAACTGCGTGTCGCGGTTGACGTCGATGACGTAGCGCGGCTTCCAGGACGCCAGCCAGTCGTGCAGCGTGGCGCGGGTCCAGCGGGTTTGGCCGTAAGTCTTTTCCAGGAAACGCTCGACGAAACTGCGCCCGCGTTTGAGTTCCAGATTCATCGCGGCGCGCGGGAATTCGTACATCAGCTTGGGGGCCATCGGCTTGCCGTCGTTCATGGCGATAATCAGGCTGTCGCTGTCGGCCGGCATCGGCGCGCCAGTGTCCACCTGGGTCACGTCGGACAATACGCCCGGGCCTAGATAAGGCACGATGCGGTTTTCGTACAAACCGGTTAAAATTTTGTCGATGTCAGCCATGGTTGATTCTCTTGGTGGCGGTGGTTGAATTGGATTGGGCAAATACGACAGTTTTTATTTAAATTAGTGATACGATATACAATCCCGTTCGCGCTGAGCCTGTCGAAGCGTGAACGGGATTGTGCGGCTGCCGCGCATCTCGCAGCCGCAAAGCCGCTGGCTTAATAATTCCGGGAAGAATGTCCATGGTTCAAGGGGTGGCGCTTTGACGCGGCGCGTAGGGGTTGAAGGCTCCGGCTAGGCTGGGAGGCCGATTTTACCAGGGTGATGTAAAAACTAATGGACGCGGTCATGACCAGTCCCAGCGCCGACAGCAAGGTGGTGACTTCCGGCCAACTCAAGGTGTGTGTAAACATAGCTAATCCTCCGATCCAAAACAACGCGAATAATCGACACAAACATCACAAGAGGGCGCCCGGCAGACATAGATGCCTTCCGCTTCGCACAGTTGTTTGTACAGAAACTTCTTCCATTTCATGTCCCGGTTGTTGGTGGCCGCGACCGTCGGGAAGTTGTAAGCGATCAAACCGCTCAAATCTTGCCGCGACCACAGCCCCAAATCCTGCCACAGGTGGTCGTCGCCCAGGCAGCCAGCTACCAGGATCGCCGTGATCCAAGCGGTTTCCTCCCGCTCCGGGTAAGCGGCGCGGGCGTGCAGGTAGCGGATCAGATCCTCCCGCTCCAGCATCCGGCTAAAATCGGCTACCCGCCCCGACGGCGCCGGGGCGGGAATGTCCACGGAATGGAAGAAGCTGGTTTGCAAATGCCTGAACGCCACCGGCTCCAGCCCAAGCGCCTCGGGTAGAGCCCCCAAGCCGACACTCCAACTCGACAGCATCCGGCACAGCCATTCGCTGTTGGGGGAGATCTTGGCCGAGTGGCGTTTGAAATATCGGTAATGCTGCTCCAGACTCGGAGCGCCGGGCTTGGGGATGGCGTTCATGGCGGTTTAATACTCGACCAGGATGTCTTCGTCGCGGACGATAAACTGACAAGCCAAACGCCAGGTGGCGGGCATGTCGGTGACGGCGAGCTCGTCAACTTCCTTTTGAGTGATCTTGCCCAGTTGCTTGAGGACGGTGATTTCCTTGGCGGTCAGATGGCCGCTCATGCGGGGTTTGTTGTCCACGCTGCTGACTTTCACGACGCAGGTGCCACATTCCCCGTCCTGGCAATTAAACTGGATCGGGATTTTGTTTTCCTGGGCCAGTTTGAGCAGAGTCTGGGTGTGGCTGCCGGCGACGGCGTAAAGGGTCTTGTCCTTGTATTCTGGACTGCTGAAAGTGACTAATGCCATGATAGTGTTCCTCTTGATTTAAGCCGGGCGAACCTTAAGTTCTCCACCCAGCACTTGGGCCTGGCAGGCCAGCCGGTTATGCTTGCCGGCGAAGTTGTCGCGCAGAATCTTGTCTTCCAGCACCGACGGCTCGCTGAGGTTTTTCCAACCTTCATCGACTTTCATCATGCAGGTGCCGCAATCGCCTTCGCGGCAGCCATAGGTGATGCCCGAGCCGACTTTCTCGGAAATCTCGATGACGCGGGTGCCTGCGGGCACGGTGACGGTGACGTTAATATCTTCAAATGTGATAGTGGCCTTGGCCATGGGTTTCTCCTAGTTTGAGTAAGTCGTTTTTAATAAGTCGGACATGTCGATGACGCGGGCGGGGCGGCGTCCAACCAACTCCTCCGCCAAATCGTGGCCAAATTGTCGGCAAGCCTCGATTTCATCGAGTGTGGGGATGAGCTTGACGCGCAACCCCTGCACCGGAACCCGCAGCTTCAATCCGCGCAGCCGGTCCTCGATCATGCGCACCGCTTCGCCACTCCAACCGTAGGAGCCAAAAGCCGCGCCGATCTTGCCTTTCACGTCGATGACGGTCAGCGAGGACAACAGGTCCCAGATAGGTTTCACCGCGTCGCCGTTGATCGTCGGGGAGCCTAGGACCAAGCCGTCGGCCTCCTCCAGCAAATCGGCGAAGGTGCCGGTGTCGCCGCCTTCCAAGTCGTACAGCGAGGCGCGCACGCCTTCCACTCGCTGCGCGGCGGCGTAAATCGCCTCGGCCATACGGGCGGTATTCCCATAAGAGCTGATATAGAAAATCAGCAGGGTTTTCTCGTCTGCGGAAACCTCGCTTTTCAGGCGCGGGGTGGACAATTCCCGGTAACGCTCCACATAAGCGCGCGGGCGGTCGCGCAGGATCGGCCCGTGGGCCGGGGCGATGCACTGGATCGCCAGCGGCTCGATCAATTCCAACGCGCCGACCACATACTCCTTGAAAGGCCGCATGATATGCGCGTAGTAATATTCAAACGAAAAGCGGAAATCGCCGACTTTGTCGTTGAACAGCCGGGGGTCGCAGAAATGGCAGCCGAACACGTCGCCGGAAAACAGCAGTTTCTCTTCGCTTAAATAAGTGCATTGGGTGTCCGGCCAATGCAGATAAGGCGTGTGCAGAAACTCCAACGTGCGGTCGCCCAGGTTGATGGTATAACCCGTATTGACGGGGGTGAACTCCATGCTTTCCCGCTTCAGCAGCGCTTTCAGCATCATCTGCGCTTTGAAGGAGATATACAGCCGGGCGTTGGGGCAGCGCGCCATCAATTCCGGCAAGGCCCCGGTGTGGTCGGGTTCCAGATGGTTGAGGACTATCGCCTTGATTTCCCCGTAGTCGGCCACTTGCTCCAGCCGGGTGAAAAAATCGGCGGCGAACTGCTCCTTCACCGTGTCGATCACCGCGACGCCCTCGCTGCCGCGCACGACGTAGGCGTTGTAGCTGGTGCCGTTGGCGGTTTTGAGGATGATGTCGAAACTGCGCAGGGTGGGGTCCAGCGCGCCGATCCAGTGGACTCTGGGCGACAGCGCCACCGCTTGCTTGCCGGCGACGGCGGTTTCGACGGTGTCGGTTTTCATGGCCCGGCGCCGGCCAGCGTGCGCGGGCAGGTTTCCAGATCCTGGCCCAGCGCGGCCTGGGCCTTGAGCCCAATCCAGGCGTCCACCCGCGCCGGGTCGAAACCCGCCTCGCAGCGTTCGCCGACCTGCATCAACGGGCGGCGGATCAACAGCGGGTCGTTGAGCATCGCCGCCAGCGCCTGTTCCTCGCCCAGGGTTTCCGGCAACACCAGGCCTTGCTTGATGGCCGGCGCGCTGCCGTTGAACCAGGCGGCGACCGGCAGGTTGCCGAAGAAGCGCCGCAAGCGCCCGGCCTCCCAAGGCTCGGCCAGGAGGTTGTGCTCGACCACCTCATGCCCGGCCTCGCGCAGCAGCTTCTTCTGCCGCGTGTTGTTGACGCAGCCGGGCTTTTCCCAGAACAGCACGGTGGCCATGGCCTTAGTGCGCCTGCAATTCCGCCATCGCCTGGGCCATGCGCTCCGGCGGAATGCCGGTCAACGAGCCTGGCGGATTCAGCGCCTCGCCCAGCGAGTCGAGGATCGCCCCCTCAATCGGGCAGATCGAGGCGCATTGCGGATCGGCGTGGGCACCCTCGCACTCGGTGCATTTCTTCGGGTCGATCAGGAAATGCGGCTTGGCCTCGTAGATCGCCTCGCTCGGGCACACCGGCAGGCAAGCCCAACAATTGACGCATGATTCGATGATTTTCAAAGCCATGGCGTGGTCTCCCGCTTTAAGTCGGCCAAAAAAGGATTTCTCTTGCAAGGAGGTGTAGCACTCGCCATGCCAGCCATAAGGTTATGACTTTCATGGAAAAGTGTGGTTTTTGGCTGTCGCAAGCTCAACAAAGGCCAGCGGCTGGATTGTCGGGAAGCCGACAAAGGCAGGGCGCTGGTGTTCCAGCCCGTGCGGGTTTGTGCTACAAGGCGTCCAACAGGCTCATCAGAGGTGGAAGATGCAATTCAATGACGCTTTACTGGCCGCCCTGCGGGGTGCCCGCCATCTTGTGGTGTTTACCGGGGCCGGCGTTTCCGCCGAAAGCGGCATCCCGACCTTCCGGGACGCGCTGGCCGGCTTGTGGACGCAATACGAGGCCACGCAATTGGCAAGCCCCGAGGGCTTCGCGGACAATCCCGCGCTGGTGTGGGGCTGGTATGAATGGCGGCGGATGAAAGTCCTGCGCGCGCAGCCCAATCCCGCCCATGCCGCGATTGCGAGCCTGGCGGGCTTGACGCCGCGGCTGACGCTGATCACCCAGAACGTCGATGACTTGCACGAGCGCGCCGGCAGCGCGGACGTGATTCATTTGCACGGCAGCATCCACCAGCCCCGCTGTTTCACCTGCTCGCAGCCTTACGCTTATCCTCCCGGCATCCCCGATGAGCCCGAAGGCGGGCGCTACTTGGAGCCGCCGCGCTGCGGCCGTTGCGGAGGCCGCATCCGGCCCGGCGTCGTCTGGTTTGGCGAAAGCCTCCCGGCGAAGGCTTGGAACCGCGCCTGGCAGGCGGCGCAAGACTGCGACGTGCTGATGTCGGTCGGCACTTCGTCGCTGGTCTGGCCGGCGGCGGAGTTGCCTGAAATAGCGGCGCGGCGGGGCGCGACGGTCATCCAAGTCAATCCGGGGGAAACCGCGTTGGACGGATGGGCGGCTTGGAATCTGCGCGGCCCAGCGGGGGAGGTGTTGCCGGGATTGTTGGAGGCGATGCGCTAAACTCGGTAGCCTTATCGCCATCGACCCCAAGCCTGGCTATCCCGGCACTTTTGTTAGTATCGCCTTCGACGAGCTAAGGCATATTCTTCCGCATCAAACCAAACAGGCAAGAACCGTCTTGGTTCGCTATCATTGTGCGCTAGACTGCTATCGGCCTCATCCCGGCGGTTGCCAGCCAAACCGATTATTCCCACTAAAAAATAAGGGGTAAACCATGAAGTTGCCCATCCCAGTTTTTGTAGCCAGCCTCATGGCTTGCTCATCCGCCCAGGCCGCCGCGCCTGCCAATCTGGACGTGCTCTGCCCTAGGCCTGCCGAAGGCAGTGTCATTGCCGACCCGCCGCAGGTGAAAAGCGCCCAAGGCCTGTTGTCAACCTCGCTGACCGCCCGCAACATAGGCTTTGGGCCGGAAAACCCGGTCAATAATTATGATTATCGCTTTTGCCTGCTGGAGCATGGGCAAGCCCAGCGTGCCTCGCCGGTGTTCCGTGTCAAGCCGGGCGACCGGGTGCGGCTTGAATGGGTGGATGAGTTGACCGCGCAGCCCGGTTTTCCGGTGCCGCATGTCCATACCGCGCATTCTTGCGTCCCCCGCCAAAACTTCGGCCAGGCCAGCATCGCGACCTTTAATATCCATTACCATGGGCTGAATATTCCGCCGACTTGCGGCGCGGACGATGTCCTCAACACCGCGCTGCAACCGGCGGGCGACGCGCCCGGAAATGTGTCCAAATTCACCTATGATTTCCGCATTCCCGCCAACGAGCCGCCCGGCTTGTTCTGGTATCATCCACATATACACGGCATTGCCCAAGAACATCTATTGGGGGGTATGACCGGGGTTTTTGTGGTCGAAGGGATGGAGCGGTTTTTCCCGGAAGTCAAGGGATTGCGTGAGCGGATATTGGTGCTGCGCGATTTGGACAAGTCGAATCCCGCCGACGATCCGCAATCGCCCACCGATGAGCCGTGGAAAAATGTCTCGGTCAATTCGGTGCCGGTCATTTACCGTTCCAACAAATTCCCCTCTTTGGAGATGAAAGCCAACGAGCGGCAATTCTGGCGGGTCGCCAACGCGTCCGCCGATACCCATTTTGTGCTGCAATTCCAATTCAAGCATCCTGGCGCGCCCGGTGGCTGGCAGGCGCAGGATCTGCGCATCCTGGCCCGCGACGGCGTGCCGATAGTGGATAGCCATGGCGGGGCGGAAATGAAAAAACCGCCGGTCCGCCAGATCGTCCTGCCGCCTGGCGCGCGGGCGGAGTTTGTCGTCACAGGGCCGCCCGCCGGGGTGCCTGCGCGGCTGTTCAGCGCGGACTATAACGATTATCTGGCTTTGACCACTCAAGGTTGCGCGCCGGCGTTTCCGGACAGTGTTTGCGAGAATACGGACAGGAATCCGGCCCGGGTTTTGGCAAACATCGCCACCCAGATTGTGAAAAAGGCACCCGCGCCAGACAGCGCGCCCATGCCAGAATCGGCGGAGGCATCGACCGCGTCATTGGCGCGGTTTGCCGGCCTCGACCATGAAAAAATGGACAAGACCCGCACGCTTTTCTTCAGTAAAAATCCCGCCGAGGACGGAGATTTCTTTATCACGGTCGCAGGGAATGTGCCCAAACCCTTCGATATGGCAGGGCCTCCCGACATCACAGTTCGCGGCCCCGCAGTGGAGGATTGGGTGGTCGAAAACCGGGACAACGAATCCCATGTCTTCCATATCCACCAAATCCATTTCCAGATCCTTGAGAGCTACGACGCTTCTAGCGGCGGCGACAGCCAAAACGTGTTGCGCGACACGATTGAGATTCCCGCCTGCCGCCAGTGGGCGGCTGGCATCGACCCGGAAAACGATCCCTACGGTTTGTTATTTCCTGCCACCTCGCCGCGCCACGATGGCCGTTTCACCGGCAAAAACTGTGTGCGCCCGTCCCGGGTGAAACTGCGCATGGATTTCCGCGACCGCGATATTGTCGGTACTTTTGTTTACCATTGCCATATCTTGGAGCATGAGGATCATGGCATGATGGCGAAAATCCAGCTCAAATAAAAAAACGCGGCCTGGAGGGCCGCGTTTTTTTAGTCAGGAACCGGCCAGGGTTTGTAAGCCTGGCCGGCCGATGGGCTTATCGGCGGTCAGCCGTTCGCCCTTTCCCGCTTCGCCGGGGCCTCGTCCAATTTCCCCGCTTTGTGCATTTCCAGATACACCGCCATGACAGCTTCTTCGATGTTCTCCATGGCGTGTTCGCCGTTGGGGATGATGCCGGCTGCTTCCAGCATTTCCCACGGCTCGTAGCCGATCTTCGAGCATAGCACCGTCTCGCAGCCTTCCAGCGAGCGGATGGTCAGCGCCAGCGCCGACTCGGCTTCGCCGCAGGTGGAGTCGCCGCCGCAATACTGGTCGGTCTTGCGGTGGGACATGAACTTCACGCCTTCGGGCGAGGCCTGGTAGATCTGGAACTCCTTGGCGTGGCCGAAGTGCATGTTGATCAAGCTTTGGCCGGAGGTAGCGACGGCCATCAACACCGGACGGCTGCCCGCCGGGATTTTCGGCTTGGCTTTGGCTGCGGCCGCGGCGCGTTTCTCGTTCATGTCGGCGAGGATGCCTTCCTGGACGTTCTTGCGCATTTCCATGGCCGCGCCGTAGTCGATTTCCATCGCGTCGATCTTGTCCAGTGTGAACTCCGCGCCGCGGTCTTCGCCGAGCAGGCCCACCGCGTCGGCGCGGCATTGGCGGCAGTGGCGCATCATGTTCATGTCGCCGGAGCAGGCTTCCTGCAAGTCCATCAACTCGTCCGGGGTCGGCCCGCGCTGGCCCATGACGCCGTAGAAGGTGCCGTGCTCCGGCTCGGAGATCAGCGGCATGACATTGTGCAGGAACGCGCCTTTGGATTTGACAACGCGGCTGACCTCGGCCAGGTGCTGGTCGTTGATGCCGGGGATCATGACCGAGTTGACTTTCACCAGGATGCCGCGCGCGATCAGCATCTCCAGCCCTTTCTGCTGCTGGTCGATCAGGATTTGCGCGCCTTTCTTGCCTTTGATGCGGCGGTTTTTCCAGAAAATCCACGGGTAGATCTTCGCGCCGATTTCCGCGTCGACACAGTTGATGGTGATGGTGACGTGGTCGATGTTGGCCTTGGACAGCTCTTCCACGGACTCCGGCAGCGCCAGGCCGTTGGTGGACACGCACAGCTTGATGTCGGGCGCGTCGCGGGTGAGCTGGCGGAAGGTTTCAAAGGTCTTTTCCGGGTTGGCCAGCGGGTCGCCGGGGCCGGCGATGCCCAGCACGGTCATCTGCGGAATGGTCGCGGCGACGGCCATGGTCTTCTTGACCGCCTGGTCGGGCGTCATCAGCTCCGACACCACGCCGGGGCGGGATTCGTTGGAGCAGTCGTATTTGCGGTTGCAATAATGGCACTGGATGTTGCAGGCCGGGGCGACCGCGACATGCATGCGGGCGAAGTAATGGTGGGCGTCCTCGGAATAGCAGGGGTGGTTCTGGATCTTCTCGCGGATGCTATCCGGCAGTTGGCTGGCCTGATCGTCGGTAGTCCCACAGGAGGAGGCGCTACAACCGCCTTTGACGGCGGCGGCGGGTTCGGCGTGGCTTTGCAAAACAGGTAGTTGCATGGTCGGCTCCCAGGGCTGGGGTTGTAGGGAAGGTGTATCCTTCCTTAGCATCCCTTGTGCCATTCTCTATATGCTTGAAATTTAATGGAATATAGGGTGTTTGACCTAGCGCGAAGCCAACATTCAGGGGTTTGGGGCTTGTTGGGAAGCTGACATAGGGGCATCCCTGGCGTCTACCGGGCCGCTTCATGTGCGGCGGGGGCGTGGCGGGCAAACGGCTCCATCGTTTGCCCGCCCATTTCGCCGTTGCCCACTGAATCGCTGGGCACGATAGAGCCGTGTCCACCCGGCTGCGTTGGCTGGCCTTCAAGGGCTTAGTGTGTGCTTTTGGCTGATCTATGCAGGTTTTGTTAAGTAGATTTTAAGTGAAATTTGCTTGCCAGGGGCGTGGATTGGGGCTATTGTATGCTTCGGCCAGCGCACCCAGCAGGTGCATGCGCGGCCTAGTATGTGCGATGCGTTCAACGTTTTTGAGGAAAGCTCAATACAAAAGCCGCACATTTTTAACAACATTTTGGAGAAAACGAATGATGAACCCTACTCGCAAGCGCCTAGTTGCCGCTTCCAGCAACTTAACTAAACACGTCTCAAGGAATACACAATGCCTTTTGAATTTTCCCCACGCTTCAAACAAGCAGTTGATAACGATGCTGAAACAGAAAAATCCAATTTCTGGTTAACCGGATACATTGAAGAAGAAAATACTCTACCAGTAAACCAACTTAGTGAATTTATAGGAATTGTCAATTCTCCACCAGTGGAGTGGATACTTAGAGAGTAAATCATTTATGTCATTGAGCCGTTGATGCGAGAAGCCAGGCTTTTCGTCTTCATTCAGCGGCTCGGATGACTCATAGCACAGGAGCCACACATATGACTACAGAAAACACCAAGCCTCCCACAGAAGCAACCGCCTCAGCCACGAAACGCATCACGGCGGATTTCAGCCCGGAAGCTTATCAAGTCTTGACCGATACGGCAGCGCAGTTGAGCATCAGCAAAGCGGAAGCTTTGCGTAAAGCCTTAGGACTAATTTATTTTGTGATTCGCCAGCAAAAGGACGGTTGGACGCTCATTTTGGAAAAAGGCGACAAGCGAAAAGAAATCGTAACCCTGTGAGCAGGATGGCAAAATGGCTGAAGGCAACACGTCAGCGCGAGAGGCTGATATCGCCAACAACTTAGGCGGCATCAAGTTATCGGAAGAAAATATACCGGAGCTAATCAAGCCGCCCCAGACAGATCGAGACTTCGCAAAGCCGGAGGAAGACAAAGGCCCAACCCGTCAGCGCATTGTCTATGCTTTGCTTTTCATCATGGTTGGCTTGATTTCACTGCCTTTTTTGATGACAGTTTTGCAAATGGCAATATGCGTCAAAGACGCGGCGAAGGAATGCAAAGACGTCATGACCAAGGAGCTTTGGGAGTTCGTCCACATCGCCTTTCCCGCCCTCACCGGCTTGCTCGGAACCGCCATCGGCTTTTATTTCGAGCGCAATTCAAAGTAATCGACCCGCAAGGCTCATCCAGATGGCCTTGCGGGCCGGACAACCGCTAGACAGGATCTTTCTGTACCAGCGCCAGCCAC
>Ga0265327_10001107_pt1 | contig 37348 bp, 28 predicted proteins | sample 41621metaG_FD_202089 | JGI IMG/M metagenome (GOLD analysis project Ga0265327, IMG submission 202089) | Rhizosphere microbial communities from Carex aquatilis grown in University of Washington, Seatle, WA, United States - 4-16-21 metaG | ecosystem: Host-associated > Plants > Roots > Rhizosphere...
TCAGCGGTGGTCTCCAAACTCCCAAGAACCGCGCGTCATTGCAATTCAAACCGAGAGTTCTGGCTATCCGAAATCACCCGCAAAGCCAGTGTTCATGCGGGTTCTCTGGTTTTTGCAGGCCCGACTATTTACGGATAAGTTCTAAATATCTGGAAAAAGCGCCAGCGGGTTGCAACTGAACAGCAGAGCCTTGCAGCGAGCCAAGAAGCTGGGAGTGCAATTCATCATCTCTCCCAATCCGCTTGAAATCATCGTTATAGACGAGTGGTCTGAGAAGTACTGCTTGTCGGGGGTGGCCGCCAGCGACATTGAAATACCGAGTCAAGTGTGTGTTGCCCACATTGAGCTGCGGACCCGGTATCGGGACACTCCGGCCGAGCTTGCCGATCTACAACAACAAGCAGGAGACATCATGAGAGCCACGATCTTCTTCAAGCACGCCCCAGCGCTTGCTTCCCTTCTCGTGATTGCACCTACTGCCCAGGCCCTGCCCTGCGCCCAGCTGGCCGGCACGACCATCCCCGCCAGCGCCATCGGCTTGCCGACCAAGGGTGGCACGGTCACCTCGGCCGAAGTGATTGTGGCTTCGGGCACCGCCCCCAAGACCATCCCCGAGCACTGCCTCGTCAACGCCAAGATCTCGCCGGCAGACCCGAACGCGCCGGACATTCTCTTCCGCCTCGCCCTGCCCACCACCTGGAACCACAAGGTCCTGATGTTTGGCGGCGGCGGCTTTGACGGCAGCATTCCCAATATCGCCGGCGATGTGCCGAGCGGCCCGACCGACCAGCCCAATCCGCTGGGCCGCGGCTACGCCACCTTTGGCAGCGACTCCGGTCACCAGGCCAATGCTCTGGCCTCGCAGGACGGCTCGTTTGCGTTGAACGACGAGGCCGCGCACAACTTCGGCGGCGACGCGATCAAGAAGACGCATGACGCGGCGGTCTTTCTCGTCAAGGCGCGTTACGAAGGCGGCTCGATCAAGAAGGCCTACTTCGCGGGCGGCTCCACCGGCGGGCGCGAGGCGCTGGCTGCGATCACGCGCTGGCCGGCCGATTGGGACGGCGCCATTGCCTGGTATCCGGCCTGGAACGACGCCTCCGCGCTGCTGCAAGGCCAGCGCATCAGCCGCGCGCTGGCGCAGCCGGGCGCGTATCCGAACGCGGCCAAGCGGTCGCTGGTATACGCCGCGGCGATGGAGGCCTGCGACGTGCTCGACGGCGTCAAGGACGGCCTGATCAGCAACGCGCCGCGCTGCAACGCCGTGTTCGATCCCGCCACCGCGCAGGTGGACGGCCATGCGCTGCGCTGCGCGGACGGCGTGGACAGTGGCGACAGCTGCCTGTCCGATGCGCAGATCACCGCGCTGAAGGTGATGGGCAGCGATGCGCATTTCCACTTCAAATTGGCCAGCGGTGAGACCGCTTACGCAGGCAGTTATGTCTGGGGTGCGGACCTCGGCATGACGAAGCCTTCGCCTTGGCAAGGCCTGGTCACCTTCCTGGCCCTGGGGAGCGCTGCGCCGGCCACGCCGATGCCGCGCAACGCGCCCTACCTGAGCCCGCTGCTCGACCAGTGGATCAAGTACTCGGTGACGCGCGATGCCAACTTCGATTCGCTGTCCCTCGACCCCGAGAACCCCGGGCCCTGGGCGGCGCGGATCAGCGAGCTGAGCCGGCAGCTCGACACGCCCATCGACCTCAAGGCCTTCGCCGCAAAGGGCGGCAAGCTGCTGCTGTCGCACGGCATGGCCGACATCCTGGTGAGCACGCGCGCCACCGAGGACTACTACCGGCGCCTGCAAGCCAGGATGGGTGCGGCCCAGGTGCGCAGCTTCGCCCGCTACTACGAGGTGCCTGGCTTCGGGCATGGCGTCAGCACGGTCTTCAACGCAAGCTGGGACTCGCTCACGGCGCTGGAGGACTGGGCCGAGAAGGGCGCGCCCCCGAACGCCCCCGTGGTGGCCGACAGCATCGGCGTGCCCGGCCGCACCCGGCCGCTGTGCGACTACCCGCAGTGGCCCCGCTACAAGGGCGCGGGCGACGTCAACCAGGCCGCCTCCTTCAGCTGCGCCCAGCCCTGACGCCGTCGAGCCCGGCCGTCAGCACCGAGGGTTTTTGCGGTGGAGCGTCCGCACACCGCAATCCGCTGGCCGATATGACAAGCCCACATTGAACGCGGTGGGCGCGGCGGCAAAACTCTGTCCATACCGAAAAATAGACAGGAGACATCGTGGCAGCAGTCCATTTGAAGTTGCTTGGCGCCGTGCTTGCGGCCATGTCCGTGAACGCGGTGGCCGATGCCGGCGCGTCGTCATCGCCGGCGCAGCGCACGACTTCGCTCGGCGTGCTCGTCGGCAACGATGACTCGGCCGCCAGCGGCACCCTTTCCTGGAAGGGCGTGCCCTACGCCAAGCCGCCCGTCGGCGCGCTGCGCTGGAAGGCGCCGGCCGACATGGACGCCTGGGCCACGCCGCGGCCGGCCCAGGCCTTTGGCAATGCCTGCGCTTCCTCGGGCCGCGTCTACGGCCCCGGCCTCAACAACCGCTACGACGCGACCATCGGCACGAGCCTGGACAAGACGGTCGGCTCCGAGGACTGCCTCTACCTGAACATCTGGAGCCCGGCCACGCAGGCCGCCACGGACAGCAAGAAGCTGCCTGTCATCGTCTTCATCCACGGCGGCAGCAACATCACCGGCTACACGGCCGACCCGGTCTACGACGGCACCATGCTGGCCAAGACTGCTAACGCCGTGGTCGTCACGGTCAACTACCGGCTCGGCGTGCTGGGCTTCTTCAAGTCGCCACAGCTCAAGACCGGCGACGCGGTGGAGGACTCGGGCAATTTCGCGCTGCTCGACGTCATCAAGTCCCTGCAGTTCGTCAATCGCAACATTGCGGCGTTCGGCGGCGATGCGGGCAACGTGACGCTGATGGGCGAGTCGGCCGGCGCCGTCAACATCTACGCGCTGCTGACCTCGCCGCTGGTCGTCAAGGCCAAGCCGCAGCTCGTGCACCGCCTGCTGCCCATGAGCGGCGGCATCTCGCGCGCTGAGGACCTGCCGCCCGGCGCCCTGCCCGTGCTGTATCCGCCCGCCGTCTTCGAGACCCAGGCCAAGATCCTGCTCGTCGGCCTGCTGATCAATGACGGCCTGGCCAAGGATGTGAGCGCGGCCGAGGCTTACATCGACGCACACAAGCCCGACGAGATGGCCGCCTACCTGCGCAGCAAGAGCGCCGACGCGGTGCTGAACGTGGTGCTCACGCGGCTAAAGGCCGCCAACCTGGGCGGCTCCAACCCCATCCCCGATGGCACGGTATTGCCGCGCAGCCCCATCGCCGCCATCAAGGCCGGCGCCTACCTGAAGGTGCCCGTGCTGGCGGGCAACACCCGCGACGAAGGCAAGCTCTTCCCGAGCCTGCTGGCGCTCTCGCCGCTGCTGGGTGGCGTCAGCGGCCGCTTGCTGAGCGACGAGCAGTCCTTTGCCATGGCCTTCAAGTACGACCCCGAGGCCGCGCCGCAGACCAAGATCGAGGACTGGATCCCGGCCGTTTATCTGCCCACCACCCAGCCCAGCACCGGCTTCAACGCGCGGCTGGACATGCTCGGCGCCTACTGGTTCATCCCGCTGCGCGACAACGTGCTGAACGCGATCCGTGCGCAGCAAAAGGACGTCTGGTACTACAGCTTCGCCTGGGACAAGGAGCCCGCGCCCTTCAACGAGATCTTCGGCGCGGCGCACGGCTTTGATCTGCCCTTCGCCTTCGGAAATTTCGGGCCCTCGACCTGGGCCAACTTCGTCAACACGCGCGCCAATCAGCCGGGCCGCCTCGCGCTGTCGGACGCCATGATGCGCAGCATCGGCGCCTTCGCGCTCAAGGGCGATCCCAACGACGCCTCGCTCGGCGTGGCCTGGCCCGCCTGGCCCAAGACGCTGGTCTTCGACGCCACGCTCACGGCCAAGGCCATCAAGGTGCAGTAGCAGCCCACCGGTCCCTCCATTTCGACCGAACGATTCAATCATTCAATCAATAAGAAAGCCTGGAGACTATGAAAACCAAATTCAAGAAGAATGGCCACGCAAGATGGGTTGGGCTTGCGCTGCTGAGCCTGCCGTACTGCGGCCTGGTGAACGCGCAGGCCGCGGACCCGCAGTCCGCAAGCGGCGCAGACCAGGCCACTGAAAAGGCCAAGGACGAGAAGCCCGTCAACACGCTGGAGAAGGTCACCGTCACGGCCACGCGCCGCGCCGAGCCCTTGCAGACCACCTCGCTCTCGGCCACCGTGCTATCGGGCGAGGACCTGCTCAAGGCCGGCGTCGACGTGGTGGACCAGCTCCAGTTCGTGACCCCGTCCACCGCGGCCAACAACTTCGGCCAGGGCGTCAACATCACGATCCGCGGCATCGGCAAGGCCGAGACCAACTCGCAGACGGGCACCGGCGTCATCACCTACCGCGACGGCGTGGCCACCTTCCCCGGCTACCTCGCCACCGAGCCCTATTACGACATCGCCTCGGTGCAGATCCTGCGCGGCCCGCAGGGCACTTTCGGCGGCCAGAACGCCACCGGCGGCGCCATCCTGGTGGAGTCCAACAACCCCGACATCAAGGGCGGCACGCACGGCTACCTGGCCGGTGCGGCCGGCAACTACAGCGCGTTGGCCTTCCAGGGCGCCGTCAACGTGCCCATCAACGACACGCTGGCGGCGCGCGTGGCCTTCAACACCTACAACCGCGACAGCTTCTGGACCATCACCGGCCCCTACACCGGCGGAGACGGCAGCATCCGCTCGCAAAGCGGCCGCCTCGGCCTCTTGTGGCAACCGGTCAAGGCGCTGACGGTGCTGCTCAAGACCGACTACAACCACATCGACATGGGCGCCTTCCCGGCCGACCCGGTCAATGCGACCAACGATCCCTTCAACATCACCTCCAACGCCGACCAGCGTGCGCTGGACCGCTTCGGCCGCACGACGCTGAAGGTCGAGTACACCTTCGACGACGGCACGGTGTTCCGCTCGGTCTCGGGCCACCAGCATGGCAACACCCAGTACCGCGCCGACCTCGACGGCACGGCCGCCGACCCGCGCAACTGGTCCTTCCAGGATTCGGTGGACGAGAAGATCGACTCGCAGGAGTTCAACCTCATTTCATCCGATAGCGGCGCCTTCACCTGGATCGCCGGCGCGTACGGCCAGAAGGACACCCACATCTTCCCGCTGGGCCAGTTCGTGACCGGCGTGCCGCTGGGCAGCCCCTACACGGAATACCGCCTGAGCGGCACCAACCCCGCGTGGACGCTCGCCGCGTTCGGCCAGGTCGGCTACAAGATCTCGCCCGACCTCAAGCTCTCGGTCGAGGGCCGCTATTCCAAGAACCGGACCAGCAACGACGTCGCCGTGATCCAGTACGGCACGCCGATCAACGACCAGCAATCGGCCGAGTTCAAGAACTTCTCCGGCAAGCTGGCGCTGGACTGGACCGTCAGCGAAGGGCAGTTCCTCTACGCCTTCCTGGCCAGCGGCTTCCGCCCTGGCGGCCTGAACGTGCCGGTCGGTCTCGGCCAGCCGGCGCCCTTCGATGCCGAGAAGGTGCGCACCGTCGAAGCGGGCTGGAAGGCCGACTGGATGGGCGGCAAGGTCAACACGCAATTCAGCGCCTTCTACAACAACTACCGCAACTTCCAGGTCACCATCGGGTATCCGCAATACCCGACCTTCGGCTTCGAGCTCAACACGCCCAACCCGACGAAGATCTACGGCTTCGAAGGTCAGCTGCAGGCCCAGCTCGGCGATGGCTGGTCGGCCCGCGCCAACCTCGGCCTGCTGCACAGCCGCATCGGCGCGTTCTACGCCACCGACCCGCGCGTGGCGACCACCTCGCCCTGCGATCCCCTGGCGGGGCCGGCGAGTGCGAGCTGCGTCAACCTCGACGGCCACGAGCAGACCTACGCGCCCAAGCTGACCTTCAACATGAGCCTGGAGCGCCGCTTTGTCTGGGGTGACCACACCATCACGCCGCGCATCAACTACGCGCACGTCGGCCAGCAATGGGCCACGCTTTTCGAGAACCGCGCCAGCGGCGACCAGCTCGGCAACCGCGACCTGCTGGGCGCGCAAGTCGATTGGGAACATGGCGACTGGACGGGCAGCCTGTTCAGCACCAACCTGACCGACCGTCGCTACATCTCGGCCATCGGCTCGGGCCTGCGTTACGCAGGCGCTCCGCGCCAGTACGGTGTGCGGCTCACGAAGTTCTTCTGAGCGCAAGTGCCACTGCAGCCGCGTGCAGAATGAAAGGGCGGGCGCGTCCCGCCTTTTCTTTCATTGACCCTCGATCGCATGCCTGAACCGCAACATCAACAACAAGAAGACTTCGCCGATGTGCCGGCCCTGATCGGCCGGCACGCGCGCAGCAAGCCGGGCGCGCTTGCCGTCATCGAGGGCGCGCGCCGCGTCGATTTCCGCGCGCTCGACACGCTGATGGACCGCGTGGCCGCAGCGCTGCAGCGCGACGGCATCGCCCCGCGCGAGGCCATCGCCCTGTGCGGCGCGGCCAGCACCGAATACCTCGGCGTGTTCCTTGGCGCCCTGCGTGCCGGTGTGAGCGTCGCGCCGCTGGCGCCCGGCTCCACGCCGGCACAGCTGATGGCCATGGTGGCCGACGTCGGCGCCCGGCTGTTCGTCGTCGATGCCGATGTCGAGTCCCAGCTGGACCCGGCCGCCCTGCCTGCGGGCCTGCGGCTGCTGCGCCTCGATGTGGCCCGCCTGAATCCCTGGCTCGCGCCGGAGGGCGTCTGGCCCGAGCCCGTCGCCATCGAGCCCGACTGGCCCTTCAACGTCATCTACTCCTCGGGCACCACCGGCACGCCCAAGGGCATCGTGCAGTCGCATGGCATGCGCTGGGGCCATGTGCGGCGCGCGGCCTCGCTGGGCTACGGGCCGGCGTCGGTCACGCTGGTCTCGACGCCGCTGTACTCCAACACCACGCTCGTCTCGGTACTGCCGGCGCTGGCCACGGGCGGCGCCGTCGTACTGATGGCGAAGTTCGAGGCCGGGCGCTTTCTCGACCTGGCCGAGCAGCACCGCGCTACGCACGCCATGCTCGTGCCGGTGCAGTACCAGCGCCTGCTGGCGCATCCGGCTTTCGACCACACGGACCTGTCTGCGCTGAGCACCCGCTTCTGCACCAGCGCGCCCTTCCAGGCCACGCTCAAGGCCGAGGTGCTGCGGCGCTGGCCGGGCCGGCTGATCGAGTACTACGGCATGACCGAAGGCGGCGGTACCTGCATCCTGCTGGCGCACGAGCATCCGGACAAGCTGCACACCGTGGGCCAGCCGGCCGAAGGGCACGACATCCGCCTGATCGACGAGCAGGGCCGCGAGCTCGCTGCGGGCGAGGCGGGCGAGATCGTCGGCCGCTCGGAAACGATGATGAGCGGCTATCACGGCCAGCCGGCCAAGACGGCCGAGGCCGAGTGGTTCGACGCGCAAGGCCATCGCTACATCCGCACCGGCGATGTCGGCCGCTTCGATGCCGATGGCTTTTTGACCCTGCTTGACCGCCGCAAGGACCTGATCATCAGCGGCGGCTTCAACGTCTACCCGAGCGACCTGGAAGCCGTGCTGCGCGAGCACCCGGCCGTGGCCGAGGCCGCCGTCGTCGGCGTGCCCTCGCCCGAGTGGGGCGAGACGCCGGCCGCCTTCGTGGTGCTGCGCGCCGATGCGCAGGCCGAGGACATCCGCAGCTTCGTCAACGAACGCGTGGGCAAGACGCAGCGCCTGTCGGCCCTGCGCCTCGTGGCCGAGCTGCCGCGCAGCGCCATCGGCAAGGTACTCAAGCGCGAGTTGCGGGACACTTGGGCTGCGTCCTCCTAACTCCCAAGTTCCATGCGCTCTACCGTTGATTTCCTGCTGTTCGACTGGCAGCAGGTCGAGACTCTGACCGCGCGCGAGCGCTTTGCCGAGCACTCGCGCGAAACCTTCAGCGCCGTGCTCGACACCTGCGAGCGCATTGCGCGCGAGAAGTTCGCGCCCTTCAACCGCCTCGTCGATACCGAGGAGCCGCGCTTCGACGGCGAGCGCGTCCGCCTGCCGCGTGCCACGCACGAAGCGCTGGCTGCCTACGCCGAATCCGGCATGCTGGCCGCGGCGCAGGACTATGAAGTCGGCGGCATGCAGCTGCCCTGCACGGTCGAGATGGCGGGCAATGCCTTCTTCAGCCGCGCCAGCGTCGGCCTGGGCGCTTACGCCATGCTCACCACCGGCAACGCCAGCCTCTTGATGGCGCACGGCACGCCGCGCCAGCGCGACGTGTTTGCCCGCAACGAGTTTGCCGGCCGCTGGTTCGGCACCATGTGCTTGTCCGAGCCGCAGGCGGGCTCCTCGCTCTCCGACATCGCCACGCGCGCCGAGCTGGTGGACGAGGCCGACGCGCTCGGCCCGCGCTGCGCCCTGCGCGGCCACAAGATGTGGATCTCGGGCGGTGAACATGAGCTGAGCGAGAACATCGTCCACCTCGTGCTGGCCAAGATCCCGGGGCCGGATGGCAAGCTCGTGCCGGGCACACGCGGCATCTCGCTCTTCATCGTGCCCAAGCATCTGGTCACGCCTGAGGGGCAGCTGACGGGCGAGCGCAACGACGTGCAGCTGGCCGGGCTCAACCACAAGCTTGGCTATCGCGGCACCACCAACTGCCTGCTGAACTTTGGCGAGAAAGAAGGTGCTGTCGGCTACCTCGTGGGCCAGCCCGGCGAGGGCCTGCGCTGCATGTTCCACATGATGAACGAGGCACGCATCGGCGTGGGCCTCGGCGCGGTGATGCTGGGCATGGCCGGCTTTGAAGCCAGCCTCGACTACGCCAAGCAGCGCCCGCAAGGCCGGCCGATGGGCCCGACCGGAAAGGACGCTTCGCAGCCGCAGCGGCCCATCATCGAGCACGCGGATGTGCGCCGCATGCTGCTGGCGCAGAAGAGCTATGTCGAAGGCGGCCTTGCGCTGGAGCTGTACTGCGCGAGGCTTGTCGATGAGCTGCACACCGGCGAGGACAAGGCCGGCACGCAAGCCCTGCTCGACGTGCTCATTCCGATTGCCAAGAGCTGGCCCAGCGAGTGGTGCCTGGAAGCCAACTCGCTCGCCATCCAGGTGCTGGGCGGCTATGGCTACACGCGCGATTTCCCGGTCGAGCAGCATTGGCGCGACAACCGGCTCAACATGATCCACGAGGGCACGCACGGCATCCAGGGCCTGGACCTGCTGGGCCGCAAGGTCGTGCAGCAGGGCGGTGCCTCGCTCGCCGCGCTGGCCGCGCGCATGCAGCAGACGATCAAGCGCGCAGCAGCCACCGGATGGGACGCGCAGGCGCAGCAACTCGCCGCAGCGCTCGCGCAGGTCGGCGATGCCACGCGCCAGGCCTGGAGCACCGGCGATGCCGAAGCGGCGCTGGCCAACGCCGTGCCCTATCTGCAAGCCTTCGGGCACACGGTGCTGGCCTGGCTGTGGCTGGACGTGGCGCTGGCCGCGCATGGCGAGGATGACTTCGCCCAGGGCAAGCGTGCCGCGGCTCGCTACTTCTATGCCTACGAGCTGCCCAGGATCGGCGCCTGGCTGGACGTGGTGGCGCGGCGCGAGCCGCTGTGCCGCGAGCTCAAGGCGGAATGGCTCTGAGCGGCGAGGCGAGCACGCCGGAGCCGGGCTCCGCGGCCACCGCGGTGTAGCCGCCCAGCGAATCGCTCACCAGCACGACCCGAGCGGGTGCCAGGCGGCGCACCTCGTCGGCCACCGTCTTGACCGCGGCCTCCAGCGTGAAATGGCTGTCACTCCTGCTGCCGTGCCCGGGCAGATCCAGGGCGACGACCTGCCAGCGCGGGGTCCAGGTGGCGACGCACCGGGTTCCACATCGCCTGGTTGCCGTCGGCCCCGTGCAGCAGGATCAGCACGGGCGCATCGGCGCCCCGTGGGTCAAGAGGTGCAGTCTCCATTTTCTGGCCCGGGACAGCTCAAATATGTCCTGCATGTAGTGTTGGCTTGGCAATTAGGCAGCGATTGCGATCCCTTGTCTGCCCATGATTTTGCCTAACCTGGTCGTTTTGAGGCATTACCTGTCCAACAAGTTAGGCGCTACCAGCGACCAAAATGCAAGCCAGTGGCTGGCCTCATTCGCCCACTCGCACAGTGGCGAGGTTAGCCCTTGCGGCTGACATAGACTCCCGCCTTGGTTGGCTGGGAGTCAAGGCCGGGAGAGGTCCACCTACAAGAAAGAGCACAGGGACGCGACATGGCTGTTGGCGGCGAAAAATCTCGGGTGCAACCGGCATGAACAAGCGCCTGGCCATCAGCATCGGCATCCTGGTGGGCTTGATCGCCATTGCCGTTCCCATCATCCTTTCGGTCTACGTGGCCTGGCGCCAGAGCTTCGACGACCAGCGGGCGCTGGCCCGTTCGATTGCCAGCGACGTGCTGCGGCGCAGTGAAGAATCCACCGGCCAGACCCTCGCGATATTCCAGGCCCTGAAGCAGGCGCCCGGCGCGCAGGACCCCTGCTCTGCGGACACCATCCGGCTGATGGGCAAGCTCGATCTGGGCTCCGACCAGATCCAGGCCGTGGGCTATGTGCACAACGATCGCCTGCTCTGCTCGTCCTACGGCAAGCATGACTCGCCCGTGGGCCCGCCGCTGTACACCACGCCCTATGGCACGCAGACGCGCACCGGCGTCCAGTTCCCGATCTACCCCGGGCTCGAGTTCCTGCTGGTCACCGATGTGCAGAGCGGCTACACGACGGCCATCCACCCGAATCTCCCGCTCGACGTGTTCAGCAACGACGCGGAGATCTCGCTCGGCGTGTTCTCCACGGTTTCAGGAAAGCCTGTCATCCACCGTGGCACGGTGAAGCCGGTGTGGCTGGAGAAGCTGGGCGAGGCCGGCGAGGCCCAGTACCTTGACGGCGAGTACCTGGTGGCTGTCAAGAAATCGGGCAAGTACGCGCTGGCGGCTTTCGCCGCCGTGCCGTCCGCCCGGATCACCGCCGGCCTGTGGCGCAGCGCGCTGACGCTCGTGCCCATCGGGGCCATCGCGGGTTCGCTGCTGGCCTTCGCCGTCGCGTTCCTGGTGCGCCAGCAACTGGCCCTGCCCTCGCTGATCAAGGTGGCGCTCAGGCGCAATGAGTTCTTCCTGGAATACCAGCCCATCATGGACCTGCGCGACGGCGCTTGTGTCGGCGCCGAGGCGCTGATCCGCTGGCGGCGCCCGGATGGGCACATCGTGCGCCCCGATCTCTTCATCCCGGAGGCCGAGGACGCAGGGCTGATCACCGCCATCACGAAGCGCGTGATGGAGCTGGTGGCGCGCGATGCGGCCACGCTGCTGCGCGCGCGGCCGGGCCTTCACATCGCCATCAACTTGTCGGCCCGGGACCTTCAGACGGAAGGGACCGGCCAGCGCGTGCGCTCGCTGATCCAGCGCATGGAGGTGCAGGCACATAACCTCATGGTCGAGGTGACCGAGCGCGGCTTCATGCAGGAAGCCGATATCGCGCATCGCGTCATGGCCGACCTGCACGAGTCCAAGATCCGCATCGCCATCGACGACTTCGGCACCGGCTATTCAAGCTTGTCCTACCTGCAGAAGTTCAAGCTCGACTACCTCAAGATCGACAAGTCCTTTGTCGACACCATGGGGGGTGATGCCGCGACCAGCCAGGTTGCGCATCACATCATCGAGATGGCCAAGTCGCTGAACCTGGAGATGATTGCCGAAGGCGTGGAAACCGAGGCCCAATTGCGCTATCTGCGGCAGCGCGGTGTGCAGTTCGCGCAGGGCTGGTATTTTTCAAAAGCGCTGCCCTTTGCCGAGTTTGCGGCCTATGTGGCTCGCCTGGAAACAGCGGCCCCGGCGGCCTGAGGCCAGGCCCGGAGTTCTTCTCTTCACTGATCCATTCATTTGCGAGTGAGGCCCATCCATCATGCAGGTCATGGAAATGTTCCCCGTGCCGGTCTTCCTCGAGAAGTCGACCGAGATCGACAACCACGCCTTGAGCGAGCTGATCTACGGCATCCAGCAGGAAGAGCTGGCCGCGGGCACAGCGGACAAGACGGGCTTTTCCAACATCGGCGGCTTCCGCTCCTATGAAATCCTGCGCCGGCCCGGCGTCGAGCCGCTCAAGAAGTTCATTGTCTCGACCCTGAATGATCGAATCCTCAAGGGCAAGTGGTACCTGGAAGACGCCATCGACGAGAGCGCCATCTCTGGCATGTGGACCATGATCAACAAGAAGGGCCACGCCAACGCTGGCCACATCCACCCGGATTCCTGGTTCAGCGGCGTCTACTACCCCAAGGTGCCGTCCAACCCGGAACTGGCCGGCGCGCTGTGCTTCCACGACCCCATCGCCACGCGCACCTTCACCCGATCCTTCTACCGCTCCGTGCAGGCGGAGGTCTTCAAGGTCACGCCGCAGGAAGGGCTGATGGTGCTGTTCCCGAGCTGGTTCGAGCATTCGGTGAAGGCGAACATGTCGGATGAGGATCGGATTTCGATTGCGTTCAATGTTGGGAAGCAGCAGGTGATGCGGGAGGGATAAGGGCCATCAACATAGTGCGCCATTGGGGTCCGCATTAAAGGCCGTTACGACCTGCGGAACGCGCTGAAGTTTCAGAGCTGGCATAGTTCAATGAGCGAATCTGGTCAGGCCCGAATTTGCTCGAACGTGCTCTTATTGCTAAAGCGCCAAGGCACTCGAAGCGCGGTCTTTGAGATGAGCTTGGCGACCTCGATGATCTTGGGCCACCATTGCACGAGCTGGGCGGCCTGAGTCCAATACGGCTTGGTCCATTGCGGGTCGAGTACGAATACAGTTAGACCTTGCCGACGCAACATTTCTCGCTCTGCCGTCGACTTCTTGAAACGGTCGATCGACACGACGATCCAGCCGCCCTCATCTGCAAGCACTCCCAGCCACGTCAAATCCGGGGTTGTTCGCTGCAAACTTGGCTCTGAGCGGAATTGCCTGTTCCACCGCCGGCTCGAATTTCGACAACTCGGCAACGCCCCGCGCTAAACTGGGTGGCAAGTTGTTATCGAACAGGAACTTCAAGCGGCCTGACGGAGTTTTTCCTCGAATCGCACTGCAGATTCAACCTGCTTAGGCGATATCTCGAAGAGTTTGGCGACCATTGCCTTGTTTCTCTGCTCGGCCAAGAAGCTCGCATACAGCGACGCCGTTGGGATACCAGACTCCACCACCATGGGCTGGCCGAATTGAACGACTGGATCAATAACGACGGCGCGGCTTCGCGGCTCGGGATACCAGCGTCGAGCAAAACCGTCGTCGTACTCAATGCCCGAATACAGTGAGTCCTTGATGATCTCCCGGAATGCGTACTGACGGGTTCGCAGATCGAGTACTTCTGCATCCTCTGCATCGGCGCCGGCGCGCAGAGCCTCTTGGTAGATAGTCTCGCCGTCGGTCACAAAGCGCCGGGTGGTGAACGGGTAGTCCGCTCCGAACATCTCTGTGGCGGCTTCCAGGCACCGTCGCACTACGAGCAACGGCACACCTCGGCGGACAAACTCGCGCACAACGCGAAGTTCAAGTAGATCCTGGAAGCCAATCACGTTCTCGTGGAAATCGTCGGCTTGGTATTGGGGAGTCCAAAGCGGACCTGCGTGCCGGCGCACACGGCGCTCACCCTTGTGGCCGGTGTAGTCGTAGCCGTAAAGCCAGCGCTTGATGGCTCGGCGATCACCGTGGATCAGCCGCGCAGCATCCACCAGCGTGTACATGCCAAGTCCCAGTTGCGTCATTGCCGCATTCCCATCACGCCAAGGTGAGGCGTCTCTGTCCAGTCACAAGAGCCATCCACCTTTGCATCTATCGCAGTGTAGCAATCGAGCTCGATTCCCGCCCTGGCGAATCATCAAGGCAACACCCTCACCTTGATATTCCGATAGTGCGTCTCGCTCCCCGGATCATGCCCCTGCAGGCAGAAGGTGCCGCTGCTGATCAGGCGGCCTTCGAGGCCATCTTGCCGCGGCGGTTTGGCTTCCTGCGTGTAGTCCACGATCAGCTTGCCGTTGATGCGGGTGACGACGTGCATGCCTTCGACGCGGATGTTCAAGGTCTGCCACACGCCATCGGGCGCGGTGACCTCGGGGTAGTCGACCACGCCCCACAAGCCGCCCGTGCGGCTGGGGTCGCTGTGCGAGTTGTTGACCTGCACCTCGTAGCCCTTGCTGGGCCAGCCTTTTTCCTGCCATTGGGTGTGGAAGTACACGCCCGAGTTGGCGTGCGGAAAAGTCATCAGGTCGACCTTCAACTCGAAGTTCTTGAAGTCGTGGTTGGCCACCGGGCCGAGGTAGAACAGATGCGAGCGCGGGCCTTTGACGACGATCTGGCCATCGCTCACGCTGAACGTGCCGGGCGCGTCGCTGGCCCGCCAGTCGGCGATGGACTGACCGTCGAACAGCAGCTGCCAGCCCTCGGCCTTTTCGGCGGCGCTGAGCGTGTTGGGCATGGCGCCGTCGGCCGCCCAAGCCGATGAGGCGCAAGCGAGCGCGAGGGTGAGCAAGAGATTGCGGCGTTTAATCATCATCAAGACACTCCAACAAGTTTGATCACGGCCGCGGGCGGGCCGTCGAAGGTTTGCGAGGGCACATTGCCCACATAGCCGACGTCCTTCATGCCTTCGGGCGTCGTGTAGAAACCGCCAGCCGTGAGGTCACGGAACTTGGCGAAGAAGTGGGCCGACTCGTGCAGCGGCGCATCTTTCGGCAGGGGCTTGCAGATCTGGTCGGCGATTTCCGCCTGCTGCTCAAGCTTGGCCGCGGCGAAGACGGCGCCAAAGCGCTTCTCGCTCTCGGTGTCCAGCCACGCCAGGCCCTTGAGGATCACGGTGCGGTCTTTCTGCTGATCCTCATACGGCGCGCTGATCCACTCGTCTATGAAGACCTCGACCTTCAGCTCCGCCGCGCTGGGCGAGCCTTCGTCGGCCGGGATGATCAGCCCGCATAAGGCGTTAGCGCAGCGGCGTTCACGCTCGGTGAAGGACAGCGGCCAGAGTTCCCCGCTCTTGTACTTGCGCACGAGATCGGGGTCGGCGCCGATGCCCTGGGTGGGTTTGGTGTTGGGCTTGGCGCTGGCCTCCAGCGAGGAGCCGACTGCGGCAGCGGCCATCAGCCATTGAATCGATGTGCGGCGGTCCATGTCAGTACCGCCCGGCCGTCCGAAGGTACTGACGCGCGCCCTCGGGGGGCAGTGAACGTAGTGAGCGTGGGGGTTGGTTCATTTAAAACTCCTTCTTGCGCAGGCGATCGACGATGTGGTCGGCGGTGCGCCAGGCCAGCGCCATGATCGTCAGCGTGGGGTTCTTGTCGGCGTTGGAGACGAACGGTGCGCCGTCGGTCAGGAAGAGGTTGCCCACGTCCCAGGTCTGGCACCAGCGGTTGGTGACGGACCTCTTGGCGTTCGCGCCCATGATGGCGCCGCCGACCTCGTGGATGATCGAGCCGCCGGTGGCGATGGCCTTGGCGCCGTCGAGCTCGGGCCCACCGTGCACCTTGCCGCCCATCGCCTCGATGATCTGGGCAAACGTCTTTTGCATGTGTGCGGCCTGGCGGGTCTCGTGCTCGCTCCATTGCCAGTGGAAGCGCAGCACCGGGATGCCATAACGGTCTTTCACAGCGGGGTCGATCTCGCAGAAGGACTTCTCGTTCGGGATCATCTCGCCGCGGCCGGCGAAGTAGACAAACGAGCCGTAGTAGCGCCGCACGTCCTTCTTGAAGGACTTGCCGTAGTTGCCGCCGTTGAGCCATTGCAGGCCCGCGCCGGTGCCAAGCGACGGCATGCGCTTGCCGGTGGCCAGCTCGATGTGATAGCCGCGCGCAAAGCCCAGCTCGCCCTTGAGCTGCTGCTTGTACAGCCACCACGGCGAGTAGACATGCGGGCCGCCGGCGCCGTCCTCGTTGTGGTCGGGCAGGCCTTCGAGCATCGGCACCTGGCCCGACAAATCGCTGCCGACCGTGTCCATCAAATACTTGCCGACCAGGCCGCTGCTGTTGGCCAGGCCGTTGGGGAATGCGCTCGACTTGGAGTTGAGCAGGATGCGCACCGACTCCACCGCGCTGGCCGCGAGCACGACCACGCGGCCGTGCACTTCCTCATGCTTGCCGGTGGCCTTGTCCACGAAGCGAACGCCACGGGCCTTGCCGTTCTTGCCCAACACGACCTCATAGGCCATCGCGTTGCAAACGATGTCAAGATTGCCGCTGTCCAACGCCGGCGGCAGGTGCACGGCCGGTGATTGATAAGTGGCGCGAATCGCGCAGCCGCGGCCGCAAGGCGTGGCCCAGAAGCAGGCCGCGCGGCGCTGCATGTCGGCCGTGAGGATGGCCTGCGCGCGTGCATTGCCCGGGTGCAGCTTGGCGGGCAAGGTCTTGTGGTCGAGCGCCTTGGTCAGCACTGCGCGGTGGATGGGCACGACGGGCACGCCGAGCGTGGCCGCGCGCTGCTTGACGAGCCTCTCGCCCACGCGCGCAGCGGGCGGCGGCAGCAGCACCCCCTCGGGCGAGTCGGGCGTGTTCTCCATGCCCTCGTTGCTGCCGTAGACGCCGATCAGCATCTCGACCTTGTCGTAGTACGGCGCCACGTCCTCGTAGCTGATCGGCCAGTCGAAGCCGAGGCCGTCGCGGCTCTTGGGCTTGAAGTCATAAGGCCCGTTGCGCAGCGAGATGCGGCCCCAGTGGTTGGTGCGTCCGCCCAGCATGCGCGCGCGCCACCAGTCGAAGCGCTGCTCGGGGTTGTCGTTGGCCTGCGTGTAGGGCTCGCCCGGCACCTGCCAGCCGCCGTCGATGGTGGCGTCGTGGAAGCCGAAGGGCTTCTCGGGCGTGCTCGCGCCGCGCAAGGGCGCGTCGGCATTCGTCTGGAACATCGGCGTCTCTTTGACGATGTCGTAGTTGCGGCCGGCTTCGAGCATCAGGACCTTCACGCCTTCCATGGCGAGCGTGTAGGCCGTCTGCCCGCCAGCAGCGCCGGAGCCGACGACGATGACGTCGTACTCGGGCTTGAGCGTCTTGGGAGTCACATAAGGCAAGGGGGTCTCCTAACTTGCTTACTCAGAAATCAATCCACCGGCCGTGCGATGCAACGGCGCGTTCGACAAAGCGCACGCCGCGTGCGCCGTCTTCCACACGGGGATAGTCGCCCGTGCGTGTTCCGGCTTGCAGATCGGCCGCTAGCTCGGTGTAGAGATTGGCGAAGGCCTCGATAAAACCCTCGGGGTGGCCCGGCGGCAGGCGGCAGGCGCGCTTTGCGGCATCGCTGAGTCCGCTTGAGCCACGGGTTAGGCGGCGCGGCGGCTCGTCCAGCGGGGAGTGCGTCAGCACGTTCGGATCTTCCTGGCACCAGTCCAGGCTACCTTTCTCGCCGAACACGCGGATGCGCAGGTCGTTCTCATGCCCGATGGCCATCTGCGAGGCCAGCAGCACGCCGCGCGCGCCGCCTTCAAGCCGCAGCAGCAGGCTGGCATCGTCGTCAAGTGTGCGACGCGCACCGAAACTTGTCAGTTCGGCGCAGAGCTGCTCGATGCTCAGGCCAGTGACGGTGTGCAGCAGGTTCTCGGCATGCGTGCCGATGTCGCCCAAGGCGCCACCCGGACCGCTTTGCGCGGGGTCGGTGCGCCAGGCCGATTGCTTGTTGCTTGAGCGCTCCATCGCGCCGGCCAGCCAGCCCTGGTGGTACTCGACGATGACCTTGCGCACCTTGCCGATCACGCCGGCCCGCACCTGCTCGCGCGCCTCGCGCACCATCGGGTAGCCGGTGTAGTTGTAGGTCACCGCAAACGCCGTGCCGCGCGCCTTGACGAGCGCCACCAGCTCCTCCGCCTGCGCCGTGCTGTGCACCAACGGCTTGTCGCAGACGACGTGGAAGCCGGCATCGACAAAGGCCCGCGCCACTGCGTAGTGCTGATGGTTGGGCGTGACGATGCTGACGAGGTCCACGCGCTCCTGCGCGGGGCGGTGCAACTCATCGGCCAGCAGGGCGCGCCAGTCGGCGTGGTTGCGGCCATCCGCCAGGCCCAGCTCGCGGCCCGAGGCCAGCGATTTCTCGGGCGTGCTGGAGAGAGCGCCCGCCACCAGCTCGTAACGGCCATCCAGCGCCATTGCATGCCGATGCACGGCGCCGATGAAGGCGCCCTGCCCGCCGCCGACCATGGCCACGCGCAAACGCCGGTTCATGCTGGCTTGCGCTCGAAGGCAGCGTCGAACGCGCCGTGCGCCGGCGGGAAATCCAGCCGCCGGCAGAACGCCGCGCTCTCGGTCGCGCCGTGCACGCGGTCCATGCGGCTGTCTTCCCATTCGACCGACAGCGGCCCGGCATAGCCCACGTCGTTGAGCGCCACGATGATGGCTTCGAAGTCGATCATGCCGCGGCCGACGCTGCGGAAATCCCAGCCGCGGCGCGCATCGCCGAAGCTCGTGTGGCCGCCGAAGGTGCCCACCGTGCCGTCGCCGCGGCCCCACCAGACGTCCTTCATGTGCACGTGGAAGATGCGCGGCCCGAACTGGCGGATGAAGCGCACGTAGTCCACGCCCTGGTAGCCGAAGTGGCTGGGGTCGAAGTTGAAGCCAAAGCGCGGGTGCTGATCGACCGCCGCGAGCGCGCGCTCGCTGGTGGCGATGTCGAAGGCGATTTCGGTCGGGTGCACTTCGAGCGCGAAGTTCACGCCGTGCTCGTGGAACACATCGAGGATGGGCTTGAAGCGGCGGCCGAAGTCGGCATAGCCCGCGTCCCAGAAGCTCTGCGGCGTGGGCGGAAAGGCATAGGCGGCGTGCCAGATCGACGAGCCGGTGAAGCCCGTCACGCGTTGCACGCCGAGCTTGGCCGCGGCGCGCGCCGTGTCCGCCAGTTCGAGTGCCGCGCGCTCGCGCACGCCCTCGGGCTCGCCATCGCCCCACACGTGGTCCGGCAGGATGCTGCGGTGGCGCGCATCGATCAGGTCGCACACGGCCTGACCGATCAGGTGGTTGCCGATGGCGAAGACCTGCAGCCCATGTTCGGCCAACAAGGCAAGCTGCCCCGCTGCATAGCCCGGCTCCTTGAGCGCGCGCTGCACATTGAAGTGGTCACCGGCGCAGGCCAGCTCCAGGCCGTCGTAGCCCATGCGTTTGGCCAAGGGCGCCAGCTCGGCCAGGGGCATGTCGGCCCATTGGCCGGTGAAGAGGGTCAGGGGTCTTGCCATGATGGATGGATAAACGAAAACTCAGAAAGGACTGTCGGGGTAGTAGAACGTGGAAGCGTTCTCGCGCGTGATCAACACCGACGGCACGATGGTCTTGGCCGGCAGCTTCTCGCCCTTGAGCCGCGCCTCGGCCGTGAGCTTGATGGCGTCGTAGATGAACTTGGGCGAGTACGACACATTGGCCTGGATGCGCGGGTCGCTGCCGTCCTTGAGGATCTTGACCATGCCCTTGGAGCCGGCGCCGCCGAAGACGATCTTGATGTCCGTTCGCTTGGCCTGGTCGATGGCCTTGAGCACGCCGAACGCCATGTCGTCGTCGGCCGCCCAGACGGCGTCGATGTGCTTGAAGCGGGTCAGAAAGTCCTGCATCACCTTGAAGGCGTCGTCGCGGTTCCAGTTGCCGTGCTTGGCGTCGAGCAGCTTGATGCCGGGGCTCTTGGCGAGCACGGTCTTGAAGGCATCCACGCGCTCGTTGTCGATGGTGGTGGGGATGCCGCGCAGCGCGACGATCTCGCCCTTGCCACCGAGCTGCTTGGCGAGGAACTCGGCCGGCACGGCGCCGAAGGCCGTGTTGTCGCCGGCCACGTAGGCGTCCTGCGCGCTCGCATCGGTCAGGCCGCGGTCCACGACCGTCACGTACACGCCCTTGCCGTGCAGCTGCTGCACGGGTTTCGTCAGCGCCGCCGATTCCTGCGGCAGGATCACCAGCGCGTTGATCTTGTTGGTCGTGAAGAGGTCCTGGAGCTGGTTGGCCTGCTCGCCGGCCGAGGCTGCGGCCTTGACGGTGATCTTCAGGCCCGGGTGCTGCTGCTCCAGCTCCTTTTTGGCCTGGTTGGCCCACCAGACGATGCCGGCCGTGAAGCCGTGGTCGGCGGCGGGGATGGCCACGCCGACGTTCAGCTTGGTTTGCGCGTTAGCAGCCGCAAATGCCGTGGCCAGGGCGAGTGCAACGGCGAGTCTGCGAGTCAGCATGGGTCAAGTCTCCTTAACGTTTGTTTTTTCTCTGCATGAAGGCCACCGCGATGATGACGGCGCCTTGCACCGCGGCGTTCAAATGGATGCTGATGAAGCTGGTCAGATTGAGCACATTGCCGATCACCGAAAGCAGCAGGGCGCCAACGACCGTGCCGGCGATGCTGCCCGATCCGCCCTTGAGCGCCGTGCCTCCAATGATGACGGCGGCGATGGCTTCCAGCTCCCATAGCAAACCCGTGGTGGGCGAGGCGGAACCCAGGCGCGGCACATACAGCAGCGTGGCCACGCCGACCATCGCGCCGAGCACCACATAACTGCAAAGCTTGACGGCATCGACATCGACCGCCGCATAGCGCGCCACCTGCTCGTTGGAGCCGATCGCCTGCACATGGCGCCCGTAGGCCGTGCGCTGCAGCACCGCGCCCGCGGCCAGCGCCACGGCCGCGAAAACCCAGATCGGAATCGGCACGCCGAGCAGCGCGCCGTAGTAGACCGGCGCGTAGGCATCGGCCAGATCGTTGTCCAGCGTGATCGCGCCGCCGTCGGCCAACCAGGTGAGCACGGCGCGGAAGATGCCCAGGGTGCCCAGCGTGACGATGAAGGGCTCGATGCGCCCGCGCGTGATCAGCCAGCCATGGGCAAAGCCGAGCAGGCTGCCGATCAGCACGGCGCCGCTGGCACCTGCCGCCACCGCCAGCCCGGGCGCCACGCCATGGGCGCCGAGGCTGTTCATCAAGAGGATCACGCAGCCGGCGATCAGTGCGGCCATCGAGCCCACCGAAAGATCAATGCCGCCACCGACGATCACGAAGCACATGCCCACGGCGATGATGCCGGTGAAGGTGCTGCGGGTCAGCACATTCAGGGCGTTATCGACCGTCGCGAAATCGGAGTTGAGGAAGGTGGCGAGCAGGCACAAGGCGACCAGGCCGACGGCCGGACCGAGGCCGCGAAGCCGGCGACTAATTTGTTCCAGTGGCATGGGCAATCAGAAGTTCTTCGGTGGCGCTGTCGGCCTCCACCACGGTTTGCAGGCGGCCCGCACGCAGCACGGCGATGCGGTGGCACAGGCCGATCAGTTCCATCAGTTCGGATGACACGACGATGACGGCCAGCCCCTGCGCGGCCAGGCGCTGGATCAGGCCGTACAGCTCGCGCTTGGCGCCCACGTCCACGCCACGCGTGGGCTCGTCCAGCACGACGATGCGCGGCGCCGGGTGCAGCACCTTGGCGAGTGCGAGCTTCTGCTGGTTGCCGCCCGAGAGCGAGCCCGCGCGTGCACCGAGCGATGCGGCGCGGATGCCGAAATCCTCGACGGCGCGGGCCAACGCAGCCTCTTCTTCGGCGGGGCGCAGCCAGCGCGGCAGCATCATCAGCGTGAGGTTCTGAGCCAGGCCGAAATCCAGGTGCAGGCCCTTACCCTTGCGGTCCTCACTCAAGTAGGTGAGGCCAAGATTTGCGGCTTCGCGCGGGCTCTTGATGTTCACCGCGTGGCCGGCGATTTCGATGCGCTCGGCCCGGCTCTCGCGCAGGCCGACGAGGCCCTCGAACAGCTCGGTGCGGCCCGCGCCGACGAGTCCTGCAAAGCCAAGGATCTCGCCCGGTGCCACGTTGAAGCTCACGTCCTCGGCCCAGCCCGGCACGCTCAAGCGCTGCACGCGCAGCAAGGACTCAGCGCTCGGGCGTGGTGTCTTGGGCGGGAACAGATCGCTCAGCTCACGGCCCACCATCAGGCTGGCCATCTGCGCGCGGCTCAGGCTCGCCGTGGGCGCGCGGTTGACGAAGCGGCCATCACGCATCACGATGATCTCATCGGTCAGGCGCTCGATCTCTTCGAGCTTGTGCGAGATGTAGATCAGGGTCACGCCGTCCGCCTTGAGCTGCGCAATCAGCTCGAACAGCTTTTCAGCCTCGGTGGGCGTGAGCGTGGCCGTCGGTTCATCCATCACCAGCACGTGGGCGCGGCGCTGCAGGGCCTTGGCGATTTCCACGCGCTGCTTTTCTGCCAGGCTCAGCGCGCGCACTGGCAAGTCCGGAGAACACGCCAGGCCGACCTGCTGCAGCAGCTGCGCCGTGGCCGCGCGCATGGCGTCGTCGTCGAGCCACCCGCCGCGACGCTTGAGCTCGTGGCCGAGGTAGATGTTCTGCGCAATCGTGAGGGCTTCGGCCAGTGCGAATTCCTGGTGGATCATCGCGATGCCCGCCGCCTCGGCCGCGCGCGGGCCGGCGAAGCGCACGGCTGCGCCGTCGAGCCGCAGCTCGCCACCGCTCGGCACCTCGTAGCCGGCCAGGATCTTCATCAGCGTGCTCTTGCCCGCGCCGTTCTCGCCCAGCAGGCCCACGGCGCTGCCGGCTGCCAGCTCGAAGCTGACCTTATGCAGCACCGGCACCGGGCCGAAGCTCTTGTCGATGGCGTGGAAGGCCAGCGTCTGCATGCCGGACGTTTCAGAGGCCCTGCACGAAGCGCAGGCTCGTCGCCGCGCTTTCCATCGGCTTCTTCGGGTCGTCGTGCTCGACGAAGAAGTGCTGGATGGCCTGGCTCGCGGGGTCGGCGAGCAGTCGCGGGAAGTCGATCAGCCCCGGCCCCACTTCGGTCATCTTGAGCTTGGCCTCGTCGAAGGACATGCTCAGCACGTCCTGCCCCGGTGCCAGCAGCGGCCCTGTCAACTGCTTGAGGTGGACCATGGGGAAGCGCCCTGGATGCGCGCGCAGCAGTTCCAGCGGGTCTTGCCGCGCCGCCGCGGCCCAGCACAGGTCCAGCTCCAGCTGCACGAGCTTTGGATCGCAGTCGGCGAGCAGGATGTCATAGGGCCGCTGTCCCTGGATGGAGGCGAACTCGAAATGGTGGTTGTGATACGCGAACTGCAGGCCGGCCTTGCGGCACAGCTCACCCGCGTGGTTGAAGACCTCGGCCCTGCGCTTCCAGCCGTCCATGTCGCGCCACTTCTCGGGCGCGACCCAGGGGCACACGAGGTAGCGGTGGCCGACCGTCAACGCGGCGTCGATCACGCGCGGCGCATCGGGCCCGAACAGGCCGTCGCCGATATGGGCCGACGGCGAAGTCAGATTGAGCTCGCGCAGCATCGCCTTGATGTCGGCTGGCGCGTGGCCGAAGTAGCCGGCGAACTCGACCTCCGCGTAGCCCATCGCCGCCACGGCAGCGAGCGTGCCGCGGAAGTCGGCCTTCATCTCGCTGCGCACCGTGTAGAGCTGCAGGCCGGGGCGGGCGATGCGCGGTGCGCTTGTCGCGGCACCGGCAAAGCGGCTCGCACCGGTCGCGGCCAGCAAGGCCAGCAGCAGGCGGCGTCGGTTCATGGCGGTTCTCCTGGATGGGTGGTTCGTCTTTTTGCGCGAGCGATGGAACTGCTACCAGGCCAGAGGGCCGCAGTGTGGCATGGGTCGGCGCTTTGGAAAGGTTTCCAGGCCCAAGTTTGTGCGCCTTGCGGTTCGGTGCCTATGTCATCCGATGACATAGGCACGCGCGGCCCCATGTGGCCGATGCTCGGCCGCGAAGCCGACGCATCTGCTCGCTCAGGCCTGGGCGGTGAGGGAGCCGGGGTAGGTCAGCGAGCTGGTGTTGGCCGACACCGAGAAGACCGCGGCCGTCGCGTTTGCGTGCTGCATCAGCGACGTGTAGAGCGCCGTCACGCCGCCCGACGTGCCGCCAAACTTCGCGGCCTGCGAGATCGCCGCGTGCTGCTGGATCGTTGACGAGAGCTGGATCGCGTCCTTGGCTTGGCTGGCGATGCGGTTCACGAAGCTCGGGGTGCTCTTGTCAGCGTTCAGGAAGGCCTTCACCGCCGCCTTGTCGGCATCGGAGCTCTTGATCTCGACGGTGTCATTGCTGCTCAGCGAGAAGTCGACGCAGCCCGCGAGCTTGACGCCGGCGGAGCCCATGGCACCTTGCAAGTCCTTGGCCAAAGCCTTCTGCGAATCCTCCAAGGCGTGCACTCGCGTCGCGTTTTTGAAAGCCGATGCGGCGCGCTGCAAGGCCGCTTGCGAAACGACGTCAGCACTGGCGTTCGTCGCAGCGGACGTATTTCCGGGGGCGGTCGCGACCTGACCGCCGGCGCCCGAGAGGTCGGTCGTCGTCTGCGCGTTCAGATAGTTGACCAGAAGAGATCCGTTGACGGCGGAAACCATCGCACCCTCTGCATGATGATGAGTCGAGCCATGTTGCTAGGATTCGCTGTCATGCAAGAGCCGGTTTAGGCGGGTGTTTGCTCGCCAATTCCCGCAACAAGCGCGGGGCGGCCTGCGCCCATGGCGCTATCGGTCTGAATCTCCGGAGATTCAATCTGCCCAAGCAGGAACCGCAGCAAGCGGGCCCGTTCTCGCGCAGCGGGAAAGAGGCGGGGCCGCGCTCCCAGACACGGGAAGGGCCGCAAGGTCCATGCGGATCGACACTTCAACAAGCGCGACAAGCGCTCGCTACTTCGGGGCCAACTCCAGCCGATCCGAGCCCTCGCGCACGGCCAATCCGTGCAAGGAAGCCACAGCTCGCGCGAAGCTCGCGTTGTCGCCCGTCTTGAACACCCCACTGATGCGCAGGCTGCCCAGCGCGTCCGTATCTACCAAGCTGATCGGCGCCGTGCTGTAGCGATTCATCTCGGCCACGGCCTCAGGCAGCGATGCGTTGTCGAAGATCGCCTCGCCGCGCTTCCAGGCCAGCACCTGATCCACGCGAGGCCGATCAAGCTCCGGCTTGATCGACGGTCCCGCCTGACCTCGAGACCTGCCAGCAACCCGCAAGCGCTGGCCCGGCTGCATTTCGACGGCCTGCACAAGCTCCGAGGAAGGTGCGCCCTCGGCCGCACCGCGCACGACCACCCTGCCTTCGACCAGCGTAATGTCCACCTCGTCGCGGCTGCCCTCGATGGTCGGCGTGTAGCGCACGGCGAATTCCGTGCCGGTGGCCGTCACCTCGGAACCCGCAGCGCGCACCACGAACGGCCGGTTGATACCAGCCAGCTCGCGCATAGGGCGAGCAGGGCTGCTCCAACTGCGCCGCCAGTGTGTGTCCGTCGAATGGGTTGCCCGGGAAGCTCCGGGCGCCGACGATAAGCCCCTGTTTGTGCGTGATGGCCAGGCTGACCTTCACGCCGAACTCGTAGGGCTTTCGTGCTTTCCCTTTCGAGATGCATTCGACTTCTGGCGCGTGGACGGCGTACAGCTTGTTCTTGTCCTTCGGCCGCTGGGTGTGGATGCGCCTGGCGCGTTCGATCCAAAGGCCGAGAGTGGCCTTGGCAGCATCGTCCAGTTCGGCCATCTTGCGCTCGACCTCGCGCAGCAAGACGCCAAGGATCGTGCGTTGCCTCCTGAGCACGGACTTGAGCCGCTTGAACTGCTTGACATGCGCATAGCCGCCAGCCCGGCGACGCAAGACCTGACCCTCTTTGCTGTAGGTCTGCTTGAGCTTGATTCCCAAGCGCTGCACGACCCGCACGATCTTCTCGCGCGCCACTTCCAGCAGCCGCCTGTCCACTGGGTGCGCAATCGCCTTCTTCTGAACGGTGCTGTCGCCATCCGCCGCTCCCCTGAAACTCTCAGAAATCAAGGGTCATTGAATATGGTTCCGGGAGTTCCGACCATCTGCATTCACCCCACAAAGCAAGTGTTCATGCGGGTTGGCGAGGTTTTGCAGGGCCGACTACAAGACGGTCAGTTGAGCGTCGAGGGTGGGTTTTTTGACGGTCAGCGCCGCCAGGATGTTGGCCTGTTCTTGGGTCGCGGTCATTTGCCAATGCAGAAACGGCTGAAGATCTCGCCCAGCAGTTCGTCGGCCGTGAAGGTGCCGGTGATTTCGCCGAGCGCGTCGTGCGCGAGGCGCAGCTCCTCGGCCAGCAGGTCCAGCGCGGGCACTTTCTGGGTGGCGACGAGCCGTGCCTGGGCCAAGTGCTCGCGCGTGCGCTGCAGTGCATGCACATGGCGCTCTCGTGCGATGAACAGGCCTTCGGGCACGGCATGCCAGCCGGCCAGTTCGAGCAAGCGCTGGCGCAGTTCAACCAAGCCTACGCCGGACTTGGCCGACAGGCGCAGGGCGCCGTCGGGCAGCGATGCGGCGGCATCGGCCACCGCATCGGCCTTGTTGAAGACCTGCAGGATGCGCTCAGGCGCGACGTTAGCAAGGCGGGCATTGATGCGCCGATCCTCGGCCTCGTACTCGGCTTCGCCGATGCGCGTGAGGTCGTGCAAGAAGAGCAGCACGTCGGCGTCGGCAATCGCATCCCAGCTGCGCGAGACGCCGATGCGCTCGACCTCGTCAATGGTATTGTCGCGCAGGCCGGCGGTGTCGCTGATGTGCAGGGGCACGCCTTCGATCTGGATGGTCTGGCTGACCTTGTCGCGCGTGGTGCCGGCAATCGGCGTGACGATGGCCAGCTCGGCACCGGCCAGCAGATTGAGCAGGCTGCTCTTGCCCACATTCGGTTGGCCCGCGAGAACGACCTTGATGCCCTCGCGCAGCAGCGCGCCCTGGCGGGTGCGGTCGAGCACGGCGTCGAGCTGGGCCGTCAGGCGCGCGAGCTGGCCCAGGGCATCGGCCTGCTGAAGGAAGTCGATCTCTTCCTCGGGGAAGTCGAGCGTGGCCTCGACCAGCATGCGCAGCTTGATCAGCGCGTCGCGCAGCACGCCTACCTCGGCCGAGAGAGCGCCCGAGAGCGCGCGGCCCGCGCTGCGCGCGGCGGCCTCGGTGCTGGCGTCGATCAGGTCGGCCACGGCCTCGGCTTGCGCGAGGTCGAGCTTGCCGTTGAGGAACGCGCGTTGCGTGAACTCGCCCGGCTCGGCCAGGCGCAGGCCCTTTGCACGGGCTTGACCCGTGCGCTCGTCAACCTCGGCGCCAGCCTCCAGGCAGCGTGCCAGCAAGAGCTGCAGCACGACGGGGCCGCCATGCGCCTGCAGCTCCAGCACATGCTCGCCGGTGTAGGAATGCGGGGCCGGGAAATGCAGGGCCAGGCCCTGGTCGATGGCCGTGCCGTTCGCGTCGAGGAAGGGCAGGTAATGGGCCTCGCGGGCGCGCAAGGGCCGGGCGCAGATGGCGCTGATCAAAGGCGTCAGGTCTGTGCGGCAGGACACACGCACGATGCCGACGGCGCCGCGTCCGGGCGCGGTGGCAATGGCGGCAATGGGGTCTGAATGGCGCGACAGCATCGGTGGATTCTCACCGATGCTGTGTGCGCGCTACGCTCCCTCACTGGCTCTTGTGTATGGCGCGGGGGAGGCAGGGCTCGCGGTTCTCGTGAACCTCAAGCCGGGCCGTTTCGCTCACCGGGGCTGGATGCCCAGGCGGTGAATCTTCTGCCCCGCATGGCGCGATTAAGAACTCTTGCGAGTCAAGAAGAAAGCCCCCAAGTGCGGGGCGCGCTGCTTGGGGGCTTTGGGGCTTGCGTCGCGGCGTTTACTTATCCGCCGATTTCCTTCACGCCCATCTTCTTGTTGATCAGCCACTGCTGGGCGATCGAGAGGATGTTGTTGGTCAGCCAGTACAGCACCAGGCCCGAGGGGAAGACGAAGAACATAACGCTGAAAGCCAGCGGCATGATCCACATCATCTTGGCCTGCACGGGGTCCGGCGCCTTGGGATTGAGGGCGACTTGCAGCAAGCTGGAGGCAGTGAGGATCAGCGGCAGGATGAAGTAGGGGTCACGCTGCGAAAGATCGGTGATCCAGCCCAGCCACGGTGCGCCGCGCATTTCCACCGAGGACAGCAGCACCCAGTACAGGCCCATGAAGAAAGGCATCTGCAGGAAGATGGGCAGGCAGCTGCCGATCGGGTTGATCTTCTCCTCCTTGTAGATGCGCATCATCTCCTGCTGCATCTCTTGCGGCTTGTCCTTGAGACGCTCGCGCATCGCCTGGATCTTCGGATTGACGGCCTTCATCTTGGCCATGCTGCGATACGCACTGGCGTTGAGCCAGAAGAAGGCGATCTTCAGCAGCACGACCAGGCCGATGATGGCCCAGCCCCAGTTGCCGATCAGCTGGTGCAGGTGGTCAAGCAGCCAGAACAGCGGCTGCGACAGGGCCTTGAAGATGCCGTAGTCCTTGACCAGCTGCAGGCCCGGCGCGAGCGCGGCGAGCTTGTTCTCTTCCTGCGGGCCGACGAAGAGGCGGTCGTCCTGCGTGGCGGTGGCGCCGGGCGCGATCTGCGGCAGCGTGAACAGCATGCCCACACTGAACTGCTGGGCCTGGGCCAGTTGGCGCACGAAGAACTCGCGCTGCGCGTTGCCGGCGGGCAGCCAGGCGCTGGCGAAGTAATGCTGGATCATCGCGACCCAGCCGTTGTCCGCGCTCTTGTCGATATCGACCTTGCCCTTGACGATGTCATCGAACTTGACGGTGTGGAAGCCGCTCTTCTCGTTGAACACGGCCGGGCCGGTGAAGGAGCTTGGCGCCATCTTGGGGCCGCCGTGGATCAGCTCGCCGTCGCGCACCAGCTGCAGGTACAGCTGCGGCGTGACCGGCGCGGCGCCGACGTTCATCACCTCGTGCTTGACGTCGACCACGTAGTCGCCACGCTTGAAGGTGAAAGTCTTGACCAGCTTGACGCCGTTGACCTCGGGCGACTCCATCTTCACCACGATGCTGTCCTGGCCGTCCTGCAGCGAACGTGCGCCAGGCAGCAGCGTCATCACGGTGTCGTGGTTGGGCAGGGCTTCGCCCTTGCTGCCGAGCAGGCCCGACTGGGCCGCATAGGCACGCGCTTCATCCAGCAGGATGACCGGGCGCTTCACCAGTTCGGGCTTCTTCTTCAGGCCCACGGTTTCTTGAATCTGGTCCCAGACGTCGGGTTCCGGCGCCTCCAGATACTTGAGCAGTTCCACGCGCGTGACATCGCCGCCCTTGGTGTTCAGGGTGACGTTCATCACATCGGTGTGGATCACGACCGACTCGGCCGGGGCTTGCGCCACGGCGCCCGACGCGGCCGGGGCCACCGAAGCGGCCGCGACCGGCGCTGCGCCAGCGCTGGCGGCAGGCGGCGGTGCCGAAGCTGCGTTGGCAACGTGAGGCGCGGTGCGCAGGAACAGCGAGTCGTGGCCGTTGTACTTCTGCCAGCCGTCCCACAGGAGGATCAGCGACATGGTGAACACCACCCACAGGACGGTGCGACGGATATCAGTCATGAGGAGGCTTTGCGTTGGGAAGGAGTGGAGCGCGCCGATGATCCTGGGACCAGTCCGAGGCGGCTGAATAAGGCGGGCGGATTGTCGGGTACCGGATCATGCCCGCCGCAGCTGAAAGGATTGCAGCGCAGCACGCGCGAGGCGGCGAGGTAGGTGCCTGCGGCCGCGCCATGGCGTTGCAAGGCTTGCATGCCGTAATTCGAGCAGCTGGGCGTGTAGCGGCAAACGTTGCCGATCCAATGGCTGAACAGCAATTGGTAGGCGCGCACCAGCTTGATCAACAGCCACTGCATGGTCGTCAGCGCCCTTAACCTGGGTTGGCCGGTTTGGGGGCCAGTTTGCCAAGCAGCTGTGACAGCTCTTCGCGTACGACACCGCGCAGCGCCTCTGACGAGGCACTGGGGAACTGCTTGCGATCGAAAGGCGCGCGCAGGCGCACGACCCACAGGCCCGCGGCCAGCTGCGGCGCACCACCAAAGGCGGCGCGGATCTGGCGCTTGAGCAGGTTGCGGGTCACGGCACGCTTGGCGTGGCGCTTGGGCACGATGGCCCCCAGCCAGGCGCCCTCAAGAGGGGCGTCTTCCACAAGTGTGTGGAGCGGCTGTGCGTCAGCTGTGGACAAGTCGCCTTGGTCTGTGGACAACCCGGCTGGCAAGCCCGTGCGCAAATGCTTGGGCTTGGCCGGCTGGCTGGGCCTGTCGGCCAGATGATGCACGGCGAAATGAGGACTGCGCAGGCGGCTGGGGCGACCCAGCACGCGTTCGAAATCGGCCGATCGCACGATGCGGCCGATCACCTGTTACGGCTCCGGCGTGGCTTAGACGGCCAGGCGCTTGCGGCCCTTGGCGCGACGAGCCGCGATGACGGCACGGCCGCCACGGGTCTTCATGCGAACCAGGAAGCCGTGGGTGCGAGCGCGGCGGGTCTTGGAGGCTTGGTAAGTGCGCTTCATGATGGATTCTTCCTTTTACTTTTGTGATCGATTCTGGATTGACGCTAATCGATGCGGATCGGCATTCTCTACAGTTGGAGACGCCTGATGGAAATACTCCAGGAGAACACAAAAGGATCGCCCGGCGTCCGGAGAACCCGTGATTACACCAGAACTTTGGCGGGGGGTCAACGAAGTCGGGGACAAGCCCAAGGAGGCAAGCGGACTTTCCCGAGGATCGTTAGCACAAAAAATTCTGTGGATAACCACCTTTTTCGGAGGCCGAAATCCGTAGAATCCGACCGCTCCTAGAACAAGTTTTCCACAATGAGCGCAGATCTCTGGCAACGCGGCTGCGAACGGCTCGCCGCGGAGCTTCCCGAACAACAGTTCAATACCTGGATCCGTCCCCTGCCCCCGGCCACCGTGGCCGAGAGCGAAGGCGCGGACCTCGTGATCTCGCTGCGCGTGCCCAATCGCTTCAAGCTCGATTGGATCCGCAACCAGTACGCCGGCCGCATCGAAGCCATCCTGAGCGAACTGGCAGGCAAGCCGGCCCGGCTGGAGCTTGCTCTGGCAGCGCGTGACGGTGCCGGCCAGGTGGCCCAGCCGCTACCGGCCAACCGGCCCATCGCTGTGGGTCAGGTGCTGCACAACGGGCTCAAGCCGGTGTCGGCGCCCGCCGCGGCTGCGCCCATGCAGATGGAGATGCCCGCCATTCATGTGCCGGGCCATCAAGCCGCAGGCAATCTGGCCCCGAGTGCCACCCGCCACCGCATCAACAGCGCGTTGACCTTCGACACCCTGGTGCCCGGCCGCGCCAACCAGATGGCCCGCACGGCGGCCCTGCATGTGGCCGGCGCGCCCGGTGCCATGTACAACCCGCTGTTCATCTACGGCGGCGTGGGCTTGGGGAAAACGCATCTGATCCACGCCGTGGGCAATGCCCTGCTCAAGGACAAGCCCGACGCCCGCGTGCTCTATCTGCACGCCGAGCAGTTCATCTCCGACGTGGTCAAGAACTACCAGCGCAAGACCTTCGACGAGCTCAAGGCCAAGTACCACTCGCTCGACCTGCTGCTGATCGACGATGTGCAGTTCTTCGCCGGCAAGGACCGCACGCAGGAGGAGTTCTTCAACGCCTTCGAAGCCCTGCTGGCCAAGCGCGCCCACATCATCATGACCAGCGACACCTATCCCAAGGGCCTGGTGGACATCGACGAGCGCCTAACGTCCAGATTCGACGCAGGCCTGACGGTGGCGATCGAGCCGCCCGAGCTGGAAATGCGCGTGGCCATCCTGATCAAGAAGGCCGAGGCCGAGGGGGCGCCCATGCCCGAGGACGTGGCCTTCTTCGTCGCCAAGAACGTGCGCGCAAACGTGCGCGAGCTTGAAGGCGCGCTGCGCAAGGTGCTGGCCTACAGCCGCTTCTCGCACAAGGAAATCAACATCCAGCTGGCGCGCGAGGCCCTGAAGGACCTGCTCTCGATCCAGAACCGCCAGATCTCGGTGGAGAACATCCAGAAGACCGTGGCCGATTTCTACAAAATCAAGGTCGCCGACATGTACAGCAAGAAGCGCCCGGCCAGCATCGCCCGCCCGCGCCAGATCGCCATGTACTTGGCCAAGGAGCTGACACAGAAGAGCCTGCCCGAGATCGGCGAGCTCTTTGGCGGGCGCGACCACACCACCGTGCTGCATGCTGTGCGCAAGATCGGTGGTGAGCGCCAGAAGAACACCGAGTTGAACCAGCAGCTGCACGTGCTGGAGCAGACGCTCAAGGGCTAGCTGCAAAGGCTGGCAACTTGGGCGCTTTCCCGAGCAGAAACCATCCCATAAGTAGGTGAAAATACGCCGTTTGCCCCCATATGGTTTGCTGGGGCGCGGTGCCACGCCAAACAGAGCGGAGAGAGGTTGAAAACATGATCGTCTTGAAAGCCACCCAGGATCAGGTGCTCGGCGCGCTGCAAGCCGTTGCCGGCATCGTCGAGCGGCGCCACACGCTGCCCATCCTGGCCAATGTGCTGATCCGCAAGACCGGCGCCTCGCTGGAGCTGACCACCAGCGACCTGGAGATCCAGGTCCGCACCACGGCAGAGCTCGGTGGCGACGCGGGCAATTTCTCCACCACCGTGGGCGCGCGCAAGCTGATCGATATCCTGCGCTCCATGCCGGCGGAGCAGACCGTCAGCCTCACCTCCAACCAGAACAAGCTGGTGCTGCAAGGCGGCAAGAGCCGCTTCAGCCTTCAGACCCTGCCGGCCGACGACTTCCCGCTGGTGCAGGAGGCCGCCGACTTCGGCCCCGTCTTCAGCGTGCCGCAGAAGACGCTCAAGGCCCTGATCAACCAGGTGCACTTCGCCATGGCGGTGCACGACATCCGCTACTACCTCAACGGCATCCTCTTCGTCGCCGAAGGCAAGAACCTGACTCTCGTGGCCACCGACGGCCACCGCCTGGCCCTGGCCCAGGCGCAGCTGGAAGCCGACCTGCCCAAGCAGGAAGTGATCCTGCCGCGCAAGACCGTGCTGGAGCTGATGCGCCTCCTGAAGGATGGCAAGGGCGAGGAAGAAGCGCCCATCGAAATGCGCTTTGCCGGCAACCAGGCCAAGTTCAGCTTCAGCGGCATGGAGTTCGTGACCAAGCTGGTCGAGGGCAAGTTCCCCGACTACAACCGCGTCATTCCCAAGAGCCACAAGTTCAACGTGACTCTGGGCCGCGCGCCGCTGCTGGCTTCGCTCTCTCGCGCCGCCATCCTCACCAGCGAGAAGTTCAAGGCCGTGCGCCTGTCCTTCGAGCCGGGCCTGCTCTCCATCGCCTCCAGCAATGCCGAGCAGGAAGAGGCCAAGGAAGAAATCGAAATCGACTACAACGGCGACGTGATCGAGACCGGCTTCAACGTGACCTACCTGATGGACGCGCTGCAGAACATGAGCCAGGACATGGTCAGCATCGACCTCAACGACAGCGCCGCCAGCGCGCTGATCACCATCCCCGAGCAGACCGGCTTCAAGTACGTGGTCATGCCAATGCGGATCTGAGCCGGACCTGACGCGTAAAAAACAGCGGGCCTCGGCCCGCTTCAGTGCTTTTAAAGGGCGGTGCAAATGCCGCCCACGAGTGAGATTTAAGAGAGTGAGTCCCCGATGAGCGACGTTCCAAGCAACGAATCCAAGCCCGAAGGCCTGACCGACAAACAGCAGGCAGCCGTCTCCGCAGAGGCGTCCTCGGGCGCCGTCTACGGCGCAGATTCGATCCAAATCCTGGAAGGCCTGGAGGCCGTGCGCAAGCGCCCGGGCATGTACATCGGCGACACCTCCGACGGCACCGGCCTGCACCACCTCGTCTTCGAAGTGGTGGACAACTCCATCGACGAATCGCTGGCCGGCCATTGTGACGACATCATCGTCACCATCCACACCGACAACTCCATCAGCGTCATTGACAACGGCCGCGGCATCCCCACCGGCGTGAAAATGGACGACAAGCACGAGCCCAAGCGCAGCGCCGCCGAGATCGCGCTGACCGAGCTGCACGCCGGCGGCAAGTTCAACCAGAACAGCTACAAGGTCTCGGGCGGCCTGCACGGCGTGGGGGTGTCCTGCGTGAACGGCCTCTCCAAGACCCTGCGCCTGACCGTGCGCCGCGAAGGCAAGATCCACCAGCTCGACTTCAAGCAAGGCATCCCGCAGGACCGCCTGATCGAGATCGTCGACGGCGTGGAGACCAGCCCGATGCGCATCGTCGGCGACACCGACAAGCGCGGCACCGAAGTGCACTTCCTGCCTGACACCGAGATCTTCCAGCAGAACAACGACTTCCACTACGACATCCTGGCCAAGCGCCTGCGCGAGCTCTCGTTCCTGAACAACGGCGTCAAGATCCGCCTCGTCGACGAGCGCAACAACAAGGAAGACAACTTCGCCTACGCCGGCGGCGTGCAGGGTTTTGTCGAGTTCATCAACAAGGGCAAGAACACCCTGCACCCGAAGATTTTCCATGCGCAAGGCGACAAGATCAGCGAGCAGGGCACCAACGTCGGCGTTGAAGTGGCCATGCAGTGGAACGACGGCTTCAACGAGAATGTCCTCTGCTTCACCAACAACATCCCGCAGCGCGACGGCGGCACCCACCTCACGGGCCTGCGCGCTGCGATGACGCGGGTGATCAACAAGTACATCGACGACAACGAGCTGGCAAAGAAGGCCAAGGTCGAGGTGGCCGGCGACGACATGCGCGAAGGCCTGGCCTGCGTGGTCTCGGTGAAAGTGCCCGAACCCAAGTTCAGCTCGCAGACGAAGGACAAGCTCGTGTCGAGCGAAGTGCGCGCGCCGGTGGAAGACATCGTCAGCCGCCTGCTGACCGACTACCTGCTTGAGAACCCGATCGACGCCAAGATCATCTGCGGCAAGATCCTCGACGCCGCCCGCGCCCGCGAGGCCGCGCGCAAGGCGCGCGAGATGACACGCCGCAAGGGCGTGCTCGACGGCCTGGGCCTGCCCGGCAAGCTGGCCGACTGCCAGGAAAAAGACCCCGCCCAGTGCGAGATCTACATCGTTGAGGGCGACTCCGCCGGCGGCTCCGCCAAGCAGGGCCGCGACCGGAAGTTCCAGGCCATCCTGCCGCTGCGCGGCAAGATCTTGAACGTCGAGAAGGCGCGCTATGAAAAGCTGCTGACCTCGAACGAAATCCTCACACTGATCACGGCGTTAGGCACCGGCATCGGCCGCGGCGCCGGCGGCGACGATTTCAACCCCGACAAGCTCCGCTACCACCGCATCATCATCATGACCGACGCGGACGTTGACGGCGCCCACATCCGCACCCTGCTGCTGACCTTCTTCTACCGCCAGATGCCCGAGCTCTGCGAGCGCGGTCACATCTACATCGCCCAGCCGCCGCTGTACAAGGTCAAGGTCGGCAAGCACGAGCAGTACCTGAAGGACGGCACCGAGCTCGATGCCTTCCTGCTCAAGATCGCGCTGCAGGACGCGCAGCTGCACACCGGCGTCAACGGCGCCGTGCTCAGCGGCGAAGCCTTTGAAGAACTCGCCCGCAAGTACGTGCTGGCCGAGAACGTGATCGCGCGCCTGTCCAACTGGATGGACTTCGAGGCCCTACGCGTGCTCGCCGGTGGCCTGGCCATCAACCTCGACACCAAGGAAGCCGCCGAAGCCGCCGCCGCCGCCATGCAGGCCGCCCTGCACGACGCCGTGGTGACCAGCGAATACGACGCCCGCACCGACAAGCTTCTGCTGCGCATCGCCCGCCGCCACCACGGCAACACGCGCTCCAGCATCATCAATGCCGACTTCGTGCATGGCGCCGACTACGAAGTCCTCGCCACCGCCGGCCAGACCTTCAAGGGCTTGCTGGGCGCAGATGCCATCGTGCGCAAGGGCGAGGGCGACAAGGCCAAGGAAACCACCGTCCCCGACTTCCGCACGGCCATGGCCTGGCTCATGCAGCTCGCCGAAAACGCCGTCGGCCGCCAGCGCTACAAGGGCCTGGGCGAGATGAATCCCGAGCAGCTGTGGGAAACGACTATGGACCCGACCGTGCGCCGCCTGCTACGCGTGCAAATTGAGGACGCGATCGAGGCGGATCGGGTGTTCACGATGCTGATGGGGGATGAAGTTGAACCGCGTCGGGACTTCATCGAGGCGAATGCCTTGAGGGCGGCGAACATCGACGTCTGACGTTGTCGGTTGACACGGAAAGTGGCAGGGTCGCCAATTACCTGCAAAGAAGCTGACAGGGTAGATGACATAGTCTTACCAATCGCCAAGGCCGCAAGCATGCTGGGCGTCGCGCCAAGTGTTGTGCGCCATATGGTGCAGGCTGAATTGCTGCCGTCAGAGACCTCGAAATTTCCCTCGGGCCGCCAAGCGCGGACGGTACAGGTAGGCGAAATAGACCGCATGGCAGAGATGGTGCGCAGCGCGGTCTCGCTCCGCGAGGCGTCACGGCAGCTGGCGCTGCCGGAGAGGAGGATACGTGAACTCATTCACAACGGAGTAATCACGCCGATGATTTCCAGGGCAATCGTGCCGGCGGCGGCAGCCTGGTCGATTCCTGCGCGTGAGGTGGAACGCTTGATGGTGAAGTCCGCGACGGCCGGCGCCCTGCCGTCAATAACCGTGCGTGACTTCGTGCGCTACGGCCGGTTGGGATCAGATGAGGTTGCATGCCTTGCGAGGATGGTTCTTCGAGGTGAACTTGTCTGTGCTGCAGGTGTCAATCAGCTCAGCCCTCTCGGCACGGTCTCGCTGGATCGACGTGCGTCGCAATCGTGGCTGAAGGAGTTGAGGGATGCTCGGCGCACCGACATGAGCGTCGACGTTGCGGCGAGTTCACTTGGAGTGAAACAGCAGGTGGCCTACGCTCTGATCAAAGCAGGCCTCTTGCTATCACGCAAGGATGCTGCCGGCCACCGACGCGTGCGCAATGACGATATACGCGAGTTTCAGAAGCTGTACGTTCCATTGGCGGAAGTGGCGCAGCGGACAGGAACATCGCCTCGCAGCTTGCTGGCAAGGATCAAGGCTACGCCTGTGACCGGGCCAAAGATCGACGCAAGCCGTCAGTACTTTTATCGGCGGGCCGATTTGATAGAGCCGATCGACACCGTCGCCCTATGGATCCGAGAACTGCCGTGATCTTGCGGCGCCTTTGGAAGGGAGACTCCCGTGGATGACTTTGAACTGCCGGCGACGGACTTGGACCAGCTTCGTGCGGATGTTCTTTGCAAGCCATCGGTGGCGGCATTGCCTTCAGCGTTGTCCGATCGCTGGCTTGAATTCATCGCGCGCGACCTAGAGGCCGCGGTCGGCGACAGCCGCACCGAGACGATGCCGCCGGCACCTGTCGCCCTTGTTGTTCATCTCCTCCGCGAAACCGTGAGATCTCAGCCAGTCTTCGTGTCTTTCCAGGCATTCGAGAGATGCCTTCTCGACTACGCCCTCGCAGAGGCCGACGAACGCGCTCGGCTACTCAAGGGCTGGGTGGCAGCGGACCTGCTGCTGTTGGATGACCTGTTCCTGGCCCGCAAGATTGGCGAGCACGCCGCGGAGCTACTTCAGA
>Ga0265327_10001108_pt1 | contig 37347 bp, 42 predicted proteins | sample 41621metaG_FD_202089 | JGI IMG/M metagenome (GOLD analysis project Ga0265327, IMG submission 202089) | Rhizosphere microbial communities from Carex aquatilis grown in University of Washington, Seatle, WA, United States - 4-16-21 metaG | ecosystem: Host-associated > Plants > Roots > Rhizosphere...
CGCGCTCGATGCCCTCCGGCACGGCGAAGCCCGGTGGCAGGAAGAGCTTGCGCTCCGAGAGATCCTGAAGGCGAGGGCACAGGTCGAATCCGAGCAGCTTAGCTACTGACATGCCGCTGCTCGAAAGCAGCCAATTGGCTCCTCATCGGGCAGACCGCCGGGCGCGGCAAGAAGAGCACGGTGCATCACCAGATCATTCCCATCAAGGACATCTGGATGTACCCGCTACGCAAGGACTTCGGCACCGTCCTCTGCCAGTAGCCGGGCACCATGGGACACGGGTTCACCGAATATTTACCCGAGTTCGACACCAACCGCTGTAAGTACTTGATCCGTATAGGCCGAGCCTCCGGAATTGCCACTACAGCAGGGTCAGTTGGGTGTCGATGGTGGGTTTCTGGATCTTGAGGGCGGCCAGGGTCTGGGCCTGGTGAGGTTGAACGGTGGAGACGCCCCTGATCGGGCTACCGTTGTCAATGCTGACCGTGTGCTGTTGGATGCGCCGCAGGTCTGCCAGCGCCGCCTCTGGCGACAGGTCGCTGCCGGCGAGCTTCAGGCGCTGGCGCATGACGCGGTAGACGATCAGCGCCATGAAGCAGATGCTGGCGTGGGCCTTGATGCGTTCGGGCAAGCGGTGAAACACCGGGGCGATCTCGATCTCGGACTTCAGCACCCTGAAGGAGTCTGTTTCCGGTGGTTCCTTGTGGGCAAGTACAGCCGCTGCATGGTGCGCCGCATCGCTCGCCGCCTCCGCATCTTCAGCACATCTGGCAAGGAGCGCCGCCCTCTCTTCTCCGTCGACCTCGGAGAATTTTTCCATCAAGGCGTGCCCGACCTCGACCGCCACGCTCGCAGCGCTCAGACACAAGTGAATGGCCGCACGCACTCGACTCCCCAATTCCTCTTCCAGCCGCAGTCGCAGTTCGGCTTCCTGCTCCGCCGGTGAGAGCTCCCCGAAATTCGCCAAAGGCAGGGTCGACGATAATTGGACGCCGAGATATCGAGACGCGACGATGTCATCCAGAAGCGACTTGGCCTCCCTCAGCGCGACAAGATCGTGATCGTTCATAAATTCCCAATCCGTCTGCGCCGTCTCGCGCAATGGCGGCCACGCCGTCTTGATTTCGCGGCCATGAAATGGTCAATGTGGTTAGCGTCGTATCTAATCACGAGAGGGGTGCTATTTCAATGACGAAGTGGATAGCCCGGCCTCGGCAGCATCGCGCCGACCAGTGGCAGCGGTATTCCAGCACTCTGTTAGATTAGATTAATTGCTTGTGTCACGACTGGCTCAACCAGGTCAACAGGGTTTCTGGATCAACTGGCTTGACAAAGTGTCCGTCGAAGCCTGAATCCGAGGCTTCGCGCACGTCATCGGGCTGTCCCCAACCGGTAACTGCGCAAATCCTGACGTTTGAGGCGTTGGCGAGCTTCCGAATTTCGCGACACGCCTCGTATCCATTGAGTCCCGGCATGCCGACATCCAGCAGGACGACTTCGGGATCGAAGTCCGCCGCTGCGAGCACCGCTTCGGCGCCGTCGAATGCGCACCGTACCCTATGGCCCATCGCCTCGAGAAGCGCCGTCAATGTCTCTACGCAATCGCGGTTGTCGTCCGCGACAAGGATCCGGAGGCTGCCCGTTGGCGCGACCGAGGGCGCCATGACCAGCCCTGCGGTCTCGTGATTTGCCTCGGTACCGACCAGCGGCAGGCGCACGACGAACTCGCTGCCACGCCCGCGACCGTCGCTTCGCGCGCGCACGCTGCCCCCGTGCAGTTGCAGCAACCGCCGTGTGAGCGACAGCCCGATGCCGAGGCCACCGCGCGAGCGCGACAGCGCCGTCTCCTCCTGGGAGAACATCTCGAAGATGCTATCGAGTCGATCGGCAGTGATACCGATGCCTGTGTCGCGGAAAACGACAATCACCTCTTGACCCTCGCGTCGCACGTTGATCTCGATGCGGCCGCCCTTGTCCATGTACTTGACCGCGTTGTGGATCAGGTTCGTGAACGCTTGCGAAAGCCGCGTCGCGTCGGCGTGCAGCGCCAGTTCGACCGCGGGGAGCTCGACATGCAGCGTATGCCCGAACTCCTCGATCACCGGCCGCGTTGCCTCGATCGCATCGTTCAACACCTCGGCCATTGCGATCCGCTGCCTGTGCAGTTCGATCTTTCCCTGGCTGATCCGGCTGACGTCCATGAGGTCGTCGATAAGGCGGCTCATGACTTTCACCTGCCTGTCGATGAGCCGCGATGCGCGCTCGATCTCAGGGCATCCGGCTGCCTTCATTCTCAGCAGGCGCACCGCGTAGCCGACGGGAGCCAAGGGATTGCGTAACTCGTGCGCCAGGGTCGCCAGGAACTCGTCCTTGCGCCGGTTTGCCTCGCGAAGTTCTGCTTCGCTCGCGTGCAGCGCATTGGTACGTTACGACACCCTGCGCTCGAGCGTCTCGTTGGAGAGGCGCAGCCGGTCCTCCGCGCGGCGGCGCTCGGCGATTTCTTCGAGCAGTGCGCCATTGGCTTCCTGCAAAGCGCGACCCTTGCGATAGAGGTCCGCAAAAACGGCCACCTTGGAGCGCAAGGCGGCGGCGTTCACCGGCTTGTGCAGGTAGTCCACGGCGCCGGTTCCATACCCTTCCATGACGTGCTGGTCGTCATTGAAGTAGGCCGTCAGGAAGATGATCGGAACCTGCGCGGTCTTCCTGCGCTGCTTGATCAGCTGTGCCAGCTCGAAGCCGGTCATGTCCGGCATGCTGACGTCCAGCACCAGCACAGCGAATTCGTATGTCAGGAGCGCCTGCAGTGCCTGTTCACCTGACGAAGCCTGGATCAAGCGATAGCTGGCATCTTGCAATACGGTTTCCAGGACCGTGAGATTGACCGGTTCGTCGTCGACCAGCAGGATGTTGACCTGCTCGGACAGCGCGAGTTCGACCTTGTTTTCAGCATTCATGATGGTCACGGCCCGGCGGTTGTGGTCGAGTTGTATCTCCACATGGAATTAGTGAGCACTCGAATGGCGAAATGCTCTCGCATGTCGACTTACCAAGGAAATTGGTGATCTTGCCGAGACTTTCAGCAGCGACTACGACGCGAGTTCACGGTGGGCCCCGCATCGCTCCTGAACTTACCGTGACGTCAACATCAAGCGCCATGCAGCGAAATCAGGGTGAGGAACAGCGAACGCTGTTGAGCGATTCGATCAGACTCATCGAGCTCAGTCCCGATCGCCTCTTTCTTCCCAATCGCGACGATGGTGATGGTGATGGCGCCAGCGATCGCCCGGCTCGTCATACTGCTGCGCCGGCGGTCCGTAGTACACGGTCTCGGGACGGACATACACGGGCACGGGTGGGCGGTAGTACCCCGGAGGCGCAGGTTGATAGTAGGCCGGCGGCGGCGCAGGACGCGAGTAGACGGGTGCCGGTTCGTAGTACACGGGGCCAGGCTCGACCACGCCGATCGACACACCAGGCACGTTGACGCCGACAGACCAATTCACCTGGGCATTGGATGACGCCGTGGCGAGAAGTGCACCAGCTGCAAGGATGCCAGCAGCCGCCAGCTTGAAGAAGGGAGAGCGTTTGCAATTCAAAGAAATTCCTGAGAGGGCAGCGGAGACCGCCCCATGCAGCAAGCAACGTGCGACCCGTGAACGGCGTCGACATCTGATGTGCGAAGAAGGTTGCCAAACGTCACGTCGAGACTTGATGCGTGAGCGTCGCATGACTTTGCGATGTGCAATGTCGTCCAGTCGAAATGCTGAGGTACGCACCTGAACCGAGCCTGAAGACCGCGCCTCGCGCGCCCGCCGCCGACCTCCGTTGCCGACCGAATGCCGCGCGGCTGAGCCTACCTTGGCGTGGCCCCGTCACGGCCAAGATCAACATTCGTGGTATGAATGGGACATGGACGAAATTACACAGATCGACGGCTTTGAGCCGGACTACATCACCCGCTGCGAGAACTGCGACGGCGCGCCAGTGGTGACCGCTGTGAAAGACGGCCGCACCGTCTACCGCAGCATGCGCTGCGGGCGCTGTACCTGGGGCGAGCATGGCGCGGACGATCCGACCGTCTGGAACAATCTTCTTTGACCGTGCGGGTAAGCGTGCGACAGGCTACACAAGACGGGCTGGGCCGATAGCCGCCGCCGGAACACAGTACCGATCAGGCTCGCGGGGGCAGCGACAATGCACCCATGACTCAAGGCAAGCGCATCTCGGCAGACATCGGCGACGACGCCTTGCATGCAATCCGAAAGTTACCGGCAGCGGCCAGGCCGGGCCGATCGGCGGCAGGCGAAGGCCAGACCGCCGCGACCACACGCCTGGACGTGCACATCCGAAGCATCGGCCCCATCGAAGCGGGTGAGCCCGTCGTCGCCATCGGACAATTGCTGGGCCTTCCTGAGCTCCGCGGCATCGTCGCCTGGCAGCAGCAGCCGGTAAGGCGCTGAGCCATGGTCCCGCTGTCCGAGGAGCGTGCCACCATCACTCTTCGCACGCTTGCGAACGGGGTCAGGCTGCTCGCCATTCCCATGCCCCATGTGCAGAGCGCCAGTGTGGGCGTGTTCCTGCGTGTCGGCTCCCGCGACGAGACGCCGGCCACCAACGGCATCGGCCATGTCCTGGAGCACATGGCGTTCAAGGGGACCATCACCCGCTCCATTCAGGCCATCAACCTGGATGCGGAGCGGCTGGGAGCGGATGTCAATGCGTTCACTGGCAAGGACACCACGGGCTACTTCATGACCGGGCTGGGACGGCACGCGCAGCAACTGCTGCGCATGACGGCCGACATCGTCTTGAACAGCACATTCCCCGACGGTGAATTGCAGCGCGAGCTGGAAGTGATTCGCCAGGAGGCCATCGAGTACGAGGAGGATCCGGAGGATTGCTCCAGCGAATTGCTCGACCGCGCCATCTGGGGTGACGACCCGATGGGCATGCCAGTGATCGGCACGGTCGGCAACATCGAAGGCTTTACGCGGCACGACCTGGTCCGCCATGTGCAGTCGCACTACGTCGCGGAAAAGACCGTCGTCGCTGCGGCCGGTAACTTCGACGTCGAAGCCTGGGTGGCGCTCGCCGGCGAACTCTTTGCAGCGATGCCCCGGTCAGCCAACTCATCCCTGGTGCGACAGCCGCCGCCCGCGAAGTACGTCGGTCATGCCATGGCAAAGCGCTTCACGCAGGTGTCGCAGGTGTTCCTGAACGTCGCCTATCCGCTTGCGCCCGCGCGGCAGGAAGAGATGTCGCAACCGCGCTGGCGCGTTGCGGCAACGCTGGCGGCCAACCTGTTTGGCGGCGGGATGTCGGCGCCCCTGGTCGACACCGTCAGGGAGCGGCTCGGCTTGGCCTACACGGCCGATTCCACGATGGACAGCGGAGACGTCTGGGCCAGCTTCGTGGTGCATGCAGTCACGACCCCGGACAAGCTGGATGCACTGGTGACGGCGACAGGCCGGCTGCTGCGTGCGCAGGCCACCACCATCGATCCGGTGCACCTGGAGCGGGCGAAGAACCAGCTGACAGTATCCCGGGTGCGGGCAGGCGAGCGGACCTACGCAACGATGGAACAGGCCGTCGAGGAGCTCTTCGCCAGCGGGACCGTGACGCCGATGGCTGACGCCATTGCGATGATCGATGAAATCGGAGCGGAGGAAGTTCGGGCGGTCTTCGAGCGCATGCTGGCTAACCCCCCGGCGCTGGCGATCACCGGCAAGGGAGCCAGCGCGCGAATCGCGCGGCAGCTGGCAGCATGCCTGGCTGCCTGACTCCTGTAGGGACCGGAACCCGGACAGCTGGGCTTGAGCCCAGGCGCCTTGGTCTTCGTGATGTCGGCGCGATGGAGCCCGCCCTCCGGGCGCCCAGGCAGTCAACAAGACCAATCACCAAAAGCATCGAGCACAGAGCACTCGAACCTCAGTCAATCCAAAACCTGAACCGCGTCTCACCACCGAACAGACGCGGTTCCTGACCGCCGTTCAAAGCAGAAAAGGAGCGCCATGCATTTCGCGAATCGACTCGGTCTGGGCGACCCGGCTCGTCGAGGGGCTTGGCGCCTTCCCGGTTTCATTTTTGCTCCATCAGACTTTGCGTGGGTCATCCAGCGCTGAGTTGCACGGTGGCGATCTTCGAGGCCAAGCACTCGGCTAATGCGTTGCTGACGCGGTAGCTGAAGTAGGTCAACACGTTGGACAGATGCCTGTGTGTCTGAGATGCGGCGGGACGGATACTTGAGGCGCCTACGTTGCGAAGGGTGGATCCTCGTCAAGGAGCAGCGTGACTTTCAAAGGCTCCTCGACGGGCAGCAGCGTACCTGGCCGATGTGCGTGTATCGTCAACTCGTTTCCAACAAGCCTTGCAGAGTAAAGAGGCACACCACCCGGCGAGTAGGTCGTGCCCACTCGGCGGAACGACTGTTGCAGCGTCAGCCTCGCAGTAGGTGCCGCCAGATGCGCTTCGATGCGCGCTATAAAGTCCCGCGTGACAGGCACCACCGGCATCCGTTTCAGATATTCGGCAGCCTCCTGCAGAAGTTGCAGCGATTCCTTGTGTTTCTCATCCGTCGAAAAATTCATGCCGCAATGGTAGATCGCTCACCGTCGCCGGTCGGCTTGTTCGGTCAATCCTCGGGTTCAAAACGACCTGGCCGCCGGTCAGATTGCCCTGCCTTGCTCAGGAAGGGCTGCCCGCGCCAACGTCTGGTTGAGCGTGATGTCGTTCTTGAACGAAGTGCCGGTAAGGTCCGCCCTGCTCTGGGCATGCGGGCGGCCGTAATCATGAAATCGTCCAGCAGGAAGCGGTAGCGCTCCAACTGCCTGAGCCGACCAAAGGGCCGGGTCAGGGCGCAAGCCACAACGTGTTTGCGCCTGCGCGTCGATTCGCTTCACTGTGTGCGTTTATCTCAGCGCCGGCGCGCGGCTTCGTGGGCTCTGGTCATTTGGAGCGCCTCGGTTCGGATCGAAGACAGAACTCGCACCGGCGCGCACACCCAAACCCTTGGGTCGAGCACCGCGACCATTCTCGCCAGAGGCACGCGCTTGGCCGAGGACCGGATGCCTAAAAGCGACCCGCAGCCCGCCGAACAACGACAGTCGTCTTGACTGCTGGCTTTTCACCTCGTGCCCCTGCTGCATTACGTGGAGCGCGCTTGGCGGGCTTGCGCCGGCCCTTGAGGGCATCGATCAATGAAATGGCTTCCTTGTCGAACTTCGCGTTGTCGTCGGGCATAGCCGCCTCGGAAAGTGCGAGGGTCGGATGGTACGACCAGAAGGAGTTCGCTGCAGGTATCGCCCGCTTTCGCCGACGGCGAGGCCGCGCGCTTGCCAAGCCCAAGCCGATCCGGGCTAGATTCCAACGAACCAGCGCCGACCGTCTGGCACGACCTGCTTTGACCGCCCGGCCAGGCGAGCGGCGTGTGCTCAATACCTACTCTGGCAGACGCGCGGTCTGCGGATGGTCTGGCTAAAAACCGGATTCGGCCACAAGCCGTCATATCTCGATGCCCGCTTTCGAGTTGATTGCGTGGCGAGAGTTTGCGGGCGAACGTGAATGACGGGACTGGCTAGGACTGGCTACGTAAGTTGCCCCTCTTCGTCAGCTCGCGGCACGACCGCACCAAGGCTTGTACCTCCAGCGTCACTGCTGCATACTCGATTAACGCTTCGGTGACATACCGCCTGCGGTGAGGTGAAGCGGCAAGCCACTGCCAACTTCACATGAGAAGGAACGCCATGCACACCACTTTCAAAGTCCTCCGCACGGCAGCTGTCATCGGATTCGCGCTCTTGGCAGTGAGTGCCAGTGGGCAGGAGAATTCGTTCAAGTTCTCGTGTCAGGGCGTCGGCTCTAGCCCGCCCGAGCCGATTGGCGATCGTGAGGGGCACTCAATTTCCTCTGGTGAAGTCAGCTGTCGCGCCGAAGGGGGGCCACTGATCGGCGGCGTGATGACTGGGACGACGATGTACGAATGGGACAAGGGCAGTGGCGTCATGCTTTCAGGCAGTGGCATCATCCGAAAGCCAGGCGCCACTACGGCCTATCGGATCAATGAAGGGAAGATCGCGCTGATAGTCACGGACGGCAAGGTGACAGGCTCGACATCTTCGGGCAAAGGTGTCTATACGATGGCGACCGGAAGTGCGGCTTCTCTGGCCGGCAAGTCCTTCACTTACTCGACCCGACCAACTGCCCCGGGGCAATTCACGATAGACGTGAAGGTGGAATGAACTGATGTGGACTGTCGCGGGCAAGTACGGAGCCTTGGACAAGCATCCGTATTTCTGGGCGCCGTACATCGTTGCCGGGGATGCGGGAGGTTAGTAGGAACGGCTTGTCGTATCGTCGCACCTGACACAGCGTTGGGGTGACGAATCGGCCATGCCCAAAGTCGGCTTCGGGCCGAGGCTGTGTGGAAACCCGCACCGCATCCATGAATCGACGGCGTCCTTCGGCCCGTGCTAATTCATCCAGTGTTGTGGTGCTTCTGAAGGGACAACTAAATGCAGCTTTGTGCGTTCAATGCGAGCGAGCGCAGCGGCATAAGGGCTCACGCCCCTGCCAGCTGCATCGCCTTCATTGTTTTGGAAATACCCAGGACGCTGATCACGCGCTTGAGGTTGTAAGCCAGCACGTGCAGACTCATTTCGGTGTCGACGTGCTTCATCGTCTTCATCAAGAAGTGCGTCGAACCCATCCAGTACTTCAGAGTTCCGAAGACGTGCTCAATCGTGGATCTTCGAAGTGTCATGGCGTCAAGCTTTCGATCCAGTCGTTGCTGCACGCGCTCAAGCACTGCCTCATGCTCCCAGCGGCGAATACGTCTGTAGTCGCTCGGGGTGCACTGGGCCTTCATTGGGCATCGCGGGCATGCGCTGGTCCAATACAGATGGGCATTGAGACCGCTCTTTTTTTCGTAAGTGCTGAACCTGTAGATCGCCCGTTCGCCTGCCGGGCATTGGTACTCGTCGTCTTTGGCGATATAGATGAAGTCTGCCTTGTCGAAGCGACCATCAGACTTGGCATTTGACGTCGTTGGCTTGGGCACGAATGCCTCGATTCCAGCATCTTCGCAGCGCTTGAGCTCCGTGCCATTGAAGTACCCGCGGTCCGCGAACACCTTCATCTTCGTCTTGCCAATGGCCTCGCGTGCAGCCAACGCCATCTTGCTCAACTGAGCCCTGTCGTTGCCTATGTTCGTCACCTCATGGGCGACGATCAAATGATGCTTGCGATCGACGGCGGTCTGAACGTTGTAGCCCACCAAGCCGGTGCTTTTGCCCTGCTGGAGCATCGAGCGCGCATCGGGATCCGTCAGCGACCGTTGTTGACCTGGCTCGCTCCTAAGTTCTTCTTTGGTTTCGTCCAGCCGACGCATCTGGTCCTGCAATTTCCTGATCTTCTCTTGCAAGCGATCTGTCTTCGCTTCCATTTCTGCGGGTTGCGTTCGATCCGCCGTTTCAAGGGCCACCAAATTTCGATTAATGCTCTGCTCAATCTGCTCCTTACGCGCATCAATCTTGCCGGGCGAGAAGTTGCGATCTCGGCTGTTGACTGCCTTGAACTTGCTGCCGTCAATCGCAACCACTCCTTGAGAAAAGAGCTTCATCTGACGGCACAGCACGATGAAGCGGCGGCACACATTGCGAATGCCTATGCCGTTGTTGCGGCGGAAGTCTGCAATGGTCTTGAAGTCGGGCGTCAAGCGTCCTGTCAGCCACATGAGTTCGACATTGCGGACCGCCTCGCGCTCAAGGCGGCGGCTCGACTGGATGCGGTTCAGGTAGCCGTAGATGTAGAGCTTCAGCAGAACAGAGGGGTGATATGACGGCCTTCCAGTGAAGGCGGGATCAACGCCGTCAAAGCCTAGGACCTGCAAATCCAACTCGTTGACGAATGCATCAACGATGCGAACCGGGTTGTCTTCACCGACATAGTCGTCAAGACATTCCGGCAACAGCGTGACCTGCTGTCGATCCGCGCCTTCGATGAATCGCTTCATGGTTCACCTCGCTAAACCGGGTGACGCGATTTTATTTTTGAAGAGTGGCGCTGCAAAGCGTTTTCACACAGCCTCGGCCCAAAGCCGCCTGTCGGCAGTTTTCGATTGGCATGGCGAAAGTGACCACTCCACGTTGACGCGCGCCCCCGCGCTCCTTGGTGCACCTGGCTGGCATATGGCAAACCGAACGATCTCGTCCGGCCGTCAAGTACCCAGCATGTCCGACGCTCTTCCCAACAGAATCTCGGCATCGCGCACCATCCGGCCGAGGATTTCACCGGCAGGCGCAATCTCGCGAACAAGCCCCACGGCCTCGCCTGCAAAGACACAGGCGTCGTCGGCATTCCCCGCCTTATACGAATTCGCAAAGCGCGCCTCTTCGTGTTCAAGGGTGGCAGGCTCGGCGAGAGCAGATTCACGCCCGTGCCAATCCAGGGCAAAACGGGTCTTGAGCACGCGCGCAGTGAAGGCCTTTGGCCAGCCGTATCGACGCACGATGTCGACGACAGTGGTGCGAAGCGTCGAATCCCCGTCGGCGGCGAGCGCTGCTGCGTGGAAGCCTGGAGGGACGAGCGCTTCAGTGCTTGCCCAGAACCTCGTGCCGACCAGCACACCATCGGCTCCGAGCATCAAGGCCGCCGCGAGCCCGCGCCCGTCTGCGACGCCGCCGGCGGCGACAAGCAACGTGTCAGGCGCTGCGCCTAAGAGATAGTCTGCAAGCTCGGGAACCAGCGTAAACGTGGCACGCTCAATGCCGTGGCCACCCGCCTCCGCGCCTTGCGCTACGACGACATCAGCGCCGGCAGCGACAGCTTCGCGTGCCATCGCCAGCGTTTGGACCTGACAAACCAGCGTCGCGCCGACGGCCTTGACGCGTTGCCCAAAGGGCGCAACTTCACCGAAAGACAACATCACGGCGACGGGTTCATGGGCAAGCACGATGTCGAGCAGATGCGGCCTCTGCGCGAGCGACCACGAAATGAATCCGCAGCCAACCCTGGCATGACCAGCAGCGGCGAATTCCCGCTCGAGCCACTCCGCATCTCCATAGCCGCCACCGACTAAGCCGAGCCCGCCAGCATTGGACACCGCGGCTGCGAGCCTGCCACCCGCGGCAGTGGCCATCGGCGCGGAGATGATTGGATGCTTGATTCCGAGCTTCTTTGTGAGTCGCGTTTGCACCGTACCCTCCGCTCGGTCAACGTGGTTAACGTAACGCAGGCCAGCGAGCAGTTTAGCGCCCAAGAACACCGTAAGCTATCGCCTGCGAGCCACTTTGCTCGCTCGCCCTTCCCAACGTTCCAATCGCCTGTGGGCCTTTGCCGGGCGGCATCCTGTCGAGCCCTGGATTCCCTGGCCGCCTGCCGAATGCGACCCCAGACGGCCCCAAGGACAGAACAAGGCGGCGCAAAGTCCAGTAGAGACTACGGCGAGCAAGTTGACGAGGGGGCTACAGGGGTCGGTTGAGCGACTCTTCCGCATGACTGATATATGAACGCCTGCTTGTGGCCGACTGTAGCCGGTTGCGGTGCAAGAGCGGCCCACCTAGAACTTGAACTGGAAAGCACGTCCGGTGCGAATCTCATCCGGTTCCTTGCCCATAGGGAATGCCACAACGTAGGCTACTTTGACTTTGAAAGGTGGAGCATCCCCGTCTTTTGTCGGGCTGACGGTCACGACGCGCTCGCCAAGGCGCAACGAGAAACTCATCGCCCTGAGCTCATCGAGTCGCGACTGGAACTCGTCATGCACCTCAAGCTTGTCGACCTCGCTGTAGAGGTCACTGGCATCCCGGTACTCGCGCCAATAGTCAGTCAAAGCCGCGAAGACCTCCGCAGCCTTCCTGGGAAGCTCGGCAGCCGCATGGAACAGGTCAGCCTGACTGGATTCGCCAAGCTCTGCCAGCTTCTTTCCCGTCGCGCGCGACACCGCGAGCGTGACCGTCTCGCGCTCGAGCTTCTCTCGGTCCGCCTGCATCTCCTCCACGCTGAACGGCGTCTGAGGCTTGTTGAAGCAATCGATGTCGTCGGCTTCGAATGCACGCGCCAAGGCACGACGGGTATCCGTACTTGAAGGCTCCCCGCGTTCGAGTCGTTGAATGGTGCGCGCTGTCAGTCCGGAGACATCCGCCAATTGCTCCTGCGACCACTGGCGCGCTTGGCGCATCAAGGTGACCACCGCGGAAAGTTCATGCGGTGCGATGACGCGAACGCGAGGGGCCTGATTGGTCTTCGGTGCGGCTGCTGTCGTCATGGAGGTTCTCTTCGGTAGTTTCGATGGGTGGGACTATGCAGTTTCGACCGCAGGACTGACACGACAGTAGCCCGACAGTGGCGTGACAGCAATGAACTTCGATCCCCTTTGAGAGGTACCGACGGGCCGCCCAGGCGCGGTTCCGAACGGCGGCTTGTGGCCGACCCGAGTCGGACGCTGACGCCCCAGTCAGCGACAGTTCCCGCAGTGGGCCGCCGAAGTTCAGGTCGAGAGGTCGGAGGAAAGCAATCGTTCCCAACCGGCCTCGGTTCAAAGACCTGTTCGGCCTGGACCGAGTGAATTGCGCGCGCCCTTGCCCTGCCCATTGCTGTCGGCGCGGATGCGACTGAGTTCTAACCGGTGCTATCCGGTGGTGTCGAACGGTCTGATACGCGCGCGGAGTGCATACGCAAATCGTCTGACTCCGCACGAGCTATCCTCTCCCTTCAAATTTCATGAGGAACGTCAGCTTGAACAAAACCGAACTTATCGCCGCGATCGCCACCGATGTAGATCTCAACAAGGCGGAGGCCGGCCGCGTCCTTGAGTCAGTGCTTGAAAACCTGACCAAGGCCCTGGCGCGTGGCGAGACTGTACAGCTGATCGGATTTGGCAATTTCACCGTGGCAAGCCGTCCCGAGCGTACCGGCCGCAATCCGTCGACAGGAGCTCAGATGACGATCAAGGCAAGCAACTCGCCGAAATTCACGGCAGGCAAAGCCTTGAAGGACGCTGTCAACGTTTCAGCATAGTTGTTTGAGGTCTGGATCGGCTCCGCGAAGAGACAAATAGATGGACCTCGACGCGACCAGCAACCGGGTTGCCGATCCGGTCTACGACAGCCATTGCATGGCAGCACCCCATCCATGTTTGAACCTGCATGAGCGAACGCCTCAACAGCCTGCGCGACACCCTGATCGCCTTCCTTCACTTCGACCAAGTTGCCGTTGCAAAAATCAGTCTGCGGCTTGACGACAGGGAATTCGTTCGTGACTTGGTCGAGGTCTGCAAGCCATTCGATGACTACACGAACGACCCGCGCATGGCCGCGTACTACCTCTTCCTCGCGCCGATCGCTGCGCTGGAACTCGTCGCGATCGCCTGGAGGAGTTGCTGCGCCTGCCGTTCGACGGTGAGGCGATGGACACCAGCATCTCGTGTCACTTGATCCGTGTGTTGAGCGCCTCGTCGCGGAAAGTGGTTTTTCACCGAGCAAGGAGGTGGCCCGGCTGGTAGACACCGTCTGACGGGCCGTCTCCGGCAGCGCGGATTGCACACGCCGAGAGTGTGCCGAGCCACCTGCGGCGTGTTTCCCCGGCCGCAAACCGCATGGGACGAGCCAAGGACGAGGTATCAACTTCTTCGTTGGTGTGGATGCACAGAAGGGAAGCATTTCGGTCGCTGTACGGCAGTCGCCACGGCATGCGCGCCGCCGAAGGCGTCCGTCGCATCCGCCAAGACAAAGATGCAGCGACTCGCGACCCAAGCGCACCGGGCAAGCGCGCAGCAGCAACCCATAATGCTGTGCTCATGTCACCAGCCACGCAAGAATGAGTGCCGCAGATTTTCTCCTTGCTCCTGAAGTGCAAAAGCTCTTGAAGGTCGTCTACGCGGCACCCGAAAAGCAGTTCTCGACGAGCGAGCTCGCCCAGCGTTCCAAGCTTGATGCCGAGGACGTATCGCGTACCTTGGAGCACCTCGTCAAGAGCGGCATCCTGAAAAGGAAGAAGCCGGAGGCGGACTTGCCCGAAACCGTCGGGATCGATCGTTCGTTCGTGTTCTACAACGAGCTACGCAGCATCGCGCTCAAGTCGTTCGCCGCTGCAGAACCGATTCGGGCAATGCTGCGTTCCAGATTCGGGGAGTCGGTCTTGCGCGCATTACTGCTGGGAGAGGACAAGGACGGCAACGTGGAGTTGTTGATCGTGCATGGTCATTTGATGCCCGATGAAAGAGCCCTGACCATCGCCTGTGAAAAGCTCTCGAAGATCCTCGGCCGTCATCTGATGGTGCACGTCATTTCAAACGCCAAGTTCAGCAGATTGACGCAGCGAGACCCACTCGCTGCAAAGCTTGCGGCAGCGTCGGCGCACGAGATCGTCGCGCTCGGAGATACCAAGGCCCAGGTACCTGTTGAGCGGGCCGGCCTCATGCAAAGTGCGAAGAGGAAGTTGGCAACGCTGTACGGCCCGACCGTGTGAACGTCGCACATCAACCTCGGGGCGACGATCGGCTTCAACATCGAAAGGATCGCGGATGTGCTCGCCGAATCGCCGATGTGGTCGTAACGTACAACAAGGAGATCCGAGAGTTGCAGGGGCGCGCAGATCCGCAGACGATTCGGGCCATACTCCCCTTCTCTACGGACAGCCTGCGCCCTTCCTCCCTCCCCTCGGCACTCCGGATTCTCGCGACGCTCCTGATTGCTTCGACGTGAAACCCACAATCTTCCTCGAGGAACTCATGGCTCGCACCTTCTGCATTGCCAACCAGTAGGGTGGGGTCGGCAAGACGACCACCACGGTCAATCTTGCCGCTGGCCTGGCCAAGGCGGGACAGCGCGTCCTGATGATCGACCTGGATCCGCAAGGCAACGCAACCATGGGCTCCGGCATCGACAAGCGACAGCTCGAACTCAGCGTGTATGACGTGCTGCTGGAATCCTCCACGGTGGCAGAAGCGACACTCGCGGCTGAGACGTGCGGGTACGACGTGCTGGGCGCCAACCGCGAACTGGCTGGTGCAGAGGTGGAGTTGGTATCGCTCGAGCGCCGCGAGAAGCGCCTGCGAACCGCACTGACGGCTGTCGGTGCCCAGTACGATTTCGTGCTGATCGACTGCCCTCCCAGCCTCAGCCTTCTCACGCTCAATGGGCTCTGCGCGGCGCACGGCGTGATCGTGCCGATGCAGTGTGAATATTTTGCGCTCGAAGGGTTGACCGATCTGGTCAACACCATCAAGCAGGTGCACGCCAACCTCAACAAGAACCTTCAGATCATCTGCCTCCTGCGCGTCATGTTCGACCCGCGCATCACGTTGCAGCAGCAGGTGATCGACCAGATCAAGGCCCACTTTGGCAGCAAGGTGTTCGACACGGTGATCCCGCGCAATGTCCGGCTGGCCGAGGCGCCGAGTTATGGCTTGCCGGGCGTGCTTTTCGACCCGCTCGCAAAGGGCAGTCAGGCATTGACGGCGTTCGCGGCGGAAATGGTGAGCAAGCTGGCCTCGTCCGGTGCAGACGCCGCTGCGGTACCTGTTGCGGCAGCCGAGGCAGCGTAGCCGATCCAAAACTGGTGACATCAGCGGGTGCGCCCAGATCGGTTCTCTCGAAATAGGGGGGCGCCGGGGTGCTTCCCTCAAACCTGCGCCGCTCAACGCCCGCGTCCGCCGTGGTAACCGTAGACTTGAGGGCAGATGATCGCCACACTTTCCGCCGTCACGCGCGAACGACTGCGGCGCTTCCTACGCATCTTGCGCATCGCCGCGGTCATCGGTGCGGGCGTCGGTGCAGTCTATGGTGGCGCGATGGCCGGACCGGGCGCTCGCTCGCTGCTCGCTTCCCTGATGACGTCGATACCGATTGGCGTCATCCACGCCCTGCTGGCGGCTTCATCGATCGCCGGCATCGAAATGTTCCTGGTGACCCGCGCTTCGATGCGATGGCTCGACGCGCTGCCGTTCACTGCGGTGTTCATCCTGAAGACGCTTGTCTACGGTGCGATCGCTGGCGCGATCCTTGCCGGCCAGCCGGGAGAGCGCCTGTTGGGCGTCGTCACCGTCTACAACGCTCGCACCGGCTTGATTGCTGTTTGCCTCTCGCTCGTGCCGGTTGCCGTCGTGGTGATGATGTTCCAGGCCGCAGGCCTTGTCGGCTATCGCACGTTCATGGCGCTCCTGCTCGGAAAGTACCGCCGTCCCTACGCCGAGCGACGCTTCTTCCTCTTTGTCGACGTGGTGGGCTCGACTGCGATCGCCGAACGCCTCGGGCCGCTGGAGGCACATCGCTTTCTCGCTGCGGTGTTTTCGGCCGTCGCTGAACCGATCGAGCTGTGCCGCGGAGAAATCTACCAGTACGTCGGTGACGAGATCGTCATCACCTGGGTCGAGGCCGACGGCGTTGCCGATGCGCGGGCGTTGCGCTGCTTTTTCGCAATGCGCGCGTTGCTTGTCGCAGACGCGAACCGGTTCGTCCAACGTTTTGGGGTGCGACCGGAGTTGCGTGCGGCGCTGCATGTCGGCGAGGTCATCGCCGGCGAGGTCGGCAAAGTGCGACGTGCGATCGTCTTCCATGGCGACGTCATGAACACGACCGGGCGCCTCGAGCAGGCGACCCGCGAAGTGGGATGCCTGTTCATCGCCTCGGCGCAAGCGCTCGCCTCACTGGGTCCCGTGCCCGAAATCGGCACCCATGACCTTGGCGCGTTGGCGCTGCGCGGACGACACGAGCCCGTCCATGCGTTCTGCGTCGAGCATTTGGACAACTGAAGAGTTCATGCGTGCCGTGAGTCTCGGGTCTTCGCGATGTCGATGGCCGCGCAGAGTTCTTCGTACTCAGACTGGTCGACGCCCAGGGCCCTCAGCCACTGGTCGAAGTACAGGTCCATCTCGTCGCTGCGAGCGTGCTTGCCCCGGTGATGACGGATGAAGTCCTTGCGGTGCTGCACCTTGTCGGCGATCAGCATGTGCTGCACGGCTTCCATCGGACCGGCAGATGGAAGTGAGGGTCTGCCATCGGAGTCCACGTGGAGGCCCGCCTCCGTGCGTTGCACCCTGTCGCTCGGCCAGGCATTGGCCCTGCTGCGGTACTCCATGACCAACAGGATCACGAACGGGTCGGCGTCGACGCGGTCCATGAAATCCTGCCCGTGACGGATCAGGTCCTCGTCGGCCTGGAACAGCGGGTGCAGGCAGAAGGCGCGCATCGCATTGTCGGTGGCGTCGAGTTCGCCGAGGATGATCAGCCCCTCCTCGATGCGCTGCATCAGCGGGACACCTGATCGTTCAGCGACGCGATCCGCGTAGTGCTCCCGGATCGCCTGGTACTCGGGCGACCAGCTTGCGCGAACGATAGCTTCGGTGACGATCATGCGGCCACTTTATCCCGGCGGATTTTCTCGAGGACGTTGCGCCCGAACCTGTCACTCGCATACCACCAGCGCTCAGCTCCAGAACTTCCACCACGGCCGTCGGGCCGTTCGCAGATGCAGGGGCCGCGTGTCCAGGCGGTCAAGCACGATCGCCGCCGCGCCGAAGCGGGTCCGCGCTGCGTCGTCGGCGGCGCTGATGCGAGCCTCTTCCCGACCGTCAGAACGCTCGTCATTGAGCGTGGCTGGGACTGGCTGCGAAGTATCTTCTTCGGAAAGCGGGCCAGGGTCGGTCATGGGCGCTATTTTCGTCCCTTCTGGCGCGACGCCGCCGTAGTCTTACTGTGTTAGTTAATTTGGTCTCGCTGATGCCGTAAGCAGCAGGGACATCGAGGCAGATTACGAGCCAAGAGAGCGCCGATACGCAACCGCAAGCTCGTGATAGAGGATGGGACGTGGCGCTGCGCCCTCTGGGCTTCCCCGAGGCTTGTAATGCGTGGGTAGGGCAGGTTCCTCGCGCGCGGAGTTTTTTTTACCCTCGACTTCGTCAGGGTGTTGCAGTCGCTGCGCCAGCAGGAAGCCGTAGGCGGCGATGCTGAGACTGGCGTGGTGGTGGAAGCCGCGCCAGCCCCGGCCTTCGTACTGTCCGAGGCCCAGGTCCTGCTTGAGATCCTGGTAGTCGCGCTCGATGCGCCAGCGCATCTTGGCCTCGTAGACCATGAGCTCCAGCGCGGTGTCCTCGGGCAGCGTGGACAACCAGTACTTCAGCGGCTCGTCGTGCCCTTCGAGCCACTCGATCAGCAGCCACTGCGGCTCGCGCAGTTCGCTGCGCTGCTCGTCGCGGTGCGCAGCACGCACGCGCACGCGGGCGAAGTGCGAGCGCAGCGCGACGTTCGTGCCCTCGCGCCAGGTGACTTCCTGCCAATCGTCTGGATCAATGTCGAAGGCCACGTCCCTGACCGTACGGGGCCGGTGCTCGGGGGCGTTGGCGTCGCCGCGGCGCAGCCGCCGGGGGATGGGACCCCTGCCGCTGTAGGGCCTGGGTGGCAGCGGTTCATGCCCGGGCGGCCACACCGTGACGCTGCCTGGAACACCCACGACGTAGGGCAGGCCCAGCTCGTCCAGGCGTTCTCGAAACGCGGTGTCCACGCCGTAGCCCGCGTCGCTGAGCACGCAGTGCCTCGGCGCCCCCTGGGCCAGCAGGTGTTCGATCTGCTGCAGCGCGATCTGGGGCTTGGTGGCGAACTTGAGCGTTTCGGGTACGCCGGCCTTCTCGCGTCGGGGCGGGTCGTCGGCCCATTCCTGGGGAAGGTACAGCTGCCACGCCACCGGAATGCTGGCCGCCGCGCAGGCCAGTGACACGCTCACCGCCACCTGGCAGTTGTCCTGCTTGCCCAGCATCCCGCAGTACTGGCGCGCGACGCCCACCGAGTGCCGCCCCTGCTTGGGAAACCCCGTGTCGTCGATGATCCACCAGCCGCCGTCGCTGAAATCCATCAACGGCACGACCCACTGGCATATCCCCAGCAGCATGCGCTCGTCCGACCAGTTCGCATCGGCCACGAAGTGGTGCAGCGACTGGTGGCGCGAACGAACATTCAGCGGGTCCATATGCGCGGCCATCGGCTCCACGCTCTTGCGCTGAAGCGGCGACATCAGCCCGGTGGTGTAGCCGCGCAGCCCGGCGTGCCGATCTGAATGTCCCAGGCCTTCGTTCAGGTGGGCCATGTACTGCTCGAAATCCTTCAGGTCTTCCATCGATCACCCTTTGCTGCGCAGTATGCACACGGCCCGCACCCGGCCCGCATTGCGCAGGTCATACAGGCCAGGAAACTTGCATGTTGATATTCTGGCGCTAGTATTAGCGACAGACAAACCAATGTAAAGCCCATGGCGCATCGACCCGAAACCATCATCAAGCAGGCACGCGAACGCATCGCGCGAATTCGAGACACCCTCGGCGAGATCGACTACCTGTGCTCGGGTACGTTGCTACAGCGAACGAAGGTCTGTGGAAAGCCAGGCTGCCGTTGCGCCAGCGACCCGGACGCTCGCCACGGCCCTTACTTCGAATGGGGGCACATGAAGGCCGGCAAGCTGGTTCACCGCACAGTCTCGCCCGAACAAGCCGCCATCCTGGAGATCGCCATCGCCAACCATCGCAAGGCGAAGAAGCTCATGCAGGACTGGGAGCAAGAAACGGAACGGCTTCTCGATGCACAAGCGCCGCGCAAACCATAGCCCAGTGAACAGGTCCAATTAGATTCGCCTTCAGCCCACCAGCAACCCGCAGGTGAATCCCTTTGCATTTAGCAAGTACAAGGAGTGCCGATTTAATGACACAGTAAGAGTAGTCGAGTGCCTGTTGATAGTTCGTGAAGCAGCTCCACTGCTATTGGCCGAATGGCTGGTCCCTCAGTAAGATGAATTTAATAAACTAACGGCAAACCGCTGAAATTCGAGCACGCCAAGTCCTCCGCACATCAAGATCCACCCCGCGCCACGATTCAAAGACAGCTTTGGCTTCGGCATTCCGTTAGTATGTTCTCATGCCCACGCTCGCCCTCTTCTCCGAGACCCCGGCCGAAACCCACACCGCTGCCTTCGAAAGCTGGCTGGCCGACCAGCGCGCTGGCGGCACCTTGCGCCAGGCCTCCTCGATCGCCGTCTACCAGGAGGTTTGGTCCGCGTTCACGGCCTGGTGTCTTGGCCAGAACCCTTCAGTCACGCTCGCGTCGCTCGACACGCGCGACCTCGAGGCATTCCATGCAGCTCGCTTCGGCACCAAGAGTTCGGACCTGTCGCTCACCCCTCGACATGCGCTGCGATTGATGCGGTTGATCGACCGGGTGCTTCGCCACCACGCGGCAGCAATGGAGGAACCCGTGAACACGGCGGCGGCCGATTGGATCGCTTCTCGTCCCGAGGTTCGCTATGCCGACGCAGCAAGCGCGGACCCGCTTCCGGAGTTCCTGTCCGTCGCAGAGGCCAGGCACCTCATCGCCTACCTCTCGGCAGCGCGGCCACGACTTGGGTTATCCGAGGCGCGTCGCAACAGCCATTCCTCATTCACTTGGCAGGAGCTCCGCAACCGCACCGCGGTGGCACTTCAACTCGGCGGTGGACTGACGCCGGGCGACGTGCGTGTGTTGACGTTGAAGTCGCCGACATCGCAAGGGGGGCGCGTGCGCGAGCGACCCTGGAAAGTCTCGGTCCCGGGCAATGGCAATTCGCTTCCGCGCGAGACGCCGATTGCGCCCTGGGCCGGGGAGTTGCTGCAGCACTGGTTGCAGGTTCGTGCGGAGGCCGGCATCGCGGGCGAGTTCCTGTTTTCTTCCACACGCACCGGCAAGCCGTGGAGCAAGCTCTCGCACTACCAATGCGCGCGCCAGGTGCTCGAAGACGCCGGCCTGGACAGCAGCGAAGGCGGCTCGTTCCGCCTGCGGCACACGTTCGCGATACGGCAGTTGCGCCGCGGGACGGACCCGGTGCAGGTCGCGCGCTGGCTTGGGATCGAACCGGAGGCGATGAGGAAGTACGACCGAGTAGTTGCGACCACAGCCGACGTCATCTGATCGTCACCAGGTCGGCGAAGTGGGCGTAGAGGTGATAACTGGCCTTCGTGAAAGCAACGCGATCGATACACTCCCCGGTACCCCAGTTATCGCAATATGAGCCCCGATGAAGTATCTCGCTGCCGCCCTCGCTACCCTCGTCGTGGCGCCCACGGTCTGCTCGGCAGCGCCGCCTACCGTCTATCGGTGCGAGAGCAACGGCAAGGTCAGCTACTCCGACGAGCCTTGCGTTGGCGCCAAGGCGATCGAGGTGACGCCCACCCAAGGCGCTGACAAGATGACCGGTCGCTCGCGCAAAGGCAAAGAAGTGCAACGCGACGAGTACCACACCGCTTTGAACACTGCCACCCGGCCGCTGCACGGCCGCTCCCATGAGGACATGGAGGTTCTGCGGCGGCGCTTCAAGCTTTCATCCGCAGATCAGATGCAATGCGCGTCGCTGGACCTGCAGCTTCCGGATCTCGAAGAGCAGGCGTCCAGTTCGAGCGGCCCAGGCAAGGGGCGCGCCGATGTCGCGCTTTACCAGGCGCGCAAGCGCGCGTTCGATCTCAAGTGTTGAGGGCCGCTGCGGCGCACGAACTTCACCATCGGTAGCATGGCACCCCTGAGCGCAAGGCGGAATATTTCAAAGGGCCGGACCACGAAAATGCAGCGTCACAATTCACTCGACCTCGACCGCATGGTGTTATGGGTCTCCGCGTGCGCCTTGACGATGATGGCGTACGGAATTTATCGTGACTCGGAGGCATTGCGAGATGCGCAGCACATGGTCGGAGACTGGTCGGTCCGGGGCGATGCGATTGCCGCCAGCCGACCTCTCGTCGTGGCGCAGGATGCGTGCTCCGGGCTCGGACTGAGTTTCAATGACTGCGCGAGCTTGCCTGAGCCAATTGCATATGAAATTGCCGTCGGCGCCATCGCGGCCAGCGCAGTTGCACGACGCGCGGAGTTCTTTGAACGCTGCAAGCCGCACTACCGAGTCGATTCCTGCGTTGTGCTTCTCGATCGTACCGTGAGAATCCGGCAAGCATTGCGCCGTGTCGAAGGCCGGGGATTTGGTGAGCAGTATGGAGACCGTGGCCCTGGTCCCGCCCAATAGGATTTCTATCTGTCAAAGACCGGGCTTGCAAACGCGCCCTTGGGAGTGGGGACCGCAGCTCTGGGCAATCAAGGCGGGCTTGACAGGCGATATGGTCTAAGCGTCCAGAAGGAAAGGCCTAGTCGCGAGACGCTTGCTCGTGCTCACGCATGCGCCTCTTGAAAAGCGCGTGCGCTGCCCTTACAGCATCGGCCGGGCCCTTCAACGTAACCTCCGACCATCCCGCAGGCAACGCGTATTCCTTCACCTGCTTGACCACCTCTGCACGGATGGCATAAATGCGCTTGTCGAGCAAGGCGTACTCCTTCGCCAGCTTTCGGGGCGGCTCGTCCCCGAGGAACAGGCGTCTTGCGATCTCCGCAGTACGCTCGTCAAACCGGCGCTCGCGAAGCACGCGCTCAAGAATGGGCTCGTCAACGATCATGGCTTGGCGGGAGCGTCATGAAAAGGCTCATCACGGCAAGGAACAGCCAGTAGAGCATCAACGTCCCAATCGAAAAAGCCAGCATGCCCCATCGCGGAAACCTGGGGTCTCCGATCAGAAAGCCGAAGATCAGGGTAACGATGAAGCTCAGAAAAGCGATGGGCACAAGTGTCGCCCGTAACAAAGGCTCAAGCATGATGAGCACGGCACAGCAGGTGAGCCGCACTGCCTGCCAAACGACAAAGAGCAAGGCTCCCAGAATCCGTATTGCGAAGGATCTTCGCGGGGCAGCGATCTCACGAAGATTGATCTGAGCATTGGCCATATCCCTACTCCTCCGTGGCCCAGCAAACGAGCCGCAAATCCTTCAGCTTGACCATGTCGCGTGAGCCATCGCCGAAGCGGACTTCTGCGCAGTCGTGATCGTGCGCCTTCAACCGCAGCGAGCCGCGCCGCCCGGCGTGCTCTACCACCAGCACCGTCCGTCCTGCACTGGGTGCGCCGCCGATTTTGACGCCGACTTCGCTTGATGCTGTTTTCGGGGCTGCGGCCTGGTGTTCGCCTTGCCGCCCGAACGGTTCCAGACTGGACCGCGTGATGGCGCTCTCGCCGGCCAACAGGGCAGTCGCGCGTTCAGGCTGCGTCTTCATCGCCAAGGCCAGCCGATACAGCGCACGCACATCTGTACCCAGACGCCCCGACTCGAATGCCAGCCGGACTTCCGAAGGCGCCTCGATCAGGCAAGCTGCCTCCGTGATGAACGAGCGCGACTTGTTGAGCCGCCTGCTGATTTCGGCGCGCGTATGCCCTTCCCTCTCACGCTCCGCAATGAAAGTAGCAAGGTCGAATGGCGACATGTTCTGCCGATGCAGGTTCTCCGCGGCCTGCGCGAATGGATCGATGCGCTCGTCCAGAAACGCCGGCACCTCGGTCAAGCCTGCCTCCCGCGCAGCGCGAACGCGGCGCTCTCCGCGGTTGACGATGAATCGACCCTCAAGATCAGGATTCGTTCGCAGCGAGATTGGTTCCAGAACGCCATACGACTTGATGGAGGATGCCAACTCTCCGATCGAAATCTCGTCGATGCTTCGCCGAGGCTGCTTGGGATCGAAGTCGATCAGCGAGAGCGCAACCTGCATCGGTTTTCCAGGCCCGACGGCCGAATCGACTTGCAGCAGATCACTCGCCTTGAACTGCACCAGGCCGCTGAGATCGAGACCCGGGATCGCATTCATGTGGCCCCCTCCTCCACCGCCTGGGCGGTTTCGGAATGCATGCGCTGCATGAGCAAACGGAAAACCTCGAACACCTCTTCGCTCGCTTCCCGTGCAGAGGTCTTGGTGAGCTGCCAGACCGGCACGCCCGCGGCCAATGCTTCGGGAATGGCCGAGCGCGTGGAAATCTTGGCGGGCAGTACGAATTCGCCGTAGTTCCCCACCAGGTCACGCAGCGCAGCCTTTTGCCGCAAGGAGTGCGGATTGAACCGGTTGGCCACAACGCCGGCCAACCTCAGGCGCGGGTTGTAGCGCTTCTGCACGCCAAAGATCGTCTTGAGCATGTCCGTGACGCCGTCGATGCTGTACTCCTCCAATTCGATCGGGCACACGACGGCATCGGCTGCGATCAGCGCCGCGCTCATGCGCAAGCCAAGCGCTGGCGGGGTATCGATGACGACAAAGTCATAGACTCTGGACAACGCAGCAAGATGGTGCCGGAACGCTGGAACGATCACGTCTGCCCGTGCCAATTCGACATCGGCCAGTCGTTTGCTTCCCTCTAGCAATGAGATGCTTCCAGCAGCCGCTTTGCCAAAAGTTTCGGCAACGGCGGGGGCATCGGTCGAGAACAGCGTTGCTGCCTCCTGAACTCCGCCAAACCGCGCCAGCGACCTGGAGCAGTTACATTGCGAATCAAGGTCGACCACGCACACTGCGGCATCGTGCTTGGCTGCAAGCCACTGCGCAAAAAGTACTGAGAGCGTCGATTTGCCGACGCCGCCCTTCTGGTTGCTGATCACGACAACAGTCATTGCATTCTCCTTCTCGCCAGCGACGAAGATCTCTGCGTCATACAGGCGGTTGCAAAACTTGCGCGCACACGACTTTTCACTTCTTGAATGAGCGGTGCCGGCGTCCTAGCATTTCGATCAAGAAAAGAAACGTGTTTGCGAATCACCGCGCGATCGGAAAAATACCATTGTTCGTCAGGCCCTGTCAATGTTCTATAGATAGCTATAGAAACGGTGTAACAATAATTCCCACTTGACAACGAGCCGATTGCGTGAAACATTGCGCTCATGCAAGTCCGGGAAATTCAACGCATCGCTGCTGTGTTGAAAGGCGTGGGAAAGCCTTCCGCCACTTCCTGCCCGCTGGTTGGCCTTGCATTTTCGATTGCCCTTTTCTCCGGGACTGCAACCAGTCAGCCTTCTTCGATGAAGGTGAGCGTGGGCGAACAGTCCACGCGAGAGAGCGAGCGGCTCGTGATTCTCCGCAACGAACTCAAGAAGTCCGCAGCGCTCGTCGAATCGCTTGTCAGGCGCAGGGCCGAGAGATTGGCCGCTTCTGATGTGGCCGCGGCGGACGAAGCGGAAAGCGACCGCATCCGGGCCTTGGGCGATATCGCCGGCCTCAAGCGTGAGATCGCTGCGACCCAGCCTGCGGCGGCTGCAACGCCTGCAGCAGCGCCTATGGGCGACGCGAGAGCCGTGGCCGCCAGGCCGGCGCAGTCAAAGGCCGAGAGAGTCGCCCCTTGGTGGGACGTCTACGGCAAGCCCCGGCGAGCGGACACCGCCGGCAGTGATGTTTCCGCCCAGGCGTCCGGCCCCGGCCCGACGCGCCTCGAACCGCACCGTCGCATGGAGTAATCCACATGGCTGTCCTTGCTATCCCTCAGAATCTCGCGCCATCGATCAATAAAAAGGACAGCCATGGCAACGACCCGTCGGGTCAGGAAGGCCGCGCCGGAACTCGAGATGCCGGGGAACGAAGTCTCGCAGGTGGACTTCATCAGCCTGCTGCAAAAGCGCGCAGTTCACGAACTGGTGATTGTGGAGTTTGCACCCAACCTCTTCCGGATCGAGGCCATCATCGCCTGGAGGACGGGACGCTGGACCCTGACGGGCTGGCGGGGACCGCGCAACTTCAAAACCCTGGAAACTCTGGTACGTCACCTCAAGACGATGGGCGCAACACATACCGTGACACGACTGGAACTTCTGCCTTAGCAGTCATTCGGACGGCCTGCGTCCATGCCTTCTGGAAGGGGCTCGCATTGCTGGTTTTGGTCCTGCCCGGCATCGCGCTGGCAGGCAGTCCATTCGCCACCGGTGCCAACGCGACACAAAGCCAGCTGGTGAGCATCCTGACGCCGCTGGCCGCCGTGGCGGTGATGGTCTCCGGCGTTATGGCCTGGTTCGGGCGAGTCAGCTGGTGGTGGATGGTTGGTGTCGTGCTCGGCACGGTGCTGGTCTTCGGCGGACCTCAGATCGTGTCGTGGATCCGCGGGATGTTCGGCGTCTAAGCGACGTCGAAACGACATCTATCGCATGGGTCAAGCCCGCCATGAACCGCAACAACGGCATCGTCGCCGACACACTGTTTGTGGGTATGACCCGTCCCTCGATGATCTGGGGCGTGACGTACTCGGCCATGATGTTCAACGTCGTGATCACGACCGAGTCGTTCATCGTGACCAAGAACCTGGCCTGGTTGCTGGCGTTCCTGCCGATTCACGGTGTGCTGTACCTTGTCTGCCTCTACGAGCCCCGCTTCTTCGACTTGCTGCAGCTATGGGGCCGTACGCGACTGCCTGCCATTCTCGCGGGCAATGTGCGGTACTGGCGCGCGAATTCGTACAGCCCGCTCGCTCTTGACCTACCCAAATTGAACGGCCGGCGCCGGCATGCGCCGGACCGCGTCTTGCTCTGAGGAGCAGCCCCAATGGCACTCACCCTGCGCAAGGATCGAACGCTTCGCCGCGAGGCCAGCGCCGCGTCGATGATCCCGCTGCTCGCACACGTGGACGAGCATGTCGCAAGGACGAAGGCAGGAGACTACGTCCAGACGTTTCGCTTGGCAGGTGCAAGCTTCGAAAGCGCGGACGATGAGGACATCAACAGCTGGCACGAGCGGCTGAACGTGTTCCTGCGCAACATTGCGTCGCCCAATCACGCTGTGTGGACCCATGTCATCCGGCATCGCGAGCCAGGCTACCCTGCGGGCCGCACCGTTCCCGGCTTTGCGCACGAGCTCGAGCAGCGCTACCGGCGCAAGATGGCTGGCGAGCGATTGATGGTCAACGAACTTTACCTGTCGCTGGTCTTTCGTCCCCAGCCCACACGCATCGGCAATACGACGCTGCGCATCCTCAAGAAGACGGACCGTGAAGGCGAGCGCAGCGAGCTGACCGACTCGCTTGACGAGTGCACCAAGAAGCGGCAGGAACTGCTTGCAGCACTGGAACGATATGACCCGGAACCGCTGGGTATCTACCGGCTGGAGGGCACACCCGTGCTGTTCTCCTCCCTCCTGGAGTTTCAAGCGCTGCTCATCAACGGCGAGTGGCAGCGCATGCCGCTGCCGCGGGCACCGTTGAACGAGGTACTGGCAACAACCCGCCCGTTCTTCGGCAACGAGGCGATGGAGTACCGGACCGGCACGCAGACGCGCATTGGCGCTTTCCTCGGCATCAAGGAGTACCCGACACCGACAGCGCCCGGCATGTTCGGCTCGCTGCTGACGGCGCCGTTTCCGTTCGTGCTGACGCAAAGCTTCACCTTCCTCGGAAAGGGCGCTGCTACGGACATGATGAGCCGCCAGCACAACCGCATGGCCGCGGCCGGCGACATGGCCGTGTCCCAGGCGGAAGAACTCAAGGACGCCCTGGACGATCTGATGAGCAACAGGTTTGTCGTTGGCGACCACCATTTCACCCTGCACGTGCTCGCTGATGCATACGACGGTCTCAGCGAAGCGGAAGGACGCCCACGCCTCAAGCAGTTGAATGACAACGTGGCGCGGGCCCGCTATCTGTTGGGTGACACCGGCATGGTCGTGGCCCGCGAGGACCTCGCGCTCGAAGCCGCCTTCTGGGCACAACTTCCTGGCAACTTCGCCTTCCGCACCCGCAAGGCACCGATCACGAGTCGCAATTTCGCGGCGATGTCACCGTTCCACAACTTCCCGACCGGTCGGGCAAGCGGCAACTACTGGGGGGATGCGCTGACGATGTTCATGACACGGGCCGGCTCGCCGTATTTCTTCTCGCTCCACGCCAGCGATCCGCGCAGCGCCGACGGCGGCAGTCGCAGGGACGTCGGGCACCTCACCAGCGTGGGCCCGGTTGGCACCGGCAAGACCACCTTCCTCGGGTTTTGCATGGTCGCGATCTGCAACCGGCTCGATGCCACGCAGGTGATCTTCGACAAGGACGAGGGCCTGCACATCCTTGTACGCGCCCTGGGCGGTCAATACCTCCCGCTCAAGAACGGCGCATCGACCGGCTGCAATCCGCTTCAACTCGATGACACGGTCCCCCACAACGTCGAGTTCATGCGTCACTGGTTGCGTCGGCTCGTGCTGCGCTCGCCAACGGACACTCTGACGGTGCGGCAGGAAGAAGATCTCGACCAGGCTCTCAAAGGCACCCTTCGGCTGGATCCTCCCTTCCGGCGTCTCTCCCGCCTCGCCGCCTTCCTGGACATCACCGATCCCGAGGGCATGCATGCGCGGCTGCGCAAATGGTGCGCGTCCGAGGGCGGCGACTATGCCTGGGTGTTCGACAACGCATACGACGAAGTCGCGCCGCTCTTGTCTCGCCATTCGCTGGTCGGCTTCGATGTCACCGATTTTCTGGACAACGACGTGGTGCGAGCGCCGCTCACGATGTACCTCTTTCATCTGGTCAACCGGATGGTGGATGGCCGAAAACTCGTGTGTTGGATGGACGAGTTCGCCAAGCTGCTGAACGACCCGGCGTTCGCGAAGTTCGCGAAGAATGGCTTGGAGACCTGGCGCAAGAAAAACGCAAACCTTGCGACCTTCACGCAGAGTACCAGCCATGTTCTCGACTCGAGTATCGCCCGTGCGATCGTCGAGCAGACACCGACCAAGATCCTGTTTCCGAATCCTGAGGCGGACTACAAGGAGTACACCGAAGGCTTCAATTTGACCGACCGCGAGTTCGCGCTGATCAAGCAGGAACTCGAGCCCGGCTCGCGGCAGTTCCTCATCAAGCAGAACCACATCAGCGTCGTCGCGCAGCTCGACCTTACGGGGTTCGATGACGCGCTACATGTGATCTCCGGGCGCACCAGCAACGTCCGCTTGATGCAGCAAATGATCGACATCCACGGGCCACACCCCGACCAATGGCTGCCGCCATTCTCGGCAGCACTATGTGCCCCGCAAGGCACCTCCCCTTCCATGCCCTCGTCCAAGGAGAAATCCCATGCGTAACCGAATCTTCGCAGTTTTGTTTGCAGCTGCTGGCTTGCTTGCGCCGTTGCATGCCAATGCGGGAATCCCGGTGATCGACTTCGCTGCGATCGGAAACTTGATGCAGCAAGTTGTGGCCTGGGGGCAGCAGTTGCAGGGCATGCAAAGGCAGTACGACGAGCTCAAGCAGTCGAAGGATCAACTGCAGCAGACCTACAGCGCCATGACGGGCAGCCGCGGGATGGAGCAACTGCTACCCACCTCGGACGCGGCGCGCAACTACCTGCCAACAAGCTACGGCGAGCTGATGAGCACAGTCAACAGCTCCTCGGCAAACTACTCCGGGCTGGCAGACAAGGTGCAGTCGATCATGAAAGCCAACAGCATCCTGTCAAACACGCAGATGGACGCGCTGACCCCGCAGATGCGGCAAGAGGTGGAACAAGGCCGCCAAGCGTCCGCGATGCTCAGTGGGATGACGCAGGCGGCGTACCAAAACACAAGCCAGCGATTCTCCGCGCTCCAGCAGCTGATCAGTCGTATCGGCAGCGCACAGGATCCGAAGGCGATTCAGGACCTTCAGGCGCGGATACAAGCCGAACAAGCCATGCTGACGAACGAGCAGACGAAGCTGCAAAGCCTATATCAAGTTGCCCAATCGGAGGAACTCGCCCGTCGCCAGCGAGTACGCGAGCGTGCGACCGCCGATATCGGTTCTGGTCGCTCGCTAGGCGCCGTGGATTATTAGGGGTCGATCATGACGAAGCTCGCTTGGATCTTCAGCCTTGCAGTCCTCGCGGTGGCAGCGGGAGGGACCGCTTTCTACTACATCCAGCATCAGCAAGTCGAGCAGCCGGCGGCGGCGTTGCCATCCAGTCCGGAACCGTCGGTGATAGCACCTCAGCAGAAGCGCGACGATGAAATGCAGCGTCGAAAGCTCGAGGGAATTGGCAGCACCAAGAGTCTCAAACCCGTTCCTATCCCTCAGGGCAACACACGCTAGGGGATTGCAGTGGCACTCTTTGCGCAATTTTTCACATGGATCGACGCCCAGGTCGCTCTCTACGTGAGCTTGAACACAATCAGAGTCGCTTCCGCAATCGAGCCAGCCGCCGTGACGCTCGCAACCATCTACGTGATGATGTGGGGATTCCTGAGCGTCACAGGACGAATACAGGAACCGATTTGGGAAGGTGTCCGACGAATCCTCACCATCGTGCTCATACTGGGCGCTGGCCTACGTTTGTGGACATATAACGAGGTCATAACGAACACGTTCTTCACGGCCCCGGACCAACTCGCTGCCGCGGTGATTGGGGCGCCAAATGTCGTCAGCGTAATAGATCAGGTTTGGCTCGACGGCACAGCGATCGCTGAGCTTCTGCTTAGAAAGGGCAGCATCCTCGACAGCGACTTCGCTTTCTATGCGGCAGGCTTCTTGGTGTACCTACTGGTCGGCCTTGCCGTAGTGGTCACCGCGTTCATGCTGGCGTTATCGAAGGTAGCGATCGCCGTCCTTTTAGCCCTTGGGCCACTATTCATCGTATTGCTGTTTTTCGACGCGACCAAGCGCTTTTTCGAAGCATGGGTGGCCCAGCTCGCGAACTATGCGTTGATTGGAATCCTCACGTTGTTGACCTCCGCATTGCTGTTGTCGGTGGTGAAAGCCTATGCGTCAAATGCTGCCGCCTCCGGCTCTGGAATAACTGTCGCTGAAAGCGCGCGCGTCTGCATGGTGTCGACTTTGGTGTTTCTGGTGATGCGCCAAGTAATGCCTATCGCAGCGGGTCTCGCAAGCGGTGTTGCGCTCAGCACCTACGGAACGGTGAGTGGAGCCATCCGCTGGGGAATGGGCGGAGCAAGGCGTACGACGTCCGAGTTCAGTCGAGGGTTGCTCGACGGCCTGAAGAGGGCGCCTGGCAGTAGATGGGATTCGTTCCGTCGTCTCGCCGGGAATCGCGTAGGTGCCGGCGTCGCCAGCACATGGGATCGCGCAACCGGAGCGCGCCGCGGCGGCACGGTAATCCCGCGTGAGCAGGTCATGCCAAACCCGAACCGTCGCCGCTGAGCGTCGGAAAGGCATACATGAAATCCCTACTCGTCTTATTTGTTTGTGCTTCGATGCTCGGTTGCGGCACGCGCTCTCCGCTTCCTCCTGAGTGCGAGGGCTCGCTCAGCCCCATCAACGGGCAACCGAACATTGCATCCACCGCGGAGGCGATCCGTGAATCGCGAACCATCCCTTGATCGCTATCTGCTCGAAGCCCAGAGCTGGGAGATGGACCGCGCCCGTCGCGCGGAGCGTTCCTCCAAAATTGCCTGGACAGTCGCAGGCGTCGCTTCGCTCATCGCGCTACTCGCTGTCAGTGCAGTTGCGGGTCTGACGCCTCTCAAGCAGCCGGTCCCGGTCGTCATTCGCGTCGACAGCAGCAGCGGGGTCGTCGACATTGTTCCCACGTATGAAGGCACCACGGATATCGAGCAGGTGGTCACTCGAAACCTGCTCTCAACGTACGTCATCGCACGCGAGCGCTACTTTTACGGTACTGCCGAGGCTGACTATGACCTGGTAGCGGCCGAGAACTCGCCGCGCCTGAATCAGGAATGGGCAACGCTCTGGAACGTGAACAACCCGCTCTCGCCGCTCAACGTCTTCAAGGATGGAACGACGGTCCGCACGCAGGTGCGTTCGGTCACCTTCCTCAAACTGGAGAGCGGCCGCGACAAGCTGGCCCAAGTTCGGTTCAGCCGCTATACCCGCCCGGGCGGCACTGGAGAAGAGCAGCCCAGCCACTGGGTTTCGACCATCGAGTTCGCATACATCCAGCCTTCCAAAGACGACAAGGCAAGGTCATTGAACCCCTTGGGCTTTCGGGTGCTTGAGTACCGGCGCGAACCAGAAGTTGCCGCAAGCGGTATCGACCCGCCCGCCAAGGCAGGTCCGCGATGAACTCGCTGTCTGCGGCGCTGCTCGCAGGCGCCTTGGCTGCCTTCGTCGCGCCAGGCGGCACTGTCGATGCAGCGACTGTGCCACCCGCAGGACGGGTTGATGCGCGCATCCGCGTCGTCGCCTACAACCCGGACGATGTGGTCACGCTGCAGGGCTACGTCGGCTATCAGATCCACCTGCAGTGGGCCGAAGGTGAAGAGTTCGTCAATCTCGGCTCTGGCGACAACGGTGCCTTCGACGTTGGCGCGGAACGCAATCACTTCTTCATCAAACCGAAGGAGGCGCACGCGGCGACCAACCTCACGGTACTGACCAACCGCAGGGCCTATCACTTCGACTATGTCGTCTCTGCCAACGCGCCCACTGGCGCTGCCGCCCGGCGCATGGTCTATTCGATCCGTTTCACCTACCCCGAAGATGACGCGCGACTTGCCGCCGCCGAGCGAGAGCGCCAACAGACAGAGGCTCGCATCCGGCAGGCGGCCGCCGGCAGGACGCTCAACACCGATTACTGGTTTTGCGGCAGCAGCAGCCTGAAGCCCATGAGCGCCGTTGACGACGGCGTCCAGACGCGGCTGCGCTTCCAGGCGCGATCCGAGTTTCCAGCGATGTTTGTTCAGAACGACGATGGGACGGAGTCTCTTCTGAACTTCAACGTGGTGGACGATGAGGTCGTGATCCATCGAGTGGCCCGACGCTTCGTCCTGCGGCGCGGCAAGCTGGTGGGCTGCGTCGTGAACCAGTCGTATGCAGGCGGTGGAGCCCGCACGAAGACCAACACGAACGTGCCGGGAGTCCAGCGCACCAACACGGGAGACAGCCCATGACGTGGCAGGATCGATTTCGCCCTGACCCGCCCGCCCAGCCTGACCCGCTTGCATCGCCTGCGCCGCCTGCCGGGCCTCCGTCCAGCGACCGTGGCACTGACTCCTATGACGTCGATCGGGAGACCGGGGAGATCCTTCCACGACGGCAACATCCGGAGGCTCGAAACGATTCGCCCGTCCCAAACGCCGGAGCAGCGACCGTCCAGGGCGAGCGAGCGATCCCATCCGTCAACCGCGAGCGTTCCATCCAGTCCCGCGTCAGCGGCTCGCTCGCACTCGGTACGTTCGTACTCCTCGGCGCCGGGTTTCTGTTCTGGTACTACAACACGCAGTACTCGAAGGCACATGAGGTCGAGGAGGCGGCGAAGAAGGCCGCTGCAGCGCGCGCGGGAGGCGAGATGCGGGTTCCCCCGCTGGGCCGCGTTGATCCACCCCGTCCAACGCAGGGCACCGGCCCCGCCGCTTCCACCACTGCCCTCCCCCCGCCGCCTGCCGCAGCGACACCGAATCCCAACGCAGGTCCGCCGCAGAAGACTCCGGAGCAACTTGCACTTGAGCGACAGCTGGGCATGCCGGTTCTGCGCCGCGCGCAGACCACCCAAGTCGCGGGCACTGCTGCTCCATACGGCGCTTATGGCCCCTCTGCAGCTGCCCAGCCAGGTGCTCTCCCAAACATGGCGCAGATGCTCGGGTCTTTCCAGATGCCAGGCACGGTACCTCCCGTCTCGGGCGGAACGCTGGCTGCCAACCTCAAGCCAACGCCCACGCCCGCCGTAACGGCGCAGATGCTGCCAACGCGACGCATGCTGCTGCCCAAGGGCGCATTCATCGACTGCACGCTGGAGACGGCGATCGATTCCACCTATGAAGGCATGACCACCTGCATTGGTGCGAGTGACATCTACGGTGCCGACGGCAAAGTGGTGCTGCTCGAACGCGGCACGAAATACGTCGGCGAGCAGCGCGGCGAACCGCGGCAGGGCCAAGGCCGCGTCTTCGTGGTCTGGAACCAGGCGCGCACACCAACCGGAGTTGTCGTGCAGCTTGCTTCTCCGGGCACCGACGAGCTCGGCCGTAACGGCCTTCCTGGCTTCGTCGACAGACATTTCTGGGAGCGCTTTGGTGCGGCCATCCTCATTTCGGTGATCGACGGGACCATGCAGGCCATCGCCGCCAGCCAGCAAAGCGGTACCAACGTCGGCAGTGGAGGTGGTGTAGTGCTCGGACCGCAAAGCGGGCGTGACGTCGTGACCGAAGTACTTCGCAGCACCGTCAACATTCCGCCGACTGTCATCAAGAACCAGGGTGAACGAATCCAAATACTCGTGGCACGTGACGTTGACTTCAGGACTGTCTATGCACTCCGAAACGATCCAGCCAATCCGTGAAATCGTGCAGCACGCGCCGACCCGGGTAGTGGGCGCCCCCGGCGGTGGCGCGCAGCACGACACCGCATTGGCCGCTGGGCCATCGTCGCTATCGTTGTTTCTCGGCCCACTTGCATCTTTGCTCGACGACCCCGAAGTCACCGAGATCTGCATCAACCAGCCAGGCTCGGCATTCGTGGAGCGCCAGTCAGGCTGGAGGCAGGAGGTCCTATCCTTCGCGACTTTCGAGTGGTGCATGTCGATCGCAAAGCTCGTTGCCAACTTCACGAGACAGCGCATCTCTGCCAACGAACCATTGCTGTCCGCGACGCTGCCAGGCGGCGAGCGTATCCAGATCGTGCTTCCCCCTGCGACCGAGGACCGGACCGTGTCGATCACGATCCGCCGGCCTTCAAACGTGCTGTGGACGCTGGAAGAACTCGAGGCCTTGAACGTCTTCGAGCCGACTCGCGGCGCACCAGCGGTGCGGCGTCAGTCGACCGGCGACTTGACCCTTGCGCCTGCTGACCGAGAGTTGACGGCCCTGCTGGCAACGCGCAGGTTCGTTCAGTTCCTTCGCCGCGCCGTGCAGCTGCGCAAGAACATCCTGCTGTCGGGCGCCACCGGTTCGGGCAAGACCACGATCAGCAAGGCGTTGATCCTTGAAGTGCCCGCTGAGGATCGGCTGGTGACGATCGAGGACGTGAAGGAACTGTCGCTGCGCAACCAGCCGAACCATGTGCGCCTCTTCTATTCGCAGGGTGCTCAGGGCCAGGCGTCGGTCACGCCGGGACAATTGCTCGCGAGCGCGAAACGGCAGCGCCCGGATCGCGTTTTTGTGTCCGAGCTGCGCACGGGCGACGAGGTCTACGACTACCTGGTGTCGGTGAACACGGGCCATCCGGGCTCCATCACAAGCATCCACGCGGACAACGCAGAAATGGCCTTTGTGGCACTCGCGCAGCTCATGAAGCGCAGCGAGGCGGGCCAAGGCATGAGCACGCGCGAGGGTGTCGAGCTGGCCCAGCTCAGCGTGGACGTGGTCGTGCAGTGCGCGCGTGACCGCCAGCGACGTGTGGTGCGGGAGATCTGGTATGACCCTGGTACCAAGCTCAGAGGGCTCGCGTAGCCCGTTCAAGGTCATCGCGGCGCTGCTGCTGGCGGCGGTGATGGGCCTGTACCTCGCGGGCTACTTTTTCCTGATGGCTGTCAAGTTGCCGCCGCACGAAGCCACCCCCCTCACGACGTATCGGTACTGGCAGGACTACGGTGAGCGGCCCGACATCCGTCGCGCCTTGCTGATGGCGCTGGCCGGTGGAGAAGGACTGGCGCTCGGGGTCATCGGCTTCGCGCTGCTACCTGGGCGTCGCCCGTTGCACGGTGAGGCACGTTTCGCGCGCAAGCGCGAGATCGAGCAGGCGGGCCTGCTCGGCGAGAGCGGAATCATTCTTGGACGTCTGGGCAATCGATACCTGGTGCTCCCCGGCCAGCAGGGCGTGGAACTCGAAGCCCCGCCTCGCAGTGGCAAAGGTGTGGGGGTCGTTGTTCCGAACCTGCTGAACTGGCCGGGCTCCACGATCGTCAGCGACATCAAGGGCGAGAATTTCATCCGCACCGCGGGTTACCGCAAGGCGCATGGCCAGGAAGTCCATCTGTTCGACCCGCTGTCGGAGCGGGAACGCTCGGCACGCTGGAACCCGCTGGGTTATGTCTCCAACATCCCTTATCGCTGCATCGACGACCTGCAGCGCATCGGCACGATGCTCTTTCCGGATCCCCATGCCGGTGACCCGTTCTGGACCTCGTCGGCGCGTTCTCTTTTCCTGGGAATCGCGTTGTATCTCTTCGAGACCGAAGGCGCGACGCGCACGCTCGGCGAGGTCTTGCGCCAAGGCATGGCCAGTGACGACGAAGGTTTCCAGAAACACTGGAAGCGCGTGATCGACGCCTGTGAGCGCGCAGGCTATCCGCTGTCGCAGGAAGCGGTGCAGAGCTTGTACGACGTGATCGACCTCGCGCCCACGACGGCCTCGAGCATCCGCAAGACTTTCACGAGCCGTCTCGACCTCTGGCTGAACCCGATGATTGATGCGGCCACCTCGGCCAACGACTTCGACCTGCGCGAGCTGCGCAAGCGCCCGATCTCCATCTATGTGCAGATCAACCCGGACAACATCGCACGGCTGCAGCCGCTTCTGAACCTGTTCTTCCAGCAGGCGATCGGCCTGCAGACGCGCGAGCTGCCCGAGAACAACCCCGACCTGCGGCACCAGTTGCTCCTCATGCTCGACGAGTTCCCGGCCCTTGGGCGCATCCCGGTCATCGCGGAATCCACTGCCTTCCTGCCCGGCTACAACGTCCGCACGGTGATCATCGTCCAGTCGAACTCGCAGCTCATCGAGAAGTACGGCCTTGAGGGGGCCAAGTCCATCCGCAAGATGCTGGCAGCGCGAATCGTCTTTCCTCCCAACGAATTCGAGGATGCCGAGGCCGTCTCTCGCGAGCTCGGCACGTACACAGTCAAGCAGAAGAGCGTGAGCCGGCCGATGTGGGGCGGCGCGGGCAAGTCGCCGAGCGTGAGCATCAGCGAGCAGCCCCGGCGGCTCCTGTTGCCCCAGGAGGTCAAGGAGCTCGGCGCCGACCGGTTGATCCTCTTTTACGAAGGACTGCGCCCTGTGCTGGCGCACCGCGTCTTTTACTTTCGCGACAAGTACTTTGCCAAGCGCGAGCTGCCCCCACCCGAAGTGCCAAGGCTCGACATCGCCAAGCCGTCGACTCTGCGGGCATTGACCGCCGCAAAGACGGACCAGGACACTGCCACTACCAAGCCAACCCGTTCCTTCTCATCCAGCACCCATGCCCACGCCAAGGAGGTACCCGAAATGCAAGTCGACCCCACTCGCCTTGACGAGCTCAACCTCGATGACTTTTCCCTTGACTTCGACGACGTCGTGATCCCGAAGGGAGGCTGGAGCGATGCGGAAGTCCAGGCCGCGGCCGACAGGTTCGTGTCACAGCTGCTCGACTGAGATCGTGAGGCGAACATCATGGCTAACACTCAAGACCACAACGACGACGCCGATGATGCTGGTTCGGTCGGCGAACACCCTCCCGTACCATCAAAGCCGTCGAATCGGATCGTCCCGGACGCCATCGCGCAGCGCTTTCTTCGCATCGGTGACCGGTACTTCTTTGCCGACCGGAGCCTCGCGTTCGTCGATCACGGTGACCGCTTGAAGGTACGCACGCACAATCTCGAAGTCGTGCACAGCGTCGTGGCCATCATGGAGGCACGGGGCTTGCTCCCGCCAGAAGGTACTTG